>ENA-UOOK01006689-UOOK01006689.1-fermentation-metagenome-genome-assembly--contig:-NODE-6689-length-10872-cov-37.534344_pt1 | contig 10872 bp, 10 predicted proteins | sample MGYA00245777_ERZ724023 | MGnify/ENA primary metagenome ERZ724023 (study PRJEB28704, sample SAMN03018312) | fermentation metagenome | biome: anthropogenic terrestrial biome; feature: soil... | reverse complement strand
ATATCAGGGGGTTTTTTAGTTTTCAAAGTTCATTTCACTCATTACAGGAATGCTTTAGTTAGGTGTATAATTTTATCAGACATTTACGCAATTCCTTTCTTGGTAGTTTTATGTAGTTACTTGATTTTACCAAGCGGCTGCTTTCATATCTTTTTATTTTCTGGTATGCTTTTCCTTCTTGAGAGGAGATTATCAGCATAAAAAACAACTTTTCATCACTATTTATATAGCCAGTAACAGCGGCGAGATGGAGGTTTTAATGAATATAGAGTTTAGGAAAACGAAATGGGTCGCTTTAACATTGTTACTAGGGTTTTTAATGTCGGTTCCTGATTTTGTCGTCGAGGCAGCCCCGGATATTACTGTCAAAGTAGACGGGAATACGGTTAAATTTCCCGACCAGCTTCCATATATCGACTCTAATGACCGTACCATGGTACCGGCACGGGCACCAATGGAGGCTATGGGCTGCCAGATAGGATGGAACGATACAGCCCGTCAGGCTGCAATCATCAAAGGTGAAACCATCGCCGTATTCACCATCGGCAGTAACACTTACACCGTAAACGGCCAGGAAAAGGCAATGGACACCCAAGCGGTAATCGCCGGCAACAGAACCGCTTTTCCCATAAGATTTGCTGCCGAGGCCATGGGAGCAACCGTAACCTGGGATCAAAATACTTATACTGTGAACATTACAACGGGGAAACAGTCCGGAGCACTGGAAGTAGAGCCGAAGATCAGGGTCACTACTGGGGACGATGTTGGAACTTTTTACATGAATATTGTAGCCGAAAATGGAAGTGCGCTCATGGGGAAAGGCTATAAATTCCGGGTTGAATGCACTAACTATCCTGAATTTAATACTATGGTTCAAAGAGTACCTATCTATGGTCCAGCTAAATATCGGACTGTAAAAATGGACGATTGGGCACCAACAATTGATTGGTTTATTGGTACTCCCGGAACTTGGGGCTGCACTTATGATCTTCCCGCTAAGCCTGGTCAGGAAATAGAATATCGCATTACCATGAAAGACGAAAATGACCAAATAGTTAGGATATGGGAAGGCAAGGCAACACTCTCTACTGAACGTAAGAATGCTCCGGTTCCAACCTTGGTAAAATGGGAATAAAAACCAGTCAGCAGGCCCGTGTAGAAACCTGCCGACTGGTTTTTTTCACCTTCCGTATCAATATATAGTATGGTTCAATAAGTTTCCTCAAGCCGCCCGCAAAACCGACCGGCCCTTTTTGGTCCATCGTTATTTTACGGACTCGGCAATTTTCATAATCTCATCCTTGCTCTGTCCTTTAGCAATAAGGATATAATTCACGTCATCTATTCCCCATGTCAGGCTCGAATCAACCCAGGCGCCATTGTTTCCGTTAATTGTAACGGGTTCAACCTTTTCCCCCGCCGCTTCGTATTTGGTTTGTTCATTCATAAGCCGCTGCATCAGAGTAATGTCTTGCCCCGGACCCTGGAAGTTCAGAGTGATATATTTCTGGGACCCTTTGTAGCACTCGGCATTTTTAAAAGAATAGCCTTGCGGTAAATAAGTCGGGACCAGGAGTTTGTATGATACACCTTTCTGGGCATCCGCCAGCTTGGAATAATTAACCTTGTCTACCGGTGGTTCGCCCCAAGTACTTATTAGGACCAGATTTCCATTTTTATCTGTGTATTCAACATAACCATTTTTATCTAACTGCGCCTGCTGTTCAGCAGTTAAGGGAGTGGCGGGCGCTGGCTCAGGAGCCGCATCATCGGCAATCAAAGTAACATACGGCCCTAGTTTCAGTATATTTCCAATGCTGTTCGCCATTGCTGTCAAGACCCCCGGGAAAATAAGATAAAAACCCAGCATGGCAACCATGGCAAATGAGCATGTCAGCATTGCGGGACGATGTTTCCTCAAGAAATTTTTCATAATAACCTCCTTATTATCTTCAGCTGTATTTTTCGCCAGACAGCGGTTGATTAACTGCCGCCGCAGTATTTGCTGTTTTTGGCTTTCAGGGGCAAGATCTGCTGATGCCAATACTGCCGCTAAATTCAATAGATCATTATATTCGGATTGAAGCTCCGGGCGGCTGACTTGCGGATCACCGGCCAGAATATTATCTACATCCTCGCTGAAATGTTTCACCAGATCAAATTGTTCCATCAACTCACTCCTCACTTTTAAGTATTTCCCGCAATTGATGCAGGGCTCGGTAAAGAATCACACCGGTATTGCTTTCAGACAGTCCCATCAATTCTGCGATTTCTTTATTCTTCAGTCCACCGGCAAATTTCATGGCAATGATGTTGCGTTCTCGTTCTCCTAAGGAACTCAAAGCCGCCAGCAGTCTGCCTTGCTCTTCATCGCGGACTGCAGCTTCTTCAGGATTAGGCCGCCGGGAAGGCAAATCCCGGATGCTTTCCAACGGGAACCACATCCTGCGTTTGTTACGCCGGTAATAAGAATTTACCGTATTCTGAGCAATGGAAAACAACCAAACTTCAAAGGGCGCCCTATCCGGATGATAAGTCTCGATTTTTTCCATCACTTTTTCAAAAACCTGACTGCTCAGATCTTCCGCTTCTTCTAAGCTGTTGAGACGATAACGCATATACTTATAGATGCGATTGTAGTAGCGGTCAAAAATCTCAGCAAAAACATCCGCATAAGAACGTACTTCATCCTGAAGACATAACTCCTTGGACAGTGACATTGTTAAAACTCTTTCCATTACATTCCCCTCTCCAAAAAATCTGTCTGACGAAAAAGACTAAAACTATCAGCATACATAATAACACCAACTTTTCTTAAAACATTCCTGGCCAGGCGTCTCTATAAGTAAGTATGCTTAAGCCAACAAAGCATTACAAAGAAGGGGGCACAAAATATTGACTGCCGCCTTTGGGCATGTTTATCCCTTAAGCTACAAAGAGCAAAACATCAGCCCATTTGACCATGCACTATATCCTGATAGGAGACCTGATAAAGTTGTTATATAATTAGGAAATAGCAGCACTACAGAAAGGACTATAAGATGCTCAGGAAACCTTTTTTCTTTTACACTGCTAATATCAATCCACTTGATTGGAAAGAAATATTTCTCTTTTTTACTGATAAGTCCAACAGCTTTGTAATTCATTTTCCTGAAGGTGAAGAAGGCTTTTTAAACAAAGGCATATCAGTTTTTAGACAACTTCCCGATGTTAATATTAAGCCCTGGGAAGGGATGGAGGATAGCATCGAAATAAGCGGGAAGCTAACCAGGGAGACAAAGGATTTATTTGTTGGATATCAGACTCCGGCATTTAATGGTGAGCATCCGGAACTATGGGACTTCCAATACTATTTAGATGGTAATATCACCTTATATATCGGAGATTTCTGTGATTGTATTGTCTATGTTACCGAAGAAGATATGCTTTATCTTGAAGAAAGAGGCATAGATTTTTCCGATTGGCAAGAAACTGAGTTTTAAAATCAATACAGTCCGGAGCTCACAAACAAAGAGACCGGGGCTCAGGCTTTCATCCCAGCAATTAACGTTTACTCTGTCTTATTGCTATACCACTGAGGATAGTTTCTTTATAAACCTGTCCCCTACCCTTTTAAAATCACTGGACTTGCCGCTCCCCTGCATTTATGCTAATATAAAGCCATAAATTTTTTGAAAATAGATGGGAGAAGTCAATGCGCAAGCGTATTCTGGCCTAAATAAATATATACAGGTCTAAAAGGAAGTTCTTCCCTTAGTCCTGTTATGTCCAGAACGCTTGTTTCTTATTTTTTGATAATAATCCGGTCATGCCAACCGAAGGGGTTGGATGATTACAGATATTCGTATAGCTTGAAAAGGCTGTAAGTAACAGGGGTTACTTGCAGCCTTGGTTATTTTCTGGAGGTGTTTTTAAATGCTGCTTAGCTGCCGCGGAGTTAAAAAAGGCTTTGGCGAGCAAATGGTCTTAAACGGGATCAATCTGGATATAGGCCAGGGAGACCGTCTGGGTCTGGTAGGCCGCAATGGAAGCGGCAAAACCACTTTGGCCAATATTCTGACCGGCCATATTGATTACGATGAAGGGCATATTATTACTGCCCGCAGGCGATTGAATATCGGCTACCTGCGCCAGACTGAATCCTCAGCCGAGTTTTTGCTCCATGTCCGGGATAGCGAAACCGAAGTCAATGGTGAATTCCAGCGTCTCGCCGGTCACCTGGGAATGAGCCGGATCATGGAGTGGCCCCAACAGAGGTGGCAAAATCTAAGCGGAGGGGAAAAAACCAAACTGGCCTTGGCCCGAGTCTGGTCTTCCCAACCTGATCTTCTTATTCTGGATGAGCCGACCAATCATATGGATTATCAGGGGGTAAATTATCTGATATCAGAGCTGTCTAACTATCCGGGGGCGGCGATTATTATTTCCCATGACCGTTATTTCCTGGATCAGACAGTATCTAAAATTGCGGCAATAGAAAAAGGGATTATTAAAATTTACCCCGGCAACTATTCCTGCTACCGGGAAGCCAGGCAAAAAGAACGGGAAAGCCAAATGCATGCCTACCAGTCACAGCAAAAAGAACAGCAGGAAATCCAAGCCAATATAGCCCGATTAAAGGGCTGGTCAGAAAAAGCCCATCGCGAATCTCGTAAAAAGGGAGAAGGAAAGATGGGAGGTAAGGAGTACTTTCGCAAGAAAGCCAAAAAGCGGGACCAGGCGGTAAAATCCCATATTAAGCGCCTGGAAAATATGCGCCAGCAGGGAGTATTGCGCCCGGAAGAAGAGCTGCAGGTCAATTTTGACTTTAACGGCTTGGAAAAAGGCGGGCGGCGTCTGCTGGAAGCAGATTCTGTCAGCAAAGCCTATGAAGGCTTGCGGTTATTTGCCAACAGCTCATTTTATATAAACCGAGGCGAAAAGATAGGTATTCTGGGCCCCAACGGGTGTGGAAAAACTACCCTGCTTAAAACTATCCTGGGACAGGAGGGCCTGGATGCGGGAAGCATATTTCTGAGCCCCAGTGCCCGGGTGGCCTATGTGAGCCAGGAATTGCCCCAGGATGAAAAAGAAAGCTTAAAAGACCGTATACGAGATTGGCCGCTGGAAAAACAGAAATCCACTTTTGAACTGCTGGTCAGGCTGGGAATAGACTATGACCTCCTTCAGGTAGCCCTGGGGAGCCTCAGCCGGGGAGAAAGAATGAAAATCGCCATAGGATTGGCGATCATAGGGGCATATGATCTGCTCATGCTTGATGAACCCACCAATCATCTGGATCTGTACAGCCGGGAAGCCCTGGAAGAAAGCTTAAGCCGGTTTCCGGGAACTATTATGCTTATTTCCCACGACCGCTACCTCCTGAACCAGGTTTGCGCCCGTCTGCTGGTCTTTGAAGATAAAAAAATACGGCGGATAGAGGGCAGGGTATCGGGATATCTGACTGAAAAAGCTGCTGCCTCACCATATTTAAAAAAGAACGGGGAGGAGGAGAAGCTGCTGCTGGAAACTAAGATTTCCCGGGTAATAAGTGAACTAAGCCGGAATAAACCTGGTGATCCAGGTTATTTAAACCTTGAGCAAGAATACCAAGAACTTATACAGCAGAAAAATAGTCTTAATAAGGGAGAAATGAACTGATGCCAACCGGCCCAGGACTGCCAGGTCCGGTACTAATTGATTGAGCAAGGTTCAGATAGTACAATGATTGATATATAGAGAAGGGAGCTGATATTGTGTTTAAAACTTATAGAACGGAGATAGCAGTATTGGGGGAGGTGCATACAGACTAAATTTCATCTGCCCTCCCCCTATCATGCCATTAAAATAACGGGAGGACACTAATATATGAATAAGTTCAGTTTACATGATATAGGACTTTGCGAGCGTTTTGTCCAGGAAGCAGCCATGTATGAAAAATCCTTGCATCTGGCCCGGATTTCGGTCCAGCACCGGGATATATACCAGGTCATCACCCAGTATGGCGAATTTCCGGCGGAGGTCTCAGGGAAGTTTATCTACCGGGCATCTGCCGCCGAGAATTACCCTGCCGTAGGTGACTGGGTTCTTGTGGATCGAAGTGAAGGCGTATCAGGTAATGCGATTATTCACCATGTATTAACCAGAAAAAGTTCCTTTGAACGCAAGGCGGCGGGAACCGGATATGAGTGCCAGGTGGTGGCTGCCAATATTGATACCGTGTTTATCTGCATGTCTCTGAACAATGATTATAATCTGCGGCGGTTGGAGCGGTATCTTTCCATCGCCTGGGAAAGCCGGGCTACTCCTGTGATCGTGCTTACGAAGTCCGATCTCTGCAGCGACTTAGGCCAGAAACTTCCGGAGATTGAAGCGGTTGCTCTGGGTGTCGATGTGCTGGTGACCTCAAGTCTGAGCAAAGACGGATATGATAATATCAAACAATATCTGCAGCCCGGAAAAACAGTTGCTTTTATCGGTTCATCGGGGGTAGGCAAATCCACGCTTATCAATAAGCTGTTAGGCAATGAGGTGCTTGCCACCCAGGAAATCAGAGCTGATGATAAGGGCAGACATACTACCACTCATCGCCAGCTTTTAGTCCTGCCTGGCGGCGGAGTTGTTATTGACACCCCCGGTATGAGAGAGCTTCAGATCGCGGGGGCCGATTTATCCTCATCCTTTGCCGATATCGAGGAGTTGGCTGCTCATTGTCGCTTTAATGATTGCAGACATGAGTCGGAACCGCAGTGTGCGGTCAGAAAGGCCATAGCAGAGGGAACCCTCTCTTTCCAACGGCTGGAAAGCTATAAGAAGCTGCAGAAAGAACTGACCTTTGCCGAACGCAAAAGCACTATGTCTCTGCAACAGGCCCAGAAGCAAAAAATAATTGATATGATGGGGTCGCTCAAAACATGCAGACAGATGCAGGCGTTTAACAGAAAGAACAAAGGAAACAAGTAATCAATACCAGGCTGTACCGAAGCTCTATGCTGCGGTACAGCCTGTTTATAGATAGGCGATTTTTTCCGGGTGTTAGCAGCATCCTACATATCCTTGGCCATTTTATCCAATGATTCTGCCATAGCCCTTATCTCCTCTATACCGGCAGAAATCTCTTCGGTGGCCGCCGCTTGTTCCTGACTGGAGTTGAGGTTAAGTTGGCTCTTGCTTACGGTCTCGTCCACATTATCTTTGATCTTGTTTATGAGCTCGCTTATGCTTACCACGGTTTGTTTGGATTCATCCGATAGTTTTCTGATCTCTTCGGCCACCACTCCAAAACCGCGTCCCGCATCACCAGCTCTGGCCGCCTCAATAGCGGCGTTAAGTCCGAGCATTTTCGTTTCGTCTGCTATCTGCTTGATAAAAGCCAATACCTTGCTTATATCATCAGCTAGTCCATTAACCTGATCAACCGAAGTGTTAAGGTCCTTTTCGTTGATATTAATTTGGGCGGCTGATGCAGCCAGTTCTTCTATTACCGATGATATTTCCTCTAAGCTCATGGCCAGTTGGTCTGATAATTTGCGTAAATTGGCAGCGGCTTGCTTGGGAAGAGCCAGATTGAAGGTGGCTACCACTTTGCTCTTGTCGTCTTCATCAAAACAAGGATTGCTCATGATTAAAACAGGTACGCCATGAACACTGGCATCTAATTCCTCAACCGCCAGTTGGCTGCTCTTGATAGCCCTATCAGCAATCCATCCTGAGCGGATTCCATCTCCTATCTGTAAATCAGGTATATCAAATTTCCTTGAAGGATAGCGGTAGGCAATCTTCTCCAGATCAGTCATATAGAGAAAAGCACCTTCAGAGAACATATCTGCTATTAGAGGGGCAAAATCATCAAAAGAATGAGCTATGGGATGCAGTCTGGGCAACACCAGAATAGCGCTTCCTATTACATCACTATCATCAGTAACCGGCCAAGCATTCATTAAAAGCCGCATACCGTACACATTCCGGGGTACCTTTTCCTGCTCCTCCCGGTTGTTTTTTATACACTGATAAGGAGCCCCGTCCATCCTAAGCCGCGTACCCACGCTAAAATCCTTGATATCAAAAACTTTGGAAGCCGCTTTCCAGGTTATCTTTTCCTGGTCAGTTACTGCTACTATTGCTCCATTAGGCATTTTATCAACCAGCATGGAGGCAATTTCTTTAAAAATTTCTATTTTTTCTGCCGTAAGTATCATACTTTCTACCCCTCCCAATTATTTAGATTGATCACCCGAATTAAAAAGGCTTATTTGACCCCAAATTCCATCCTCCTTCCCTCCAAAACAAGTTACAGCAATTTTTTATCAAATAAATAACAGGTAACCCTAGGATCACCTGTTATTCGTAATCATCATGCCAGGGTCATTCATAACCCTCTAAATTTTTATTTTGTACTGAGCCACTACCCCCAAGCATCCGTTTCTATATTTTAGGTAAAAAGTTAAGAACTACAGCAATATAATAACGCAAAAACGCGATAATAATCATTAAATACATTTCGTAAGGGAACCATTATTTACTTTTTTATTATACATGGTTCGATAATTTTTCTCAATCTGATATCAACAGCTAATTCCATAATCGACAAAATCAATCCTGTCTTAAATCAACGGGCTCCGCCTTCATTTAGTCCATAGGGATTTTAACGCAATTGATAATCCTTTAAAATTTGGATGTTCCACCATGTCCTCATCCATACCGGAAGCAACCAAGGCATATATGCCATCATGCCAGGCAAAGCATTCGAGGGTCTTCTCCTGCGGATCAACCAGCCAATAATGCCGCACCCCAGCCCGCTGATAAATCTGCATTTTTTGCAACCGGTCTTTGCGACGGCTGGAGGGTGACAATATCTCAACTAAAAGTTCAGGTACCCCATCAATCCGGGTATCTTTTACAATCGACTGCTGTTGACCTGCTACGTAGAATATATCTGGCTGGACTACATTGTATTCAAGGGGGGTAACATCCAAAGGGGCGTTAAAAATCTCTCCTTCAGAATCAACTTCCCCAAAATAATCTTCCAGAATCCTTTGCAGCCGACGGGAAGCTCGCTGGTGCATAACATTGGGTGACGGTTCTTTAATCAGCATCCCGTCAAGGATTTCAAAACGATAACCCGGTTCTTCCGGTATATCCAGGTAGTCCTGGTAAGTGAGCTTATCGACAGGCTCGGTCTCATACGGGGCGGTATTTTCCCGAATGATGCCACCATCCAGCGCCTTGATCACATCATCCAGCTTATAGCGATATTGTCTGCTGCCCAGTTCAACACAGGGTATTTTGTTCTCCCGGGTATATCTCCAGATAGTTTCCACTGAAAGATCCAGAGCCTCGGCTAAAGCCTGGGCCGTAATTAACTGCTTGTCTAGGGCCATAATATCACCTCCCATCTCATTATAATTAATTCTTCAACTATAATCAACTAATACCAGCTAAAATAGTCTAAAGTCAAGATACAGAAGCTTTTCTTCCGTCTTGGTGACATGATAACCTCTTTCGAAGTTTGTCGTCTATTTAAGCAAAAGGCCTTTTATCTGCCGAAGCAACGCAAAAGTCCTCCTATTTAGCAGCCAATTATCCAGCGACAAAATCTATCCTTATATTTTCCTCCTGAATTGAGAAATCATATAGTTATCAGGTTTACAATGTTATAATCAATACAAATAAAATTTGAGGAGGCCAGGAATATGGAATACCAAGTAGTATTGGAAGAAAAGGAAGCTCAACCTACCCTATCCATCCGAACTCGGACACCGGTTCAGAATCTGCCGCAGGTATTGGGCAAAGCCTATGGTTCGATATTTGCTTATCTTAATGAAATAGGCATCCAGCCTTCCGGAGCACCATATGTAGGCTATTTTAATATGGATATGCAAGACCTGGATATAGAGTGCGGTTTACCTGTAGCCCAGCCGGTAACAGGCAATAATGAAATTAAATCCAGTGAAATCCCGGCCGGCAAACAGGTATCCTGCCTCTATACCGGACCTTATAGTCAAATTGAACCTGCTTATAATGCTATCATGGATTGGATTCCCGCCAACGGGCACGTATCAACCGGAATTTGTTATGAATTTTATCTTAATGATCCGGCAGGAACACCAGAAAATGCACTGGTAACCAAGATTGCTTTTCTGCTCAAGTGATGAGAAAGGGGCTATAGGCAATGGCTGAAAAGGATCTGATTTTGGATGTCCATCATAAGCTGGCCTACGAGGAAATTTTAACCTATATTAATGAGCCGGCCTTAACCTGGTGGAAGACTCTTAATTCCTTTATCCAGGAGGAGTACCGAATAAAGCCCAAGATAACCTTCAGTAATTGCTCAATGCAAAAGGGCTGGAATATAAAATACCATAAATCCGGGAAATCGTTATGTACACTTTATCCCGAAAAAGATTCTTTTACTGTCCTGGTTGTTATAAAACTGGAATTGGCCCATGCTATTGGAACTATGGTCAATAAATTTGAACCCGCAGTAATGAGAATCATCAATTCAGCCCGACCGTTTAACGGTACTAAATGGCTGATGGTTCCAATAGAAAGCGAGCTCATTCTTAAAAATGTACAGGAACTGCTGATTCTGAAGCACGACACTTCTCAGTTAATAAAAAAGGATATATAATCTAAGTCTCTTATCTCTCCGCAGAATATACTTTCCCATTAATTGCGAGTACAGCGAGCATCTGTGCCCCCAGGGTATGTCCTCAAGCCCGTCAGGGCGATGAGGGCGACCTGGCCGAGCCGGCAGCAGCTAAGAGGCACACCAAGTGAATACCAGAAAATAATCCTGGCGGCGCCCGCAGGATGAGCAGAAGTGAGTGGCAGAAAATAAATAATCCTGGCAACGACCTACTCTCCCACAGGAATCTGCAGTACCATCGGCGC
>ENA-UOOK01006686-UOOK01006686.1-fermentation-metagenome-genome-assembly--contig:-NODE-6686-length-10874-cov-54.670949_pt1 | contig 10874 bp, 11 predicted proteins | sample MGYA00245777_ERZ724023 | MGnify/ENA primary metagenome ERZ724023 (study PRJEB28704, sample SAMN03018312) | fermentation metagenome | biome: anthropogenic terrestrial biome; feature: soil... | reverse complement strand
TAAATTAGCCTTTACTTTGTTTTCATATCCTGAATAAGTATGAACTACATACCATCTTGGTTTCTCAGCCATAGTACAGACGGCCTTCAGGCCTACCTCCTTTTTTGAGTTAACCTACAACATTTTTAAGGATAACATGGAATACCGAGTCATAAGCCCAGATAACTAATGTAAAAAGAAGCATATATCCAATAGCTATTCCAGTAGAACTCTTTATTTCATCCTTACTTGGCCAGGTTACTTTTTTAAGCTCAGCTTTTGTATCCTTAAAAAATTTTGCAAGCTTATTGGTTGATTTTGATTCATTGACTTTAGCCCCAGCACCCATAATCTCACATCCTTACATATTTTTAAAAGGACAATACTAATTTATTTAGTTTCTCTATGAACTGTGTGTTTTTGACAGAACCTACAATACTTCTTTAATTCCATTCTGTCTGGATCATTCTTTTTATTTTTCATAGTGTTATAATTTCTCTGTTTACATTCTGTACATGCAAGTGTTACTTTTACTCTCATTTCTACATCGCTGACTTAAATCTACATAACAAAGTAGAACGCAACGTTAACCTCCTTTCAGTTGGCATATCAAGTAATAAAATCACAATATATCTATTACAATTTATCATAATTTATTTTTACTGTCAAGAAAATCAAATTGTTATAATTGAAATCTTTTTATTCATAATTCGGATTTAATTCACCGCGGAGATAAGAAAAATATATTCCATTCACTTTGACCTTTGCAAAGATGTTCTAAGGATTAAAATTTAATAGTATAATTCGCATTTTAGATATATAATATATTTTAAAACGTATTTAAGCAACACTTTTAACTAATAATTTAGGAGTGATATGATGTTAGCACAATGGCTGGTTAAAAAAACAGCAAATGACAGTGTGAAAAACAAAAGGCAGAAAATAGGATATCTGGGAGGTATTGTAGGCATTGTTGTAAATTCTATTCTTTTTGCATCAAAACTTGCCATTGGCATGTTTTTAAATAGTGTTTCTATCCTTGCTGATGCTTTTAACAATTTATCAGATTTAGGATCGTGCCTTGTTACTATAATTGGTTTTAAAATTGCAGATAAGCCTGCTGATAAGGATCACCCCTTTGGGCATGGGAGAGGGGAATACATTGCAGGCCTTATTGTTTCGTTTATGGTTATTTTAGTAGGCTTAGAGTTTACTAAAACATCCATTAATAGAATAACAAACCCAGTGAAAATTGAGTTCAGCTTGATTTCATTTATAATTTTAATTATTTCTATAATAGCAAAAGCTTGGCTTGGATACTTCAATAAATATTTAAGCAAGGAAATTTCCTCAGGAACTTTAAATGCGAACTCCTTTGACAGCTTTGCAGATGTTATTACAACTTCTTGTGTTGCTTCTTCACTGGTTATTTCAAAATATACAGATATACCTATAGACGGATATATTGGGCTTTTAGTTTCAATTTTTGTTCTATATGAAGGCTACAGCCTTATTAAAGAAACAATAAGCCCGCTTTTAGGGGAAGCGCCAGAGCCTGAATTAGTTAAATCTATAGTAAATGCAGTAATGTCCTATGAAAACATTATTGGTGTCCATGATTTAATAATACACAGCTATGGTACTGGAAAATATATGGCAACTATTCATGCAGAAGTTCCATCCTCTATACCGGTTATGGATGCTCATGAAATAATTGATAAAGCAGAAAGAGAAATATCTGAAAAATTTGACATAATACTTGTAATTCATATGGATCCTATAAATATTGATGATGAAGAAATCAACAAAACAAGGATTAAAATTGAAGAGATATTAAAAAGCTTTCCAGCGGTTAGAAGTATACATGACTTTAGAATTGTTGGGAAAGAGCCAAATAAAAATATACTGTTTGATATTGTAGTTTCAAGGGATGTCTCTCATGATGACCTTCCATCTCTTGTAGCTGAAATTAAAAATACAGTTCATAAAAAATATCCAAGTTATAACCTAGTAATTGAATGTGACAGGGATTATACTATATAGTTTGTCCGATGGTGTAGCATCCGTAATCCCCCGCTTAACGCGGAGAACAACGGATGCTACACCCCTGGATAAGTGATTCTAAGACTCAGATGAAGAAAGAGGCCTCATAAGCAAGCTCTACTTGAATCTAAGAATCGCTGATTAATTTCATTTACAAATACCATTTATTTTGTTACATTAATGTTGGAGGTGTTTTTTATGGAAGAATACATGGATTATATTGTAAACCAAATTGAATCACTTGCAAAAATCCCAAGTCCCACGGGATATACTTACAGGGCAATAGAATATATAAAGGAAAATTTAAAAAAGTTAAATGTAGATTGCACTATAACAAACAAAGGAACACTTATTGTAACTTTTGATGGTAAAAACAACGAAAAAGAAAGAGCAATATCAGCTCACGTTGATACTTTAGGAGCAATGGTTAAGGAAATAAAGAGCAATGGGCATATTGCTATGGATATAATAGGAGGGTATATGCTCAACGCTGTTGAATGTGAAAACTGTGTAATTGAAACCATGGATGGAAAAGATTACACAGGCACAATTTTAACTACAAAGCCTTCTGTACATATCTATGACAATGCTGATGAGCTTAAAAGAAGTTTAGAAAATATGGAAGTTGTAATTGATGAAAAAGTTGAAAACAAGGATGATGTTTTAAAGCTTGGAATAGACGTAGGCGATTTTATTTTCTTAGATCCAAGAACTCAAGTTACCAAAAGCGGATTCATTAAATCAAGACATTTAGATGATAAAGCCAGTGCAGGAATTCTTCTTGGCATCATTAAATGGATAGTAGAAAATAATATAGTGCCAGAGTATAAAACCAATTTTATTTTTAGTGTTTATGAAGAAGTAGGTCATGGTGCTTCCTCTATTCCCAAAAATGTATTTGAGTTTATAGCAGTGGATATGGGAGCCCCTGGAGAAGGACAAAATTCCAGTGAATATGCTGTCTGCATTTGTGCAAAGGATTCTACAGGTCCGACAGACTTTGAACTAAGGAAAAAGCTTATTAATATCTGTAAAGAAAATAATATAAATTATAGAACTGATATATATCCACATTATGGTTCAGATGCTGCTGCTGCACTTCGTTCAGGAAATGATTTTAAAAGTGCGATTATAGGGACAGGAGTTTTTGCATCCCATGCTTATGAAAGAACCCATGAGGATGGAGTTTTAAATACCGCAAAACTAATATCAAAGTATATAATATCAAAATAGCAGTGTTAATTTTACACTACCTGTAATTCGTAATTTAAAATCACTAATGAACAAATTACAGCTGAGATAAGAAAAATATATGGAATGAACATAGAGTGAGCAAGTAGATGTTCTTAGGATTAAAATAAAATGGTAGGGAGCGGTCTTGACCGTTCCGCCCCCACGATTACGTGCATTTCCCAGAGGAACGGACAAGCGAATGGAATATATTTTTCTTGTCACAGGGGTGTATTAAATCTAAATTGCAAATGGAGTTTACACTACCATCAAAATAAGGGGAGGAAATATAAATGCAATACAGAAAGTTTGGAAAACTTGGGATAAATGTTTCTGCATTAGGGTTTGGCTGCATGAGATTGCCTGTACTAAATAATGATGAAGCCCAAATTGATGAACCACAGGCTATAAATATGATAAGACACGCCATTGATAACGGTGTGAATTATATAGATACTGCTTATCCTTATCACCGCAAAAACAGTGAGCTTTTAGTTGGAAAAGCTTTAAAGGATGGCTACAGAGAAAAAGTATATCTTGCAACAAAGCTTCCTATTTGGCTTGTAAAAGATGAGTCTGATATGATGAAATATTTGGACGAGCAGCTTCATAAACTTCAAACAAATCAAATTGATATGTATCTTATTCATTCCCTTAATAAGGAGCATTGGGAAACAGCGAAAAAATATAATGTATTTAAGTTTATTGAAGAAGCAAAAAAATCAGGAAAGATAAAGTACATTGGTTTTTCTTTCCACGACAATATAGACTTGTTTAAGGAAATAATTGATTCTTATGATTGGGATTTTTGCCAGATGCAGTACAACTATATGGATGAAAACCATCAAGCCGGCACAGAAGGTTTAAAGTATGCAGCATCTAAAAATATGGGTATAGTAATAATGGAACCTTTAAGGGGAGGAAAGCTTGTAAAAAATCTTTCTTCAAAGATAACAGATGAATTCCAAAAGTCAAAAATCAAAAGGTCTCCTGCTGACTGGGCATTAAGATGGGTATGGAATCATCCTGAAGTATCAGTTGTATTAAGTGGAATGGGAAGTTTGGATGAAGTAGATGAAAATATTAAAATAGCTGAAGATGCCCATGTTAATTCAATGACTGAAGAAGATTTAGGGATAATTAAAAATGTTAAGGATGCATTTTTGTCCTTATCACAAATTCCATGTACAAGCTGCAAATACTGTATGCCCTGCCCTTCTGGGGTTAATATTCCTGAAAACTTTTCAGTTTACAATCAATCTTTTATGTATAATGATGCTGAATATTATAAAGATGAATATAAAGATTTAGTAAAAGAAAAAAAGGATGCATCAAGATGTATTAAATGCGGAAGATGCGAAAATGCATGTCCTCAAAAGCTTCAAATAAGAAATTTACTTGAAGAAGTAAAAAAATGCCTAAGTTAATCTTAGGCATTTTTCAATAATCTAAATACATATGATTTCACATCATTTTATCTGATAGCTACCACCCATAATATCTAACGGATGCTACGCCCCCTGGATAAGTTATTCTAAGAATTGCTTGATTATCTTAGATAATTTATTATAACTGTCAGAAGTTATTGAAACTATTTCAATATATTTATATGATTCATTTTCTTCATGTCCAATTTCATTGTGAATCATATTTTTTTCATCAAATGCAAATTCTATTACTTTTAATAGCTTATTTTTTATCACGATTGTTAATTAGACTAATTGTTTCCTTTCGTTAAAGAATCCTTTATAAGCAAGGTAGCAAGCTAAAAATGAAGCAATAGATGTAGTGGATAGCAGCATAAATGTAACCATTATTTGAAATTTTATGGCCTCAATGGGAGATGTTCCTGCAAGGATTAAACCTGTCATCATACCTGGCAGAGCCACTATTCCTAAGGTTTTCATAGAGTCAATAGTAGGCAGCATTCCAGTTTTTATAGCATCTCTTATTATTTCTATAGAGGAAGGTAATATATCTGCCCCTAAAGCAAGTTTTGTTTCCACTTCTTCACGTTTATTTTTAAAATTACTTAAAAGCTGTTTATAACAGAGCCCTATAGCTACCATGGCATTGCTTATAATCATTCCACCAATAGGTATAATTTGATAGGGTTCGTACTTTATTGCACCAGAAACAACTAGTATAAATAAGGTTATAAAAGCACCAATACCTATAGCAATAAAGGATATTAGGAATCCATTTTTTATTCCCTTTCCTCTTTTTGATGCATTAAAAGATGCATTTGTAGTCATAAAGAGAAGTAATAGGGTTGTAAAGAAAGGATTTTTTAGTCCGAAAATAAAATTAAGTAAATATCCTACAATAGTGAGCTGAACTATGGCTCGAATTACTCCTATTATGGTTTCCTTCTCCAAATTAAGCTTTTGATAATAAGAAAAAAATAGGGATATAAGAACTAAAGAGGAGGCAATAATAAGTGATGAAGTACTCAAAGTAGCGCCACTATTCATTTTAACACCTCCAAAGATTTTATTTCACCATTTTCCAAAGTTAAAAGTTTATTTGCATATTTTATACTCTGCTCATCATTATGGGTTACCCAAAGTACTGTAGAACCTTCATTATTTAATTTATTAATAATATTTTCAACTATTAAGGTATTTTCACTATCAAGTGCAGAAGTAACTTCATCTAAAAGAAGAACTTCTGGAGTAAACATCAGCGTTCTCATAAGAGCAATTCTCTGCTTTTCCCCACCGGAAAGATTTAACACCTTTTCATCTATAAATTCTTCATCCATACTAAATAAGGAAAATAAATATTTTATTCTATCCATATCCACTTTTTTGTTACGTATTTTGAAGGGAAAGCTTAGATTATCCATTACAGTATCGCCGAATAAATGAGGCATTTGAAAGCAATATGCAATTTCCTTTCTCAATTCTATGGGGTTGTATTCTGATACATTTTTATTATTAAATGATATATTTCCTTCACTGGGACTAATTAAGTTGTTGCATAGTTTTAAAAATGTACTTTTCCCACTGCCAGAGGGCCCCACTATAGATATGTAATCTCTAGATTCTATACGTATATTTAAATTTTTCAATATGCTTTTCCCCTCATTAGAAAAGGAGACGTTGGAAAACTCTAGTATTGACATATATTTTTCCTCCTGTGTATTTTATAGTAGACAATTTAAAAAATTTACCACCGCATCATTAAACTAAATATGCGGTGGTATCTTTATTATACATCATTAAGAAATAAAATAAAGTTTTACTATTTTGCCTTTTCTGGAGTATCCAATAATAAACCGACTTTCTCCCAGCCCCAATCACTAACTGTGTTCAAATCCCAATAATTAACTCTGTTATTAATTCCTGTTACATGAAGCCTATAATCAGTTGGAAATGCTGGAACATCTTTAACCATATTAGCTTGCCAATCCTTATATGCTTTGACTAAATAGTCATTATCAATTCCATCTTTTCCAAATGCATCTTCAGAAGCAATAGCTTTTAAATATTTATCATTTGCTTCTGATGCATACCTTTCAAAATTAAATTGAGCTTTCCTTCCATATAATCCTGATGGATCAGGATTTGAACCCATTCCCCAACCTGCCATAAATATATCAATACCTGGATCATCAGCTTCAATCATGTCATAGAAAGCATTAGACTCTATCAATCTTCCATTTTGTAATCCAACATCCAATCCAACACCTCTCCAACATTGAATATAGAATTGTGCTAACGGTTCAGCTATATCTCCGCCTGTCCTTGCAAGGAAATTGATCTTTAATTTGTTGCCCTTTGGATCCTCCCTCATTCCATCTCCATCCTTATCAACATAGCCAGCTTCATCAAGAATTTTTTTTGCCTTTTCTGGATTGTATTTATATCCTTCTTGTTTAGCGTCCCAGAAAGTTGAATGTCCTGGATCCAGCAATGTGTTAGCTGGTATTCTTAAACCATTATAGAACTGAGTTGATACTTCTTTAGTATTCGCAGCATAGGCAATTGCTTCTCTCAGCTTAACATCAGACATTTTCATGTTTGGATCCATTACAACTTGACCAGTTTTAGTATCCCATTTTCCAAGTTTGAAACCAATATAATCAACAGTTCTCTCTACATTAGATAATAATGTAATGTTGCTTAAATCCTTATACTCATTATAATGATCTGCAGGTAATCCATCAACAACATCAAATTCTCCTGATTTCAATGCCTCTACAATAATATCTGGGTTAGCTCTTTTGTATACAATCTTATCAAGTTTAGGCTTCTCACCAAACCAATGTGGATTTGGAACATATTCTACTGATTCACCTGGTACTATATTAGATACCACAAATGGTCCACAGGATAGAGGTTTTAATCTAACTTTATCACTACTCTCCATATCCTTTAGTGGAACATCCTTCAAATAGTGTTCTGGTTCAACATTATAAGTAAGCCCTGCACCCCATAAAATGCCTGGATAAAATTCCTTAAAAGTTACTTGTAATGTCTTATCATCAATCTTTTTGAGCCCTGAAATAGTATTTGCTTTACCATCATGATATTCTTCTATACCTACAACATTCTGATAATCACTATCATATCTTACACCTGTATAATCTTTATTTGCTATACAGTTGTATACAAATATTAAGTCATCAGAAGTTACTGGTACACCATCAGACCAAGTTAATTTTTTATTAAGCTCGTAGGTTGCTGTCTTTGCATCCTTATCAAATTTGACATTGCAATAACCACCATCTACAATTTCATTGTTTGGACCAGATTTCATAAAGACCCCCCACATTGGTTGACATAAATCTTGATCAGTCGTAGTCTCCTGCAAAAATGAGTTAAATATCCCTTCAAAAGGTGTGGAACTTGGCTCTGCAATATTTAGAGTTCCTCCAACTGTTTTCCCATCCTTTTTAACACATAATGGATAAGGCAACTCTATTGTACCTGATGCATCTAATATCTTTTGTTTTTCTTCACCTTTTTTGGATTTGTTTGGATCCTCTGTACTTTGTTTTTTACCACAGGATGCCATTAAAAGTGACGTTACCAATAATAATTGAACAATGATCTTCCAGCTTTTTTTCATTTTTGATCCCCCTTTACTATCCTAATCTTTGTTTTGCATCGGACGCTCTTTTAACTGCTTGCCCGACATAATTTATACACAGCATCATTACTAATATGAATAATGATGCAGGTAACCATAACCATAATTTATCAGACATTGCACCAGGAGTTCTGGCATAACCAACTAAAGTTCCCAGTGAAGGTGTTGAAGGCGGTAATCCAAATCCTAAAAATGTCAGCCCAGTTTCAATTCCAATATTGCCAGCAAAGGATAATATTAAATCACAAATAATAATTGAGCTAATGTTTGGCAATATACCATTAAACATAATTTTAAAATCATTTGTACCCATTACTTTTGAAGCATTTACATAGTCTCTTCTGCTTTCTGATAATGCCTTGCTTCTAACTAATCTGGTCATGCCTACCCAATAAAATATAGTCATAATAAATATAAAATGCCCCATATTATAATTAGGAATGACTACTACAAACGTAATAATAAGCAGCGTGGTAGGCAGGACTGTAATAAAATCACATATTCTCATTATTATGTTGTCAACTTTTCCTCCATAATAGCCAACTATTAACCCAACGATTGTACCTATTATAGTAGTCAATATAGTAACAGCAAAACCTATTAAAATAGAATTCCTGCCGCCTATTAACAATTGTCCTATTATGGATCTGCCTCCGATATCTGTTCCCAAAATGAATTCTTTTGATGGTGGCTTAAATTTATTTCTTAAACTTATTTTCATAACTTCATCTTGATTTAAAATAAAAGACCCAATCATAACAGCAGCAAAAATAATAATCAATATAATTAAACAAACTGTTGCAAGTTTATCAACTTTGAACTCTTTTTTTAGTACCTCATGAAAAGATGGAACCTCGCTTAGGGCTTTTAATGCTTTCTCATCTTCAGAGGTAACAATTTTTACGTTCACTTTAGAATTGCCAGTTTGTACATTTACTTCATTTTTGCTCATATTTGCTACCCCCTACTCTATTCTTATTCTTGGATCAACAATTGTCATGATTATATCTGACAGCAAACTTCCAAGAAGTGTTAAGAATCCATACAGCAAAACCAAAGTATTCATAACTGCATAATCTCTGCTATTAATGGATGAAATAAATAGCTCACCCATACCTGGATAACTAAAAATTGTTTCAATAAAAACAGAGCCGCTTAAGAGCCCAGTTATAGTAAATCCCAAGAATGCAGCTATTGGGAGAAATGAATTCCTAAATATATGATGGGAATAAACCTTATCTGTTGGAACCCCTTTGCTTCTTGCTGTTTTTACATAATCCTGTGTTTTAGCATCAATTACTTCATTTCTAAGGTACTGTATAGTTCCAGTAGTTCCTAATACAGCACCTGTAATTGCAGGTAAAATCATATGGTATAATTTATTCATAGCATAATCAAATGTCCCTTTCTTAAATCCAAGATCAACGGAACCTCCAGTTGGAAACCAGTGTAACTTATATCCAAATACTAGCAAAAATATTAAACCTAATATAAATGAAGGGATTGCATAGCTAATAAAGTTGTATATTACCACTCCCTTGTCAAACGCAGAATCCTGATACCTCCCCGCATTAATACCAAGTGGTATAGCAATTAAATATATTAATATTACAGTTAATAATGATAACCATAATGTATTTGCTACTCTATTACCTACTAATGTACTAACAGGCATTTTGTAGGTATAAGATTGACCAAAGTTTCCATCCCTGAGAATCCTAACCATCCAATCCTTATACTGAACAGGTATTGGATTATTTAGTCCAGCTTTTTCTCTTAATGCCTCAATAGCTTCAGGCTTTGTTTGAGGAGTTATTAGCCCTGTAAAAGGATCTCCAGGCATTGCCTGACCAAGGGCAAAAACAATTATACTTAATATGAAAAGCTGAGGTATCATCAATAATACTCTACGCAATACTGTTTTCCACATACCCTAAATCCTCCTTATTTTTTATTGCAACATAGTGCGTATCGGAGATTGGAACTAAATCAAATACTTTTCCATTTTCATCATAGAATATACTTTCCTTTTCACTATATTCCTGTTCAACCTTAATTCTCTTTATACGCGCTTCTTCCCTATTTTCAGCATCAACTTCTGGAATTGCTGCAATCAATCTTTTAGTATAAATATGCTGAGGATTGTTATATATATCTTCCCTTGTGCCAGCTTCTACAAACCTCCCTCTATGCATAATATAAATATAATCACACATATGCTTTACTACGCCTAAATCATGAGATATAAAAATATAGCTTAAGTTAAAATCTTTTTGTATCTTCTTTAAGAAGTTTAATATCTGTGCTTGAACTGATAAGTCAAGTGCAGAAACAGGCTCATCTGCAACAATAAGTTTTGGATTTAAAGCTACAGCTCTTGCCACCCCTATTCTTTGCCTTTGCCCCCCTGAAAACTCATGTGGGTATTTAAATAAAGCATCCGATGGCATCCCAACTATATCCAGCAGTGTTAAAATCCTTTTCATTTCTTCTTCCTTAGTTAATTTTTCATGATTTCTAATTGG
>ENA-UOOK01006685-UOOK01006685.1-fermentation-metagenome-genome-assembly--contig:-NODE-6685-length-10877-cov-36.432268_pt1 | contig 10877 bp, 9 predicted proteins | sample MGYA00245777_ERZ724023 | MGnify/ENA primary metagenome ERZ724023 (study PRJEB28704, sample SAMN03018312) | fermentation metagenome | biome: anthropogenic terrestrial biome; feature: soil; material... | reverse complement strand
TAATTTAGTTGCAAGTACACTACCTGTTAATGAATCAGGATAATTATATGCTGTTAATACAGTAGATTGTGTTATTTTAGCAACAGCATATAATTATCGAGCCTGATCGGCACCAATGGCTGACGATCCATTTTTCATCCCACCTAACTATTTATTTATAAATTCTGTTAAACAACCAAACCACTCTCCAGGTAACCCGGATAAAAAAGCCTCAATTATTTCCCCGGGAGGGTCAAGGGCGAAGACTGAGGGACCGCTCCCCGACATTAGGCAATTACTAATGCCGAAACTGTTAAAATAGGCTTTAACCTGCGCTACTGGAGAGTTTTTACTTAAAACAAGATCTTCAAGGACATTGCCCCAAGCCCCGATCAAAGCCCGATGGTTCCCGGCTTCTAAAGCCGCGGCCACCAGCGGAATTTGAGGGTGTTTTTTGATTTTTTCTATTTTTAACTGTTGGTAAACTTGAGCGGTGGACACCTGAAAATTGGGGGTCACCAACAAAACTTTGCACTTTAAAGCCGTATCAATAGGAGTCAATCGTTCACCAATACCTTCAGCCCTAGCCGTCCCCTTCATTAAACAAAAAGGAACATCCGCCCCTAACTTGACCCCGATCCGCATCAATTCCGGTTGAGAAAATCCCAATCCCCAAAGGTCGTTCAATCCGATTAACACTGCAGCCGCATCGGAGCTCCCGCCGGCTAAGCCAGCAGCTATCGGTATTTTTTTATCAATCTTTATGCTGACCCCGTTGGAGATATTGGCAGTCTCCTGTAGCAATTGAGCGGCACGCCAAGCCAGATTCCGTTCATCGACCGGAAGGCCGGGCAGGTTACAACTGATACTGATCCCCGCGGCAGGCTCTAAAGTAACTTGGTCCGCCAACCGGATTGACTGCATCACCATGTCGACTAGATGATAACCATCGGCCCTGCGCGCTAATACATCCAAAGCTAAATTTATTTTGGCCGGCGCTTTAATTTGCATATTTCCAGTTTCTTTCGTTTTTATGTAATAATTATTTGCCGTTAATCTATTAATTCCTGCAAATTTACTCTTGATACAAAAAAACACCGGTTAAACACCAGTGTTAATAATTATGGCCGCGCACCTTGAATCGACCCGGTTTTCCCGAACGTTCCGAACCAGCCAGCTCCAACCAGGCGCCCTCACGGCACACAAAGAATCTTACTTACCGCTGCTTCCTTCCGGACCTGACGGGGTTTATAAGTTTTTGTTGCGTAAGACCCAATCATCAACGCCGCTTAATCCGACCGGACTCACGAAAACCTGCCTCAAACAAGGAATTAAATCTTGCTATAGCGGGTTGCAAGTTACAGGGCGCCGCTACCTCCCCATCTAGCACGACCATAAACTATTACCAAAAAAATAGAGTACATTTATTTTATCATATTCCGGAACAGATTCAACTGTTATTTTATGGATGGTAATTATCGGACTTATAATTGATAACTATAAATTCTATTTCCCATAATCACCATCAAACGTGAATCAAGAAAATATAATCCGGTAATCCGGCCGATAGTTCTCTCTTCCCATACTTTCAGACCAAACATTCGCTCCCTGGCTTCAAAAGTTCCGGAAAGCCCAACTATAACCGCATCGGAAATTTGTATCAAATTGGGAATTACCGCCTCGTCCCAATCAACCTTCCATAATAACCGGCCGGTCCAACGATGATACACATGTAAATGGCCCCGGTTAACTGAATCATTATAGAGGATATACACTTCATTATCGCCAAAACTGAGGTCAACTTGTCGCAACCTTTCCGGTATCTCGGTTTGCCAGGAAGCGATACTCCGGCCTGTTTCAGAATCAAATATCTTCAACTGACCATCTTGTAAAAGACAGACCAAATCTTCTTTGTCAACTTTCGGAACAGCCGCTAAAGGACTCTCGGATCTTTTGACCCATACTTTTTGGCCTAACCGATTTACGGACCAGAGTTCACCGGTGGAAAAGATTAATAAAATCTGTTTGCTGCCGCCGGAACCAATTTCAACTTGGGTAATCGCCGGCAACTGCCAGATCTCCCGACCGTCCTCCCAATTAAAAGCGCGTACTAGTCCGTTTTGTTCCACTACCAATAGACTATCATTTATTAGAAAGTATTTAACAAGGTTAGGTAGTTTTTGGTCCCAAATATCAGTAAACCGGTAAATATTTATAGTATCCAAACTATAAACTTTTAAGTACTCGAGATTTTTAATTAAATAACGGTCCCCATATGCCAGATGCGGTTTGAAACCCGTCTTAATTCTTCTTTTCAACCTACCGCTCTCCGGATTAACAATCTCTAAAGATTGAAGAGTGTTTATTACCAAAGATAGACCATATTCAGAAAGGGACTCGATTCGGTCCGCAGTCTCCCTGCTCCATTCCATCTTCGGTTGCCTACTTAAACTTCCTCCTCGGGGAGGTTGGTTCCGAGAATCGCCCAGCCAAACCTTGATCTCCATCCGAAATTGATTCCGTTCGGTCCAATAACGTAACACCCGGAAGTCGACTAATCCTAATTCTCTTTGAAGCGTTGCCAAGTCCTTTTCCTGATCGGCGCGGGCTAACAAAGATCTATTTGCTTCCGCTTGACGGGCTAGCGCAAAGGCCTTTCTTAACCCATTTTCTAAAGCTTCACGATAGACTTGGAACTGGTCGGGACCGGATTCAGCTTCTCCGATAACGGAAAAATCCCGAATTTCCGAATCTGAAAGCGCTCCTTGAACAATTCCGGAGGTACAACCGGTGACTAAGAACAGAATTGTTAAGGCTGGGATTAATCTTTTAAACCCATCCATTAAAATCTCCCCGTTACTTAATTTTTTTTAAGAATTCTATTTAATTATCGGTTAGCAAAGAAATTTACTAAATACCCCGGCCTACCGCCGATCGAAAGGATAAACTCGGGCAACCAAGCCCTATTTTAAATTCATCATCTTTGAAGATGCGTTTATCGTAAATATCCTTCCAATAAAGTCCGGACCGCTTCTTCTTCATCCAAACCGAAGGTCATTAATTTCATAATTTGTTCTCCGGAGAGCTTCCCAATGGCAGCCTCATGAGTTAGCTCCGCCTCATCGCTTTTCGCCCAAATTTCCGGTTGTGAGCGAATATCCGCATTTCCCATGATAATTGAATCACAGGATAGATGGCCTTTACATTTACCGTAACCGATTAGGCTTGCTTTAAATACTTGAACTGATTGATCCTGCCCCACTGAACGGGTTAATACCTCAGCGCTGCTTCCATTCCCTTGAAGATGAACCATGATTTCCGAGTTGGCATATTGAGTCTCATGGGTTAATAAACGTTCGTTCATAATTAGCCGGCTTTGGGCGCCTTGAAACACTTCAGTCCTCCGGTCCGTATTGTCAATCCCTCTGATTTGAACCATTTCTAACTCAGCCACAGCCCCTTCTTCTAAATGAAGAATAGTCACCGGATTTAAAACCCGTTCAGCGGTACCGCCGCCAGCCCCGTAATGTTTCTCAACATACCGTATTTTAGCGCCTTTACGGATAAAAAACTCATGAATGCCGTCGTGACGGCTTTTACCGGAAGATGTGTGAATTCCACATCCGGCTACAATTGATACATCGGACCCAGCCCCAACTTCAAAGGTATTATAAACCACGTCGTGAAGATCAGGAATTGTCAAAATCACCGGTATATGTACAGATTGATCCACAGTACCCGGGGCGATCCGGACCTCGATCCCAGCCTTCTCCTCCTTGGGGGTAATCGTAATCCCTGCTTTGGACTCTCTTCCAACAGCCGCGCCATTTTTACGGATATTGTAAGCTCCTTGAGGGACTCCATGAAGATCGGCTACCTCTTTTAAGAGCTCTTTATCGAGCGCATTGAGTTGCATAGTCATCGCCCTCCCCTAAACACATTTTACGCCACTGGCACTGCATGCCGTCATTAATCAACGGCCGAATCGCGTCCATTTTTCCCCGTGCTTGGACCGAGCCGTCGGCGACTACGATAATCTCATCAGCTGCCTCTAAAAACTTTTCACTATGGGAAATGATCAACGACGTACGCCCTTCAGCCTGGCGATGGGAGTAAATCACCAAGTTTAATAATTGTTCAAACCCCCATAAATCGACTCCCGCCTCTGGTTCATCCAACACCGCCACTTTAGTCTGGCTCAGGAGCACGGTCGCCACTTCCAACCGTTTCATCTCTCCACCGGAAAGGGAATTATCCGCTATTCTACCCAAGTAATCTTCGGGGCAAAGGCCGATTCGGACCATTGTCGAGCGTAAATCATTGGGATTGACGTCAGGATTGGCTAATTTCAGCAATCCTTGTATATCAATACCTTTGAACCGTGGGGGATTTTGAAAAGCATACCGAATACCTAAACGCCCCCGTTCGGTGATACTTAAGCTAGTAATCTCCCTGCCATCTAAAAAAATCTTTCCCCGGGACGGCTGATAAATTCCCATTATTAGCTTAGCGATAGAGGTCTTGCCACCGCCATTAGGGCCGGTAATCACATATAGTTTTCCCGATTCAAAGTTTATGGAGATATCCTGCAATATATGGGACTCTTCCTGTCCTTGACCTAACTTTAAATCGATTTTTTCTAAAGTTAACAAGTAAACCACTCCTTATCATCTGCTTTTATTCGAGTTATTTTTATAATTTCCTTGCTTATGAAAAAAGTGTTTAAGTTTATTCTAACTATTAACTAGATTCTCCGGAATATTCAAGTCGAAATTGCTAACCAGCCCCTTCACAATTACCGGTAGTGAACTTTCACTGGCGAAGCGGTCCAGCTTCGCTGGACGCGCCAAATAAAAAAACCAGCTCCTAAGCTGGTTAATTAATTATGATGGCGGAGAGATAGGGATTCGAACCCTAGAGGCTGTTACACCTACACGCGCTCCAGGCGTGCGCCTTCGACCACTCGGCCATCTCTCCATAATATCTAAAAGTAATAACGCTTTAATATTATATCAGAATATCAGCTTCAAATAAAGTACTTTTTATTGACATTAAATGGCGGAGAGAGCGAGATTCGAACTCGCGAGGGACGTAAATCCCTACCCGCTTTCGAGGCGGGCGCCTTCAACCGCTCAGCCATCTCTCCATGGACTGTCTGGTCTCGTAATCACAGTTGCGAAACTGTGTTTTAGGCTTGTTCCCCACGACGCATCCGGAAGAAATGGCACATTAGGTCGGCACATTCCTCTGTAAGCACGCCGGCGGTGACTTCCATACGATGGTTCAAGCGTTTATCCCGCACCAGGTCCATTAGTGAAATAACAGCCCCGGCTTTTGGATCTGCCGCACCAAAGACCAACCGCGCGATCCTGGCGTTAACAAGAGCTCCGGCGCACATCGGACAAGGTTCAATGGTCACATAGAGCGTCATTCCGCTCAAGCGCCAATGCCCAAGCCTGGTAGCGGCGTTCCTGATCGCGACAATTTCAGCATGGGCGGTTGGATCATGGCCGGTTTCCCGCAGATTATGCCCGGTGGCATATATCGCGCCGTCCCGCACTATAACTGCTCCGATAGGTACTTCGCCCGCCTGATATGCTTTTTGAGCTTCCGCCAATGCGGCGCGCATGAAAAAATCGTCAGTCATCAGACACCGACCGCACAATATAATTTATCACAAACCACACTGGTTTGTAAAGAGCCACCGCCTGTCAAATATGAACCCCTCCGGATAAACCTGGCGCGGCAGGCAAATTTATTTCTCATCAAGCATTTCGCGTACTTCTTTAAGATGTTTGATAATTGGCAGTTGCTGCGGGCAGATCGACTCGCACTTTCCGCATTCGACGCAATGCGACGCATCGACTTCGCCTTTTTTTAGCATTCCGTAAAAGAAACGGCCTTCCTCAACAGTCCCATAGACATGGGCATCATTGTAAAGGTTGAAAAGGTCCGGGATCTCAACTTTCTGCGGACAGGGCATGCAATACTCGCATCCGGTGCAGTTTACCTTGATCCTCTGTTGATAAACTGCCCGCACTTCATCGAATAATACCAACTCCTGATCAGTAAGTGAGTTCGGCAGTGCATCTTCAACGACGCGGACGTTTTCCTGAACCTGTTCCATGGTCGACATGCCACTCAGCAGCAGCGACACCTCTGGATGATTCAGCACCCAGCGCAAGGCCCAGTCTACTGGAGAGCGTTTTGCCGCAGCCCGGTTCCAAATCTGTGCAACCTCTGCCGGTATTTTGGTCACGAGCTTGCCGCCGCGCAGCGGTTCCATGATGACGACACCCAGTCCTTTATTCGCGGCATATTGCAGCCCTTCATGACCGGCTTGATAATCGCGGTCGACAAAGTTGTAGTGAATCTGGCAGAAGTGCCAGTCATAAGCGTCTACGATTTTCTTAAAGGTCTCGAGATTGTCATGGAAAGAGAAACCGATGTGTTTGATACGCCCGTCTTTCAGCGCGCGATTAATAAAGTCAAAGATCTTTAGTTCGCTAATTTTCGCCCAGACATTCTTATTCAGCGAATGCAATAAGTAAAAATCTATATAGTCAGTATCAAGCTTCTGTAGCTGTTCGTCGAGAAATTTATCAAAGTCCTCAGGTGCCTCGGCTTTCCAAACCGGGTTCTTCGTAGCCAGTTTGGCCTTGGCCCGATACCCGTCTTTCAGTGCCTTGCCAGTGACAATTTCACTATTCCCGCGATGGTAATTGTAGGCTGTGTCAACGTAGTTGACTCCCTGATCAATCGCATAACGAATCATCGCGATGGCTTCATCTTCATTAATCTTGGCGGAATCGCCGTCGATTACCGGGAAGCGCATGCACCCAAACCCCAGTGCTGAAGGACTGTAATTTGTTTTCCCAAATTTCCGGAATTGCATTGTTACTACCTCCATTTAGTTTTAGCTCAAGGTTGATTTGCTGATTACACCCGTAGTTTAAAGGTTAAATTGACAGTTTAGTAATTGAACCTTATTATGCTATAATAACGGGGGAACGTGGATCATTTCTCGATGATAAAGCATTTCGGTAAATATTTCGATTTGATGTAGATAAAGCTTTTCTATACAAGATCTTCAATATCCTTTTGAGGTGGAAAAATGGATGCGTTTCCAGTCTTAAAGGTAAAGGAAAGCGTGTTTGCCAAGCGCTCAATTGGAAACCAGCTATAATCTGAAGGAATAATGGATGCGCCGTTGAAAAAGATCAAGCAGTTGAAGTTATAAATCAATTGCCGCGATCATCACATTGCAGCAATAGAAGTAATAAATGCGGAGTTAAAAGGCCGGCATATTTAATGCCTTGGTGGCGATTATGCCGGCTTTCTGGCTTGTCTGCAAATAGCATTGAAAAGAGGCGCAATTTATGGAGACCCGCTTTATGAAGTGGCTACGTGACTGGATCGAAACCTTAGCCATTTCTGCAATTTTAACTACCTTCATCCTGACCTATGTGGGGCGCTCGTGCATTGTTGTCGGATCGTCCATGGAGCCAACCCTCCATACCGGTGAGCGTCTCATGGTCGAAAGAGTCTCAGTGCATCTGAACAATTTCGAAAAAGGTGACATTGTAGTCTTTGAACAGGATTGGAGCGATGAAGCACTCATCAAGAGGCTGATTGGCATGCCCGGAGATTGTATTGAGATTCGTGATACAAAATTGTGGGTCAATGGCGAACTCCTTGACGAGCCTTATTTATCAGAGCCCATTTACGGAGATTACGGACCGGTTTGGGTGCCGGAAGATACTTTCTTTGTGTTGGGAGATAACCGTAATAATAGCAACGACAGCCGCGGTTCGGTCGGATTCCTCGCCAAGGACCTGATGATTGGGCGCGCATTCGTCCGCTTTTGGCCGCTCACGCAGCTGTCCTTCTTTTTCTGAGAGCGATGCATGATGGCGGTGTACCGATAGATGACGATACCGAATTATCGGCCTTTCCTGAAATGGCCCGGCGGCAAAAGGCGCCTGGTCCCGCTGCTGGCCTCGCAAGCGCAATGGCCTGCCAGGCGGGTCGTGGAGCCTTTCTGCGGCAGCGCGGTCTTTAGCTTATCCATAGCTGCAGCAGGCTTAGTTGATGAAGTGTGGCTTAATGATATCAACAGCGATTTGATCAATCTTTTCAGGGTGGCTGCTTTTGAACTGGATCCTCTGGTGCAGATATGCGCCGGATTGTTTGTGCCGGAAAACAATACCGCTGAGCGCTACTATTATTGGCGCAAGGTCTTCAACAATGAGAGCGACCCTCTGCAGAGAGCCGCCCTTTTTATTTATCTCAACCGACATGGATACAACGGGTTGTGCCGCTTTAGTGCCAGTGGCAGCTTCAATGTTCCCTTTGGCCGATACCGCCGTCCTGCCTTTCCAGAGGCAGAGCTGCGAGAAGCAGCACCGCTGCTGAGAAAAGCCCGCCTTACAGAGCTGGGATTCGAAGCGGTTCTGGAACAATGCACGGCCGGGGATGTCGTTTATTGTGATCCGCCTTATGTGCCGCTTTCCGCCACCGCTTCCTTCACGGCGTATGCGCCTGCCGCCCCGTTCAGGAGCGAAGAACAGGCACATCTGGCGCTGTGTGCTGGCGAAGCTGCCAGGCGCGGCGCGACAGTTGTCGTCTCTAATCATGATACGCCTGAAACCCGCCAAATTTACGGCAAACACATCACCGAAACAATCGCAGTGCGGCGCAACATTTCATGCAAAGGAAACCAGCGCGCCAAAGCCGCCGAAATCATCGCCGTCTTCTAAGGACACAGGTACGGGGGGACACAAGGGGACGGTTCTCCTGTGCTGTTTCTGGTTATGACGCTCTGCAGCACAGGAGAACCGTCCCCTTGTGTCCCCTTGTGTCCCCTTGTGTCCTTCCAGCTCGCCTGTTCTAGATCTAAGCGAGCCGAATGAGCTCATATTCCATGGAGCCAAGTCCCAACCGGGCCGCATGTTCCAACTGTGCCTGCGCGCCGACCTTGCGCCCTGCTATGGCTGGGAGGGGGCGCCCTTCGGCATCGGCGGCAGCGGTAAGATCCATCGTCGCCATATCTACTGCCAGGGGATCAAACGACCCCAGGATCCCCAAGTCTGGCATCAGCTTAGACTGATTACGCGCGATACAATCGCAATTAGCAGTCATCCCCACCAGTACATTAATGAAAAAGCCCTTGCCCGGCTTGTCCTTAATGACGCCGTAAGCGTGTTCCACCATGCTCTTCTGCATCGTGATGGCATCGACACCCCAATTCCAGTCGATCGCATCGTGGCGACATAAAGTCATGCATTCCCCGCAGCCGATGCATTTATCCGGATCGATGCGGGCCGCCTTTTCACCTTCAATAATGGCATTCTTGGGACACCAGCGAATGCACTTGCCACACAAGCGGCACTCCTTGCTTTTCACGCGTGGCGACAGTGAGGAATGCTGCCTCATTTTGCCAGCCCGACTCGCCAAACCCATTCCCAGGTTTTTGAGACAAGCCCCCAGACCGGCCGCCACATGTCCAGTCGGATGACTGACCGCGATCAGGGCATCAGTGAAAGCAATCTCGCGTGCAATGCGCACCGACTGGTCCAGTTCGCCCGGAATGGGCATCTCAATTTCGGCTGAACCGATCAAGCCATCGGCCATAATGAAAGGCGCCCCAATGTTTTCGAAGCTAAAGCCGTGTTTGTTCGCAAGTGTCAAATGCTTGACCGCGTTCTCACGTTCTCCTTTATAGAGCGTGGAAGTTTCGGTTAGAAATACATTTGGCGTTTTCGCATGACACTGTTGCACTATGGCCCGGATTACTTCCGGACAAATGTGTGTGGTATTATGTTCTTCACCCACGTGAAATTTGATGGCCGTAAAATCACCCTGCTCAATGATCCTCAGCGCATCGGCCGCTTCGATCAGTTTCACCACCGCTGCCGCCTGTTCCGCAGCAGAGGGGTTGTCCGCCAGCGGGACGAAAAAAACATTACTGTGATTGCGATCGCGGTCTGCCATGGTTTCATACACTCCCTCGACGCCGCCCCCAAAAGGTGCGGACTTATTTGGCACTTTTAGAACCGTCCCCAAAGTTCCCTGGCGTCCCCAAAGTTCCCGTCCCACCTCTGTGCTATTTCACCCACAAGGTTTCGTGCCCCAAGATATCGATGACTTTCAGGGCAATGACTGCTCCGCCCGGAACATTAGGGATTGTGTAGCGTCCGCTGACATATTGCTTGATATCTTTCGGGATGTCCGAAAGATAGACGTTAAAAGTGCGGCCGTCATAATTGCGATCCAAAGAAACCCATTCGATCAGGGAACGCCAGTCCGTTTTGGTCAATTTTGGCAACTCCAGATTAGAGTATCCCATGATCGCAACAATTACGTCCGCGCCATCCCTGCGGCAGTCTACAGATACGATTGATCCGCCACCGCCACCGCCGCCGCCGCCTTCATCCCCACCTGCGCCGCCCATTTCCCAAATCGAAAAGGAAGGGTTCGCGCCCGCAATCTCATCGCCACTCGCCCCAATAATCGCCTGCAGCCGCCGGTTAATTGTTTGCACCGCGATATGATTGGCATCACAAGCAATCCAGCGCCGCCCGGTTTTTTGCGCTACAGCAGCGGTGGTCCCGGACCCGGCGAAAACGTCCATTACCAAATCGCCCGGGTTGGACGACGCCAGGATAATTCTCTCCAGTAAGCTTTCGTTCTTCTGCGTTGGGTAACTGGTCTTTTCCTTGCTGAAACTTTTGATCTGAATGGAATCCATGCGATCAGCGGCACTGCAATTCCATGTGTCTTCCAAAGGATGGCCTTTGCCTGCTGCTGGACGGTCCTTCTTGCCAGAAGAGCTTCCGCTGCCCCGCCGCAGATACCCCTCCTGATATGGCAGATAAGTCTTGTTAAAAATCATTTTG
>ENA-UOOK01006684-UOOK01006684.1-fermentation-metagenome-genome-assembly--contig:-NODE-6684-length-10880-cov-11.533580_pt1 | contig 10880 bp, 10 predicted proteins | sample MGYA00245777_ERZ724023 | MGnify/ENA primary metagenome ERZ724023 (study PRJEB28704, sample SAMN03018312) | fermentation metagenome | biome: anthropogenic terrestrial biome; feature: soil... | reverse complement strand
AGTTGATCAACGAGCTCTGCCTCCGGAGCATTAACACAGAGCGTAGGTTGATTGAGTATATCACGGATATTTCCTCTTTTGAAGAGGATCTGCCCTATAGAGTTTGAGATTGAATGAAGACTTGGCTCCAACATAAATCGCCTCTTTGCTATGATAAGCAAAAGATAGTCACATATGGTAATCCATATCTGTGAGAAAACTGCATTCATAGAGGTGCCATAGAAGGTTTTAACATGAAGGTTCTGTTTTATCCATTTGAAAAACTTATGTAAAGCTTTACATAAGGCTTTTTATGTATAGCTTTAACTTATGTAAAGTCGAACAGATCCTTATTCTGATATACAAGCATTTAAACCGTTTACTTTACTGTTCGACTTTACATAAATAGATTTATCTGAGAGATTGAAGCCAGTCCAGTAGATTCTTATCTTTCTCCCATTGATACTCTCCTTTACTTTCGGGAATGACGTCCACATAGGCTTTTTCGAGAGCCTCTCGTTTCTGTTTACTATCCGCTCGGGCATATATGTCTGTCGTTTGGATGGATCGGTGTCCAAGTATGTCCCTAATATAAATAAGATTTACTCCTGTTTGCAGCAGATGCATGGCTTTGCTGTGCCTCAAAGAGTGGCAACTCACCGTTCCGGGGATAATCTCAGGGTTGTCTGTTCTAGCCATGGTCACATACATATGCAGTATGAAGGTTATTCCACTACGGGTTAGTTTCTCCCGCCGGTTGTTGAAGAACAACGGATGCATTTTCTTTTGCGGGATATCAAGATGATGTTCCTGCATGTATCCATGTAACAATTCCACCTGCTCGCCCATGAGTGGCACTATTCTACTTTTCCTTCCTTTACCCGTTAGCCTGATGGTATAGGGGCGGTTCTCTATCCTTACACAATCGGGGGTCAGGTCTGCCATTTCCTGTACTCTTGCCCCCGTGTCATACATCAAAGCCAGAAGCGCCAAGTCCCTTCTACCTTTTATCGTTGTGGTGTTGGGTTGACTGAACAGGAGTTTGATGGCATCTACTGTAAGATAATTGATGTTTCTCTTCTCTGTCTTCAAGGCTTTAATGTTCAAGATCTGCTGCCAGTTGGATAGACGCCCCACATCTTCATATTGTAGATATCGGGCAAACGAACTAATTGCTGCCAGGCGATAGTTTCTAGTGGCATTGCTGCATTTTCGGTTATCCTTCACCCACAGTAGGAACCCTGTGATATTGTCCCGGTTAAGCCATTCCAGGGTAAGTCTTTCCACCGTCACTTTTTTTTCATCCCGCATATAAGATATGAACTGTATGAATGTGGTGGTGTATGACTTGATGGTATTGGGACTGAGATCTCTATGGTGTGGCAGGTATTCGGACAGAAAGCGGCTGAGATATTTGGCGAAGTCGGTACTAGTCTTCATAGTCTACCCCCCTTCCTCACTTTTGGATAGACAAAGGCATTTACCGGTGCCGTCTGGGTTGCCAATGCGGGATACTCCTCCATCGTCAGTCTCACATATTGTTCCGTGGCGGATAGAGATTTGTGCCCGAGGCATGTGGACAATACGGGCATAGCCGTATATAAGTCCATACCTGCTTTAGCCATTTTCCCAACGAGTGTACGGCAAAGGTGTGGCGGATATCATGCACTCGTGGCCCGCGGTGGTTGCCTATATGTGGTATACCGCACTGGTACAGGATTCTTCTGAACCATGTGTATATGGTTCCGCATGCGCAGGGTGTACCGTCCATCTTGACAAACACGAAGGAGTCGGGATTGCTTAGCCCTGCTATTGGCATCCTGTCTCGATAGGAGAGAAACTGCAAAAGAACAGACTTCATGGTGTCCCCTAACGGAACGATACGCTCATCACCATTCTTGCTCTTGCGTATGATGATGTAACTTTCATTTAGGTTCACATCTCCGTTCCTTAAGGATAAAGCCTCAGATATTCTAAGCCCCGTGCTGTAGAGTAACCTGACAAGTGCTGGCATAACGTTTATCGAGCAGGTCATGTGGCGGTCATGGAGACGCAACTCCCCGCTCTTTTTCATGATAGAGGACATCTGTTCACGTGTGAAAATATACGGGGTAAAACTTGTTCGACTATTCCTGTACTCGGGAAGTGGAGTTATGTAGCACTCCATCCCCAGCCTGCACATGAATCGTGCCAGCTGGTTCCATACGGAATACTTGGTATAAATAGTATTAGAGGCATCGTTCACTCTTGTCTTTCGCCACTTGCTCACAATTTCACCGGTTACTGTCGGAACCGTAATACCATTATCCATGTAAAACTTGTCTATTTCCAACAGTATCCACTTTGTCCTGAGCGCACTCACTCCAGAGGAGGTTTTCAATCCGACAAACTCTTTCATGTAGGGAGCCAGCGGACTTTTGTAATTGAACTTCTCACTCATAGAATGCTCCTCCTTTCTGTTCGTAAAAGTCCTTACTTACGGGTGGAACAGGCAAGGCACATTTCATAAGCAAGGATACATCAATCTTGAGATAAATCATTGTTGATTCCGTGTGCTTGTGCCCGAGCACCTCGGATATGACGGGGTAACTTGTCCCGTTTCGCAGAAGTGTGCTGGCAAGGCTGTGGCGCATGGAATGCGGCCCATGATGCCGATATTTGACAGAAACACCAGCCTTTGATATGATGCTGTTTATAGTGCTAGCGACACTTTCACGCCTGGCATCCACATAGGGCGCACGTGTAGAAAGAAACACGTGAGGTGAGTCTGATTTGACCCTCCCGTATTTGAGATAGTCGATGATGGCATTGCCCACATCAGCAAGCAGTGGAAGCTCTACCGGCTCCTTTGTCTTATACTGGACAAGGTTTATCCTGTTTTCCTTCCAATTGATGTTGGAAAACGCAAGACCGGCAATATCTGAAGCTCTAAGTCCCAAACGAGTAGCCAGTAACAGCATGGCGTAGTTACGCTTGCCATTGGCTCCACTCCTGTCGACGGATGATTCTATGCTAGCCACCTCATCAGGCGTGTAATACGAGGGAATGCGCTCCTTCCTAGGCCATTGGTAGTTCTTAAATATCGATTCCTTGTCATCCTTGATGATTCGTTGGTCGAACCAAAAACGGAATAATACACGCAGACTGCTGACAATGTTAATCTTATTGTTTTCATGCGTAGAAATGAACCTGATGATATGGTACTCGTTGATCTCTTCGGGGTTTGTACGCCTTCCGTTCCAAGGTATTTAAGAAAATTACTCAGATAAAACTCATAATCCTTAATAGTTATCTCACTGCGCCGCAGATTCCTCAGAAGGGTTACAAGCTTGCCCATCTCTTTTCCAATGGGACCGTCAAGTCTATGCCGGACAAGTACGACTGTGTTCTTCCTGATATAGCCCAAATTGAGAAAATCATCCAGAACCTGTATACTGCGTATCTTCTCCCTCCCCACGGGACCCAAATCTTTCTTTGATACGCATTTATCGACGAAAGCGGCACCCACACTTGGCGTATAAACTGCCTGGCGATTCTGAAGCATGTACTTAACAATACCGTTGCGCCATAGTGATTTATATGTCCCGATACGATTTGAAGAGTAACAGGCTCCGGTAAAATAGTTGATGCAGCATTCGATTAGTAGTTGAATTTCCATTCCTTTCATAAGCGATATTATTTTAATTGTGAATATGTTCACAAATATGCTTATGATTAGTATTTATGGAAAGTAAATCACTGAAAATATAGTATATTAGTAATTTGAAATTTTACAAACAGTCCAACTGAACATAAAGTAAAGCTATACATAAAAAAACAGTTCAATTTGCCATCTTTCCCTATACAGATCGGCGATTGTCAGTGCCTCCAGCAGGAAGTTGTTAGACAAGAATCTATATACGATACCGGTGCTGAAATCTTCATATATGACGAGCCTGAGAGTGTCGGGGTACTTGCTGGAGGTTTTTACGGCCGTCAGTCGTATCGTTTGATCAGAGATCAGGCCTGCATCCGGGTCAACTTTGCTACGTCCCAGGATCTCATATACCATGTTGTCTTTTGCCCTGGTGACAAAGTAGGCATTCTTGAGATGAAAGTGCTTGTAAAGTGCATCAAACTTCACATATCCTTTGTCCATCAGGTAGTACGCGTTAGGCTCTACGGGGATTTTGTCCATGATCTTCGAATCGTGAACCCGACCGTCAGTAAGACGGACGAATGTCGGAATAGAGCCTCTGAGATCCATCAGCGTATGCATTTTGAACGCACCTCTACCATGATGGAAAGTGGCCCACGGGCAAAGTTTGAGACACAATTCGATGGTACTGCTGTCAAAGGCATAAACCATCTCGTCAAGATCGACACGAAGCTTCTGGTCGGCATAAAGTTTCTTTGCCTCACGTATCAAAACTTGAGCAAAGTCCTGATAAATATGCCAATTCTTCTTCTCATTAGCTTCTGCAAGCGTGGACCTGGGCATTGCCTTGAGCCCAGATCTGTAGAGGTCCTGAGTGCAGAGGTTGAGGGTTGTTTCAATGTCTCTCAGGCCGGAACGGTCGGTGAACTGGGCAAAGCTCATCACCATAAACTGATCACGGCATTTGAACTTTATAGAGTGTCTGTCGCCCTTGTAGTGGTCGACACATTTCTTAAACTCATATTCATTAACAAGAGACATAATTTGTGCAAAGATTGTTTTTCCTTTATTCATAGCCTGCAGAATGTGGCTCAAATGCCGATTCACAAAACTATGATTTCTAATCGAAAAATAATTTTATCCTTGTAATATATTGAAATTTAAATTAATAAACCATGTCTGAGAATTTTTCTCCGGACAGCAATGAATCAATATTAAATAACAAATTTTTTAAATTAATTATTATGATGAAAGTAACTTGTGGATTTACTATCCCGATAACATTGTACGGACTTCCACCACGCATCGACAACATCTTAAAAGTGATGAATGAAATACGGGATGCAGGATTTACTACTATGGAAATGGAAATCACAGCTGGAGACAAAAGTGATTATGTGGCAAACTGGGACAAAGTAATTAATCTTTCCAAAAAAATAGGATTAGATGTTGTGAGCATAATGGCCGTAACTTACAATATGTTTTCATTGGACAAACGTGAGAGAGAGTCAGCACTTAAAGAATATACAGATATTTGCAACATGACTTCAACAATCGGAGCAGAATTAAGCACTAACTGTTTTTACCTTCCTCCTGAGATGGTTTCAAAGGAAAGAACTTCCATATACAGTGGAGGGCCTTCTGTAACAGTTGATATACCTGAAGGATTCAAATGGTCAAACCTCAAAAGTATTGTGATTGAACAGTTGAGGAAATCATCAGAGATTGCCAGTAAGAACGGGTTGACATTTGCCATGGAGATGAGGGCAGGAGATTTTATTTCATCAGTTGATGGAGTAATCAGTCTGTTTAACGAGAGCGGAGTTGATAATATTGGAATGGTATATGATGTTGCTCACGCTCATGCTATAAGTGAATATTTAGACTTAGGTATATATAAACTTGGTAAATATCTTAAATTAGTTCATTTATCGGATAATGATGGTACCAGACCATACCATTATCAACCTGGGAAAGGAAATATTGATTTCAAAAATATTATTAATACTCTAAAGAAGGTTAATTACGATGGATATGTTGTGGTCGATATCAGTGGAATTAACAATATCTTAAATGAAGCTGTGAAAATGAAAGACATGCTGGAAAAATTAATTGTAGGATAAGATAAATAACATTATGAAACTGAGTTATTCAACGAAATTATATTACAATTACAGGCTTGAAGATGCAATTAATAGAACTGCAAGAATAGGTTATCCTGGAGTTGAAATCTGGGGTGGTAGGCCCCATGCTTATTACAAAGATATGAACAAAGCAAGTATTTCTTCAATAACAAAAATAATTGAAGAAACTGGAGTTGAAATATCGGGTTTTATTCCAGCGCAGTTTGGCTATCCGACAAATTTATGCAGTCCAATCAAAAATATTAGAGAAGACAGTGTGGATTATATTAAAAAGAGTATAGATACTTCTCTTGCTTTAGGTTGTAATAAAGTAAGCCTTTGCCCTGGGCGTACACTATATGGTCAAGGTTATAATCAAGGTATGGAAAATTTAAATTCAAGTCTTTCAAAATTAGTGGATTATGCAATTAAAAGAGATGTGCTTCTTTTATTGGAACCTGCTCATATGTTGGAAAGCGACTTAATTTTAACCATTGAAGATGGGGCTAGACTTATTGAGGAGCAGAAATATAAGAATATGGGAATTGCACTTGACACAGGACATTGTCATATTAACAAGGAGTCACTCGTGGACACGGTCTATTTGCTTGCCCGAAAGCAGATCCCTATGCATATTCATCTAGATGATAATAACAGTCTGGGAGACCAACATAAAATACCTGGGGAAGGTACTATTGATTTTGTACCTTTTTTTAAGGCGTTACTTGAAACAGGATATGAAGGTTTTTTAACGATAGAGTTAGGGTTCGATTACACTGCTAATCCTGACGCAGCAGCATATAAGAGTAAAAAAGTTGTCTTATCAATGTTAGAAGAAGCAGTTGGACTTTAAAAGTTATTTTTTTTGAAAAAATCATAACTTTACTTTTAGGGTCTTACCGACAGCTACTTTGTACAGTTAGGCAACAAATAAATCTGCACCGAGTAACAAAAAGTATTTTATTCAGTTTTTTGCGATAGACCCTATCTGTTGCAAATAAAATTATAAAATCTAAACAGGTAGAACAGATGACTACATTCTCTATCAGGTGAGTAGCAACAATAAACAATTAACAAACTGACTGCCTGTGTGGGAATTTATGTAAATATGAAAAGTAATATAATATCTTTTTATCGCGGACTAAAAATACAGTTTGAAGATTTGAAGAATGGATTTATTGAAATAATTGGTGCCTATCAAAACTGTATTAACATAATTTATTTAAAGGAGGATTTATAAAATGATAAAAGTACATTATGGAGAAAGAATTATAGAATTGGACATCCCTAAAGAAAATCTTTGTTTTAATCTAAATAGGAATAAATTCCAAATTCCAGTAAGTGAAAAAGAAGAAGTTAGAAAAGCTTTGGAAGCTCCAGTGGGTTCTGATAGATTAGAAAGTATTGTAAAAAAAGATTCTTCAGTTGTAATACTGGTCGATGACCGAACGCGTAAAACTCCACAAAAAATGATACTTCCACTTGTTTTAGAAGAATTGAACAATGCAGGAGTGAAAGATGAGCAAATTAAACTTATAATTGCTACTGGAACACATAGAGACATGTCCAAGGAAGAGATCATCGAAAGATTTGGACAAGATATTGTAAACAGGATTGAAATTCAAAATCACAATTGCCACAGCAATCTTATAGATAAAGGCTTAACAAGAAGAAGAACAAGAATTTTAGTAAACAAAAATGTACTTGATGCAGATGTCCGGATTGCAATTGGTGCTGTTCTACCACATCATCCAACTGGATGGAGTGGTGGAGCAAAAATGTTGTTACCTGGTGTAGCAGGAACTGAGACCGTAAACGCAATGCACCTCCTCGGAGCAACTGAAGCACAATTAGGTAAGGTAACGACACCTATGCGTGAGGAGATGGAAGATTTTGCAAAGGAAGTAGGGTTACACTTTATTGTTAATGTAATATTAAATGAAAACAATAAGGTAGTAAAAGCGGTATCTGGTGACTTTATCAAGGCACATAGAGAAATTGTATCTTGGGGTATGAAGATAAATGGAGTTGAGTTTCATGAAAAAGCAGATATCACAATTAGTAGTTCATACCCATTCGATTACGACTTGACGCAGGCCGACAAAGGAATGTTTTCTGCGGAAAGAGCTACAAACCCAGGAGGAGAGATTATTCTTTTATCTCCCTGCTTCGAAGGTGTTGCTCCCACCCATGAAGAGGAAATGTGCAGATTGGCAAGGTACGACGATGAAACTTTATGGAAAATGTTAGATGAAGATGTTATTGGAGACCGTTTCGCAGCATCTGAATGTATGTATCTCAATTATGTAAAACGTAATTATAAAATGACTTTGACAATGAATCAATCAATGCTCGCTAATATGATGGGTTTTTATTATCTGTCAATTGACGATCTCCAAAAGTATATCAATAGACGCATAGAATTGGATAAAAATCTAAAGATCGGGATTGTTAACAATAGTGGCGAAATACTTCCAATCATGACTCCAGATGAACCAGTATCTTCACTTTAACCAAAAAAGGTTTTTAAAAACCTTTAAATTAGAATTTTAATAAAAAATTGACTAATTAATATGAACACTTTTAATCGATTCAAGAAGTTCATGGCATCAATTGGACCAGCTTTTTTTCTCGTTGGATACACCATTGGAACCGGTAGTGTAGTTTCCATGGCATCAGCAGGTTCAAGATACGGTTTCTCATTGCTATGGGCACTCGCTTTATCTTGTATTTTCAGTTTTATTTTGCTCGAAGCCTTTGGTAAATACTCTGTAGTGACACAAGAGGGAGCCCTTTATGCATATAAAACACATTTTAAATCTATTGGGCCTCCTCTAGCTATAATTACTTTGATTGGATTGGTTTTAGTTGAGATTATGGCTTTGATAGGAATCATGGGTGTTATTTCTGACCTGATTCACGAATGGACATTCATTTTATTTGATGGTAAAGGATGGAATCCTCTTTGGATTGCTGTGGGAATAATTATTCTTATATATATCCTACTATTTATAGGAGAATATTCATTTATTGAAAAAATAATGACAATTTTTGTTTCGATAATGGGTTTGAGTTTTATCCTCACTATGTTCATGGTCTTACCAGACGACCCTACTGCAATTGCACAAGGGCTTATACCAACATTACTCAAGGATGCTAATGCTCCTATGATACTTGCCGCAGCTGTGGGGACGACCCTTACTGCCCCTACTTTTGTTGTTAGGAGCGTATTGATGAAGGAAAAGAGTTGGACAACTGATCAGCTCAAAGAACAAAAGAGGGATGCATTAACTGCATCATTACTGATGTTTGTAATCAGCGGTTCTATTATGGCATGTGCTGCAGGTACTCTTTATGTAATGAATAAGCCAGTCGAAGAGGTTATTACAATGGTTACTCTCTTGGAACCCTTACTTGGGAGATTCGCCATATCAGTCTTTATAATGGGTATACTTGGTGCGGGTTTATCCTCGATCTTGCCGATTGTTATGCTTGCCCCTTTACTTATAGGAGATTACACGAATAAACCAATAAATTACAAGGGACCACTGTTCAGAATTCTCACACTCATAGGCTTATTATTTGGAATTATAGTTCCAATTCTAGGAGTAAGACCCATTTTTGCAATGCTTTTAAGCCAACTTTTTCAAGTATTTATCCTACCGATATTGATAATTGCAATAGCATGTTTATTAAACAGAAAAGATTTAATGGGAAAACATAAAGCAGGAATCGGTTTAAATATAGGATTATTATTAACTTTAATTTTTTCATTAATAATATCCTATCAATCAATTGTGGGGTTGAAAACTTCATTCAATTTATTGTTCTGAAATTTGACACATGCAATTATACCAATTCATAGAAAAATTCTTTTGGGTGTTTTTAACCGCCGGCTTATTTGCCGGCTTATTTTTTCCGGCATATAATGATTTTCTGATAACAACGCTGAAGCCATTACTGATGCTTATGATGTTATTGGTTTTTCTTAAGATAGACATCTCTCATGTTTTTCATAAAATGAAAAATTACAGACTGATCATATTTATCGTTTTGATAAATATGATAGTTGTTCCTCTCTTCTTTTTTTTTGTTATAAGAAATTTTGATGGGAATCTGGCCATTGGTGTTTTGTTACTAACAGCAATGCCGGCAGCTGTAGCGTCACCAGCATTAACCGACATTGTAAAAGGCAATACAGCATTGTCGGCCAGTATCGTTATAGCAACATCTGTAATCGCACCACTTACAATTCCCCTACTCTTCTGGATAACAGGAGTAAATAAATTATCCATCAACCTGTGGTATCTGCTCAGTGACGTTTCTGTCCTTATCTTTTTACCCATGTTAGTCTCTGAGATCATAAAAAAATATCTTCCTGGCTTAATAAGTCGTACGAGTCATCTATTCACATCAATCAATGTTTTTATTCTCACTGTAATGGTCTATATAGCAATGGCCTCTCAGAAAGGTTTTATATTGAGTCAACCCCAGGAATTATTTTGGAAGATTGGTTTGCTCTACTTAATATTTACTTTATTGCATATTATCGGTTTTTTAATGGGGTTTAAAGAGGAACTGAAGAGTAAAATAGCGATCTCAATAGGTTTAGCTTATATGAATAATGGATTAGCGATAGTTTTAGCTGCAGTTTATTTTGACCCATCTATATTGTTGTTAGTAGTTCTTTCAGAAATACCCTGGAACACATTACTATTACCATTTAGGAAAGTTGTCAACCATATTCGACTTAAATCAATTTAACCTTAATATAATTGAGATGAGAAGAGTGTAATAACAAAACTATCATTAATATGATAACAGTAGAATAGAATTATTAATAGTAGTATATACATGATATATGTAATTATCTCTATCAAGACAATATAGATATATTAAATTTTCGTCATGTACTTAGAATAAATTTATCATTGCTGTCCCATTAAAATCTAAAATAGCTCTTTGAAATATTTGAAATTTAGTTAGTCAGCCCTTAAAAAGTGTTCAATCGTCTATGATACAGTAAAATAATAGATGTTTTCCTTGGTTATATCTGCAAGTTTTCGTAAATTTGAGATATAAATCCTGCAGAAAATCATGCTGGCAAAACAACAAGACCGTTCACAACACTCATTGTTCTT
>ENA-UOOK01006682-UOOK01006682.1-fermentation-metagenome-genome-assembly--contig:-NODE-6682-length-10883-cov-61.232361_pt1 | contig 10883 bp, 12 predicted proteins | sample MGYA00245777_ERZ724023 | MGnify/ENA primary metagenome ERZ724023 (study PRJEB28704, sample SAMN03018312) | fermentation metagenome | biome: anthropogenic terrestrial biome; feature: soil... | reverse complement strand
ATATCGAAATGATCGATATTGAATTGAATCAAAACATTTTAGGCGGAAGTGTTCCAGATATGCCTGTTCACGATTGGTAAGATATTGTAAACAATGATTATTTTTCGGAAGTCCCAAAACAAAACAGCCTATTAATCCATAAGTCTGTTGTTGAAAGTCTTAGCTCGCGACTTTTGGTCTTATAAATGCAACAACATTAATTCTCAGGTTATACATTATGAATTATAAATTATTTATTTTTTTCGCAGCCGTTGCCCTCATTGTGGCAAGCTGCACCCAGGAACCCCTTGTGGAGTTGCAGCAGATCGTGCCTGTACTGACTGTGACCGCTGCCGCGCCCAACGGCAATAACGCCCCCTCGTCCGATACACGCCTTGCCCTGACAATGGGCGAAACGGCGATTTCAACATTGTGGAAGGAGGGCGACAAAATAAAACCCTATTTTGTGCAGGGAACAGCCATTGTGGAAGGAACGGAAATCACCCTTACCGATGAGCATTTGTCGGACAACAAAAAAAATGCCACTTTCAACATCGCAGTCCCCGATGATATTAACACGGCTAACCCCTATACACTCTATTGTGTGCACGGCTCCTCTTCCCAAATTGCCAGAGGAAAAATACTGGTTGATTTTAGCTATACTCCTTTTTTCCCTTTTTCCGGTGGTTATGGCAGTGTTTCTCCGGATACTTATTATACGCCCATTACAGCGTCTGCGGAGATAGCTTTTGGTGTACCCACGACTTCGCTCACGTTTAATTATTTGGGTGCGATGCAGATAATCTGCTTCAAAAACGCTGCTGGAGCTGAAGTTGCATATACGGAAATGGAGTTGGTACAGGTCAATCCCGCTGACGCTGCCGGCTTCTATGCTTATAAAAATGGCGAAGGAGCACCCCGCTATGATTTGATTTCTAAAGAAGTGATTTATTATGGTGTTTCTCAGGGAGTTATTTCCGGTTCTATATGGAGCGACGATGTTCAGAAGTTTTCCCGCTTTGTGTTGCTGACCGGTAACACGATGCCAGCTACCAGATTGAAAGTGAAAATAGATGGTATGCAAAAGGAGAGTATAAATGCAACAAGTGCCTCTGTTGTTCCGCACCAAGCCGGTAACGCTTACTGCGTCTATGCACTGTGGAATGGTGTTAATTTGCAACTGACCGACAAGGATTTTACGTCTTTACGCGGCGAATAGGAAACATGAAAATTCACGACTCGATAATTGACAAAATTCAATGTAGAAGCAAAGCCTATCACAGAAAAAATTTCATTCGGGAAATTTAGGGGTAACCCGCAACATAAATAAACGAAATAAATATGAAATACATCTTTTTAATAGCAACAGTTGCGGCCGCCTTTTTTATCGGCTGCAACAAAAACGATATACCCACAGACGGTATAGACCCGATTAATAGCGTTTCTCTTATCTTTACCGCCACCGTGCCCGAAGAAAAACCGCAAACTCGTGTTGCCCTGTCAAGGTCGGAAGAGGGTAAAAGTATTCTCGTGAAATGGAGAACGGACGACAAGGTGCAATTTTTTTTTAAGAAGCAAGACGGCGCTGTTGTGAAAGGAAGCGAAGAACCTGTAACCGTTGTTCCTGATACGGATGACAAAAAAGCGACGTTCAATGTTACCCTGCCGGAGGGAGTTTCAGCGCCCTATACCGTTTATTTAGTACACGGTGCCACGGCAACCACCGATGGCACGAAGATAGAAGTGGACATTTCGCCAGTGGGGTTTGAAAGGCTGGAGGATTTGGTTACGCCCCTTGCCGGAAAGGCGGAAGTGGTTACCGGCAGCTCAACGGGCAACATTGCGCTGGATCATTTGGGAGCGTTGCACTGCCTCACGCTTGCCAATTATCATACGGTATCGCATAATCCGGGCAATACGTTCGGAACGACCGTTTCGTTGGATTATGCGGGCGATAGTTGGTTTTATGGCGCGGGCAGCCAATACGATTTAGTAAGCCAATCGGTTACAGCCGAGGGCAGCGGTGCAGCCTTGTGGCAACAGATTATCCTTCCGGTATGGGAGAGCGTGCAGTTTGCGCAGTGGATAATGCCTAACGACAACAGGACACAGCAAATAAAATTAAAAGCCGGCGCGCTCATCTCTGCCGACATAAAACCGACTCGAGCCCCGCTCGAAAAGGGGAAAGCCTACCTCCTCTGCGGTTCGGTGAACTACAATAAAACCGCCATAACACTTGACCGCCCCATTGTGTGGGCGGGCAGCAACATCTATTGGGATGAAGCCGGGCAAAAGCTCACGTTTGACGAAACGGTTGTGGATGCAAGCCAAAACTCCGACCTCAAACAGGGCGTCTATTTCGAGTGGGGCTCATTGGTGGCTTTTTCCCCCACAGGCGATGCCACGCACGATTATACCGAAAATCCCGCGCACTATTATGTCCCTTCTTTCCAATCGTCCAACCCCTCGGCGAGCACATGGAAAAAAGGGACGGGATATTATCTTGCCAACAATTATCTCGGCCTAGAAATTCCTAACGGAGAAGAAACGAATGCTTTTCTTAATGAAGTGGAACAAAACAGCGATGCCGAGTACGTCAACGAAAGAGGTGATATTTGCCAATACCTGAGCAGAACAGGCGCCGTTTCGGGAAGCTGGCGCATGCCCACCGCAAATGAGTTAGACGTTGCCGGGGTTCCGAGAACAACATCAGGGGAGTACATCCACTATACAACTACTTCTGTTCCCTATGCAAAATTTGGCAGCTTCGGCGCCATTGCCGGCAATAAGGCGGGAACAACCGTGATACCGAGCGGCTGCATCTACACCGTTGGCAACAGCGTTACCCGCTTTCCCGCTTCGGGTAGGAGAGATTTTGATGCTGTAGCCGGAGAAGGTGGAGAAATCGGCAGGTACTGGAGCAGCAGCGCCCGTGATAAACCGAGAAACGCCTACTATCTTGCCTTCTTGTCAGACCGTGCATTACCTTTCTACACTCCAAGGAATTACTTTTTGTCGGTGCGGTGCGTGCGGGCAACCAATTAGTCTCGAATGATCTTTCGTAGAGACGCGGCATGTCGTGTCTCTCTCCGTAATCTCCCGTAACATCAAAACAAAACAGATATATGAAACGAATCTTTTTATTGCTGACAATAATAACCGCTCTTTTTGTCGGCTGTAACAAAAGAGAAATTACTGTTAATAACGAGTATTCTTTTTAAAATCAAGTTTATAGATGGATTTTAACCCTTGCTGCCCCATGCTAGACCTGTTTCAACCATTGAAAACGGGCATTTTCCGGTGAAATATCTTTCCACGCCTGCACATCAAACTCAAAGCAGGCGGCCGATGCTGTAGGCAGGTTATCGAGCGTTACTCCGAAATGGTTGATCAGGAGGGTTAATCCGGGGTTGTGCCCAACAATCAGACAATAGCTGACTGTGTTGGGGACTCTTGATAAACATTGTAGAATTTCCTCTACCCAGGCCAAATATAATTCTTTGTCCGTCACAATTTGTTCTTTCGGATATCCCATGTTTTCGGCGGCAATAACGGCTGTTGCATATGCACGTTCGGCAGATGAAGAGAGTATGAGCTCCGGTTTCCCCGTTTTCTGAAGCAGGTAAACTCCCATTTTAGCCGTATTTTTCTTGCCTCTCTCGTTCAATGGACGGTCGTGATCATCCAGGTGAGCATAGTCCCAAGATGACTTCCCGTGCCGCATTACAATCAGCTTTTTCATCTCTTCTGTTGTTATACTGTAGTTGGAAAATCCAGCATTTTGTGTTCCCGACAATCAACTCTTATATGAACGTGGTCCAAGTCCCGTTTCAACAACGTACAATGGTCTTTTTTTTCATCATCAGAAGGTCGATAGTAGGAACAGGTGGTACACATACGAAGAACGGAAATTACTCCCGTTTTGTTTAAATGGATGATCAATTTTATCAAACTTGACAATACGTTTTTTTTATCACCCCAGCTCAATTCTGCAATAGGGCTATAAATCTCTTTGGCGAAAGACGAGGTCTGCCCGGCTATTTTGTTTCCCTTTTCCGTGAGGTTGATAACAAAGCTTCGTGAATCGGTAGCTTCATTGTCTTTGACTACAAGGTGTTTCTGTTCCAGTGTTTTTACGGTATCGCTTATCGTCGCCTTGGTAACATTAAACTCTTTTGCCAGGTAACTCACTTTCTTTTTTTCTTCATTTTGTGTGAACAGGAAAATCAAAATTTGCACCTGAAGTGGAGTGAGGGAGAACTCCTTGCTTTTCTTCCACAGCAGTACACGAAATGCCTGAGATATCCTTTCCAGGGAAGCAACGATCTTCCCTTCGGTAGTTTGGTCGGAATAAAACTGAAAATCCTCCATCTATTTATATTTTGTCAATCTCAATTATATAGGATATCTTTTTTTATTCCCCGAGGATAAGGTGGTTAATCACAATTCTCCATTTCGTAAATATAATATCCCTTTTCCCGGATATCGGCTATCCACTGGGGTTTTATTTTTTCCGTATGGCAATATTTGCTTTCTTTGGAAGTGAGTGGCTGTCCTTCCTGCCCCTTTGCTTTAAGGTATTCTCTCCCGTAATTGTGAATTACGTTTTCATCTTTTAAATCCGCCGGAACAATGATGTCAAAATGCATAACCTTTCCGTCTTTTTTTGTTACATAAGTATCCCAAACAGCTGCTTCCATGATTTTTACGTTTTAAGCCGGTTGTCTTGGCACCATTGCCATCCGCAAATATAGTTAGGATAACTAACTAAAGCAAACGAAAGGTGATTTTTTTCATAGAGCCCTTTATCAAAGTATAGCATTTCGATTAATTCAGCCGGTGATAGGTTTCGTAGCCCTTGTATGTGTTACCGTATCAGCTTCATCTTCTTTATTCGGATTGCCTTTATGGGACGGTCGTGTTTGTCTGTTTCTGCTTCCGATATTTTTTCCACGACCTCCATCCCTTTCAATATTTCGCCAAATACGGTATAATTGCCATCGAGGTGTGGTGTTCCGCCGACGTTTATGTAATCTTGTCGCGCTTGTGTGCTGAATTTGTAAGTAGAGTCGTTTGTATTTCCGTAACGGGCTATTTTGCTTTCCTCCAGCTTATCCAGTTGTTCGTTTGTAAACTTTTTCCCCACTACAATGTAAAACTGGCAACCCGATGATGCTTTTTGCGGGTTGCTGTCGTCTCCTTCACGCGCAGCGGCAATAGTGCCGTATTTGTGATAAATTTGGGGAGTCCTGAATTCTGAGGGAACGGTGTAGCCGACATCGCCGTCGCCCAGCATTGTATCTGGCCCTGCCGTTTTGGACTGGGGATCTCCTCCCTGAATCATGAATTCCTTGATTACACGATGGAAAAGTAATCCGTTATAGGTTTTTGCATTCACCAGCTTGATAAAATTATTGCGATGCAACGGTGTTTCGTTGTATAGTTTTAGCGTAATATCGCCTTCAGTGGTCTGGATAAGGACTTTCTGTTCTTTTTCGTTGCTGTGCTTCAACGAGGAGCAAGCTTGCATTGTCAGCGCCAAGACTAAAATAAGGAAAACAAATGTTGCGTGAGATTTCATATTTGTCTGTTTTTTCTTGTTATCACTAATTACCTGTATTTTCGCTGTGAAAAATAATACCACGTGGCCGAGCATATTCCTTTCACAACAGAAGTGATTGAAATGGCCCACCAAACACCGTTGACGCCAATGGCAGAAGCCAGGAAAACGGCTAGCGGAACGCGCAGGGTGTTGAATACGATGCTTACAATGGCCGGAGGAGTGGTCTTTCCAATTCCGTTGAACATTCCCTGCGTGGTCAGCTCCAGCATCATGAACAATTGGGATATACCAATAATAAATAAATAATCGCCACCAGCAAGATAGGCCTCTTTTTCGGGAATGAAAACCGAAAAAATTTCACTGCCAAACAACATGAACGACGTTGTCACTACAAGCCCCAAAGCCATCATAGCCCTTAATGTATACCGATAAGCATGGCGGGCTCTGTCCATCTTACCGGCAGCAAAGTTCTGTGCTACAAAGCTACCCAGAGCTGTTGCAAACCCCTGTGAGGTATTCCAGGTAACTCCCTCTATTTGCCCACCTGTGGTTTGGCTGGTAACTCCCAGGTGTCCTCCGTGAATGGAAGCTATACGGGTGAGGTTCATGTTGATGATAGAAAAATAGACGTTCATGGCCGCTACGGGAACTCCCAGTTTCAGGATATTGAGTGTGTAGTTTTTTCGGAGTTTTATCCAGAAGGCGAACTGTCCCAAAACACCTTTTTTTCTTCGTAGATGGCGAATAAAAAGCATAAATACCACTACCTGTGAAAGAGTGGTGGCCAGTGCGGCACCTTGAGATCCCATTTCAGGAATAAATCCGAAACCGAAAATGAAAAGGGGATCGAGCACGATATTTAAAACCAATCCTACCGCATTAAAATAGAAGGGGATATCGCTTCTTCCGGTTCCAATGTAAATCCCCGAGAAATTCAGGATAAGAAACATGAAAGGCACACTGAAAGTAACAATGTTCAGGTAACGAATGGCTTCCTGCGTGATGTCTGCTTCCAGCCTGAAAAAAGAAAGGACGAGTTGGGGAAACAGGAAAAAGAAAGTGGCAAAGACCAGGCCCGAAATGATGGCGATGGTAGTAGTGTGCGAAGCATAGAGCATAGCCTTATCCAGCCTTTTAGCACCAATGGACTGCCCGATGGAGACTTCAGCGCTCACTTTGGATAGGAGTGCGAAGGAGTTCATCATCCACATCAGCATACCCACTGTTCCCACAGCTGCGACCGATTTGCTGCCCAAGCGGCCGATCCAGATAATGTCAACCATATTGTAGGTCATCTGGATAAAGCTGACAGCCATTAACGGCATCGCCAGGGTGATAAGTTGACGGAAAATACCTCCCTGTGTGAAATCGCGAATCGCAGGCATATGTTGTTTATCGGTTGTCACAGTTACCTTAAAAAAAGGAGTAACTATTTTACAGCTACTCCTTTTTAGAGCGGAAGACGGGATTCAAACCCGCGACCCTCAGCTTGGAAGGCTAATGCTCTATCGACTGAGCTACTTCCGCAACATTCAATTTACAATGTATGATCAAGAATGCATAATAAGTGTGCATTTTGCATTGTGAATTGTTTTGTGGGCAGTGATGGATTCGAACCACCGAAGGCGTAAGCCAGCTGAGTTACAGTCAGCCCCATTTGGCCACTCTGGTAACTGCCCAAAATTTTCGAGGGACAAAGATAATACAATTATTTGTATTTTTCGTTGAGCGCAATCATTTTTAATGCAGTAATTGCAGCTTCATCACCTTTGTTCCCGTGCCTCCCGCCCGAACGTGCTTTCGCTTGTTCCAGCGTATTGGTTGTCAGTAATCCGAAAATTACTGGAATATTGTGGAGAATATTCAGCTCAGTGATTCCTTGTGTAACGCTGTTACACACAAACGTGAAGTGTGGTGTTTCTCCCTGAATAACGCATCCGATTACGATAACACTGTCTGGGTCTATTTTCTCAATCAGTTTTTTAGCCCCGTAGGTGAGCTCAAAACTTCCAGGGACATATTCCACAACAATGTCGTTCTGTTGAACACCAAACTTAAGCAGTGTTTGAATGGCGCCGTTTAGCAAATTCCCTGTAACAGGTTTGTTCCATTCCGAAACAACAATACCAATTTTTTTTCCTTCACCCCGCGGTGTGGATCCGGGGTCGTATGACGATAGATTCTGTAATTCAGTGGCCATTAATTTCCTGCTTTTTGAAGCTTGGCGGCTTCAATGTATTTGTCTGCTTCCTGTCCCTGTGGTGAGTTGAGGTATTTGTCCTTGATCATCTGGAAGGTTTCAATGGCCTTATCGTAATTTTTAACGGATAAGTATGCAAGTCCCACTTTGTTGTAGTAGATGGGCGTCAGCATTTCATCGTTGGCTTTTTGGGCTGCATTGTTGAAATGAGAAATGGCTTTTTCGGTATCCCCCATATTCATATAAACATCACCTATTGCTCCTGCTATAGCCGGGGTGATTAACAAATCGCCACCTTTGAATTTGTTCAGGTACTCCAGCGCTTTTTCATTGTTTCCCAATCTGCTGTAACTGATTCCGGCATAGGCACGGGCTAGGTCAGCAGTTTTGGTGCCGCTGAAATCTTTTATGATGTTTTCGAAGCCGATAAAATCGTTACCGTTACCGAAAAGGGCAAGGGAGTCTTCTTGATTCTGAAAGAATCTTTCACCTTTGTAAATGGCTGCCTGTGCTTTTTCGTTTCGTGGGTTTTTATACAAATAGTTGTATGCAATGATCGCGCCGACAACCAAAACGACTGCTGCCAATGCGATTAAAATGTTTTTTTGATTCTTTTCAATAAAACGTTCCGATGAAGTCAACGCTTCTTCGATGTTCTCAAAACCTTTCTCGGCTTTACTTTCCTGATGCTTATTGGACATTTTGTTCAAAAAATAATGTTATCAAATTTCGAGTTGCAAAAGTAATGGTTTTTAAGCGATAAATAAAATAAATTGAATAATTTTTCTCTAAACTGTTTGTCCCTGTTTAATCTTTTCCGTAAGTTTGTAGTCATATACATTGTATAAAGTAGATTTATGCAAGAAACTAAAACTAAAGTTATGAAGAAGATCCTCACTGCATTAATATTCGCTTCAGTCTTGATTCAGGTAAATGGACAGTCTGTTTTTACTACTGTTCCGGTGGTAAATGGGAAGGTGGTGTTTCAACAATTTATACATATTGATCGGGAACTCGCTGCTGATCAGCGATATGCATTGCTCTACAAATGGGGGAAAGATAACTATGCTGGTAACCCTTTATTGTCGGGCATACGCTTTGATGATAAGGCAAGGAGCATAACTGTAGGATCTAAGATAGAACTTTTGCTGCCGCAGAACAGTAGCGGGGTGCGTGAAAAGGTGATCATGAACTACCGGTTCGACGCCAGTATAACCAATGCGGGTTGTATGCTGGTTGTGCGAGATGTTACTTATCAGAACACGCAGTCTCCCAATTCTTCGTTCTTCCCCAAAACGTTTACCGCAGAAGAGACCATTACTTCCACTGCAATTTCTGCCGTATCAGGCCTCGATAAAGAATTTAGGACGAATACCCAGAAAAGTACGTTGTTTTACCTGAACGGGTTATACACTGAATTGAGTAAAATTTTTAATCTCAGCAAATAAAAACGGCTCCCGGTCTTCGCGAAAATTTATTTGCCGATTTTTTTGGTAGATACATTTTTTATGGTTAATTTTGCGCCCTGATTTGTCCGAAAACAGCTGAATATTTATAGAAATCAATAAAATACAACATAGCAATGTCTAAGATTTGTCAAATAACCGGAAAAAGAGCAATGGTTGGAAACAACGTTTCTCACTCCAACAGAAGAACAAAACGTAAATTTAACGTTAATTTGTTCAAAAAGAAATTCTATTGGGTGGAAGAAGATTGCTGGATCAGCCTGAATATTTCTGCTTCAGGTTTACGCACCGTTAATAAAATAGGATTGGATGCCGCTTTAAAGCAAGCTGCTGAAAAAGGGTATTTAAACGCTTAATTATCAGGAGGAAAGAGCAATGTCGAAAAAAGCAAAAGGAAACAGGGTTCAGGTAATTCTAGAATGTACCGAACATAAAGAAAGCGGAATGCCCGGGACTTCGAGATACATTACAACGAAGAACAGAAAAAACACAACCGAAAGATTGGAGTTGAAAAAATACAACCCCATCTTAAAGAAAATGACCGTTCATAAAGAAATTAAATAATTAAGGAGTAAACTATGGCAAAGAAAGCAGTCGCAGGATTCCGCGATAAAACTTCAACAACAGGACGCAGCCACACCAAGGTTATTAAAATGGTGAAGTCTGAAAAAACAGGAGCTTACAGTTTCAGAGAAGAGATGGTCCTTAACGATCGGGTACAAGATTTTTTTAAAAAATAAATCCGTTAAAAATATGTAAAAACTTCCCTGCAAGAACTTGTGGGGAAGTTTTTTATTGACTATTTTGTAGATTTGTACGATATTGCGGAAGCATCGCATAAGCCCTTGCATGGGAAATTGAAAAAGTAAAAATTACGCAACTATGGGATTGTTCGAAATATTTTCGAAGAAAAAGAAAGAGACGCTTGATCAGGGACTGGAAAAAACCAAGGAAAATATTTTCTCCAGATTAACCCGTGCCGTTGCTGGAAAATCGAGAGTAGACGATGATGTGCTCGATGAACTGGAAGAAATATTGGTAACTTCGGATGTAGGTGTTGATACGACATTAAAAATAATTGACCGGATAGAGGGACGTGTTGCCCGCGACAAATATGTGAGTACGGATGAACTTACAAAAATTCTCCGGGAGGAGATAGCCGAACTGCTCACTGAAAACAACTCGGGTGATACAGTTGAGTTTGCCGTCCCGGAAAATAAAAAGCCATACGTTATTATGGTAGTTGGGGTGAACGGAGTGGGGAAAACCACTACCATAGGGAAACTGGCGTATCAGTTTAAACAAAATGGGTTGTCCGTATATCTTGGCGCGGCCGATACTTTCCGTGCTGCGGCTGTGGAGCAGCTTGATATCTGGGGTAAACGTGTGGGGGTTCCCGTGGTGAAGCAAAAGATGGGTGCCGATCCCGCGTCGGTGGCTTTTGATACGTTGAGTTCGGCAAAAGCAAATGATGCCGATGTGGTAATCATTGATACTGCAGGGCGTTTGCACAACAAGATTAACCTGATGAACGAGCTTACCAAAATTAAAAACGTGATGAGTAAAGTAGTTCCGGGCACTCCGGACGAAGTCCTTCTGGTATTGGACGGTTCCACCGGGCAAAACGCGTTTGAACAGGCTAAACAATTTACCGCTGCCACCGAAGTCTCGGCTC
>ENA-UOOK01006681-UOOK01006681.1-fermentation-metagenome-genome-assembly--contig:-NODE-6681-length-10884-cov-2.240096_pt1 | contig 10884 bp, 9 predicted proteins | sample MGYA00245777_ERZ724023 | MGnify/ENA primary metagenome ERZ724023 (study PRJEB28704, sample SAMN03018312) | fermentation metagenome | biome: anthropogenic terrestrial biome; feature: soil; material... | reverse complement strand
TGAAGATGCATTTGGGAAAGATGGAATTGATAATGACTATTTAGTCAAAGCATATCATGATTGGCAAAGTTATATGGTTGAACAAGTTCCAGCAATACCAACTCATTATAGAATACAACTAACAGCGCTTAATAATAGAGTTAATTATTGGGATTTGAACGTAGAGAGTGACTGGGACTGGAATAAAGTCGGGCTATTATCTGACACTCCTGAGAAAGCAAAATAGTGAAAAATTAAATTTACAAAACGAAGTCCAATGGTGAGAGCCATTGGACTTCGTTTTGTTTTATGAGCCTGTTGATTTGTAGTGTTTAACTCCGAAATTCCATATGAAAATGCATGGAACTATAAATAATATTCCAAATAAAGGAGCAAGCATATATAAAATATTGTTTCCTTCAACTTTATCTAAAATAAACATGAGCGGTAGATAGTTTACTGTTCCAAAGGGGATGACAAAAGTGAAAAATTTCCTCACCCATTCCTTGTATATGCTCAATGGATATTGAGATATTTCTCTTCCACCATCTGTGAATATATTTACTACTTCTAATCCTTCAATTGTCCAAAAACACAATGTAGCGCCGAGCATAAATATTCCTGTAAAAATGAATATTCCACTAAGTATCATCAATATTAATGTTATCACCTTAAATGAATTCCACTCTATATTGAGATTTGTCAGTGAAAAGTTCAATACAACTATGCTTTGTGCAAGTCGTCCTATTCTTGTGAATTCAAACTTTGAACCCAATACTTGAAGTATTGTTGATCGTGGTCTGACTAAAAATCTGTCAAAGTCACCATTCACAATTGTAGATGAAAAGGAGTCAAAGCCCCTCGCGAAGCATTCGCTTAGTGAAAAAGCTATATGAGTAACTGAATAGCATAGGGCAACTTCATATAAAGTCCAACCTCCTATACTTGGGAACCTTTGAAAAAGTAAAAATATACCTATGAAAGTCAAAAAAGGTACGAAGAACTGTCCAATGGAAAGTAGAATGAAGGAGGCTCTATATTCCATTTGGCATCTTAGAAGTATAGACATATATTTAAAGTACAATTTCATATTGCTAACCCCCTTGAATGACTACTCTTCTTAAAGCTTTTTTCATCCACAGCTTGCCCAAGCAAATTAAAATAAATATCCAGAAAAACTGTATCAAGATACCAATAAGGGCTTCATGAACTCCTATATTTCCAGCATATATCCTAAAGGGCAAATCTGATGTATACCTAAATGGAAGCATATATACTACTTTTTTTAACCCCTCAGGCATCAGCGGTATTGGAATTACAAGCCCAGATAAAAACTCTCCGAATACTCCAAATATCAACAACGAACCTGTTCCTGACATGGTATAGAAAATTGAAATATAGATTAGCATGGAAATTGCTACAACCAAAATTAGTCCTAGCGTTAAGGTAATGAGAAACAATACAAAGGATATGAAACTTGGTGGCAAAGAAAAGTTATAAGGATAAGGCAGCAATGAGGCGACAATTATTATTGGGAAGCATCTGAGCAATGCTCCAGACAGCCTTTGAGCTATTAGCTTTGCATACCAGAAGTTGTAAAAGTCTATTGGACGACAAAGTTCATAGGCTATGTTTCCGCTGGTTATAAGGTTTATGAGTTCATTGTCTCTATACCACAGCATTATGAACACAAGAAAGCTTTGCTGCAGCCATATTACTTGAATCAATTCTCTTAACGATATAGGTTGTGGAGTGGATGTGCTACTATAGAAAGCTTCATAAATCATGATATACATAAATCCCCAGAAAAATTGGGTTGAAACTCCAGCTATAGCTGCTACTCTATACTGTAGTCCTTTCAACAGTCTCATTTTGAACAATGAATAGTATGTCCTCATATCTTGTACTCCTTGTACAAGTCTACTATTATTTCTTCAATTGGATGACTATCTACAGAAACATCGGTAATGTCTAGCTTATTTGACAGCAATCCTATGACTTCTGAAACCTTTATTTGGGTTAAATCAACTGACATAGAAATTCTTTCTTTTGACTTTGATAGGATAGTTGTCCCCGGAATATGTATATCTTCATTGCTTTCCATAAAATCAACAGTTAGAGTTTTGCGTGTTACAAATCTATTCTTTAAATCTAGCAAAGAGCCATCAAGTAGGATTTTCCCTTTACCTATAAGTATTATTCTTTGTGCCAATGCTTCTATATCATTCATGTCATGAGTTGTTAATATAACTGTTATCTTTTTTTCTTTGTTTATGGTTTTAATGAAGTTACGAACTGCTACTTTTGAGACTGCGTCAAGACCTATAGTAGGCTCATCTAAAAATAATATTTTTGGATCGTGGAGTAAGGAAGCACCAATTTCACATCTCATTTTTTGTCCAAGACTTAACTGGCGAACAGGAGTTGTAAGTAATGGGGATAAATCTAAAGTGTCTGTTAATAATTGAAGATTGTTTTTAAAATTCTTTTCAGGGATTTTATAGATGTCTTTAAGCAAATTGTATGAGTCAATTACAGGTACGTCCCACCATAGTTGAGAGCGTTGACCAAAAACTACACCAATGTTTTTCACATGATTTATTCTATCTTTCCATGGTGTGTAGCCGAGAATATTGCATTTACCGCTGTCAGGTACTAGGATTCCACTGATAATCTTGATTGTAGTAGACTTTCCTGCACCATTCGGACCTATGTATCCAACAATTTCACCTTCATCAATTTTAAAGGACACATTTTCCAAAGCTTGTACCGTAGAGTACTGAGGATTAAATAATGATTTTATTGCTGAGCCAATTCCAGCTTCTCTTTTAACTACTTTAAAGCTTTTATTCAAGTTTTCAACTTCAATCATCCTATCCCCCCTATAAGATCAGCTAAGTAATTAAGCAAGGAACTTTATTATATATTTACTTAATATTGATGTCAATACAAAAAAACTCTTTCGAAAAGAAAGAGTTTTTGTATCTGCATCTTGATCGCTATTTCGTGTAATTGTCAAAATAACCTTGAATGTATATAATTGGTGTACCCTTATCTCCACTTCCTGAAGTTAAATCTGAAAGGGAACCTATAAGGTCTGTAAGTCTTCTTGGAGTAGTACCTTCTGTTTCCATAGTACCTACAAGGTCTGATTCCTTGTTTTTAATGTATTCAGAGATAGCCTTTTTAAGCTCTTCCCCTTTTAAATCAGTAAAATTATTATCGGCAAGGTATTTTAGTTTTACTTCATTAGGTGTACCTTCAAGGCCTTTAGTATATCCCGGAGATACAACAGGGTCAGCTAATTCCCAAATCTTACCTACAGGGTCTTTAAAAGCACCATCACCATATATCATAACTTCAACAGTTTTTCCAGTCTTTTCTTTAAGAATAGCTTGGATTTTATCAACAATTGTTTGACAGTTCCTTGGGAAAAGCTTGATATCTTTTTCTGTTGCTTTATTTGAACCTAAAAGCCCATATTTTTCATTGAAACCACTGCCATCAACAGATGATGCTAATATGTCGTCAAGGCTATAAACTTTTTCTCCACCATTTGATTTCAATATTTTTTTCGTTCTAAATCTTGAATGAATATCACAAGTAAGAACGTTTTTTGTATAATCTAATATGGTTTTAGGATTGTTTGAAAATATAATTTCACATTCAACGCCATACTCTTCAATTAAGGATTTATAATAATCAATATAATCAATCCCAGTAAAAGGATGTTTGATGTATCCGAAGTAATTACGGAAATCTTTTTCTGTCAAAACATCTGTCCAAGGATTTATTCCCTTTTCATCAAGTTTATCAATATCTACTAAGTGGTTGCCTACTTCGTCAGATGGATAGCTGAGCATTAAAACAATTTTCTTAGCTCCTTTTGCTATACCACGAAGGCAAATGGCAAAACGGTTGCGGCTTAAAATAGGGAATATTACACCAATAGTATCTTCTCCAAATTTAGATTTTATATCTTTTGCAATAGCATCAATGTCTGCATAGTTTCCTTGAGCACGAGCAACTACAGATTCAGTTACAGTCACTATGTCCTTATCATTTATAGAGAATCCTTCTATTTCAGCAGCTTTTAATACAGTGTTTACAACGATTTCTGCTATATTGTCTCCTTGTTTGATGATTGGGGCACGAAGACCCCTGACAACAGTACCTACTATTCTTTCCATATACAATCTCTCCTTAAATTTATATTTTAGGAAGAACGCTTACACTTGTAATATACACTATTTTATGGTATAAGTAAAATAAATATATATAATGGCTGATATAAGGAGAGGTTATATGTCTATCAGGCTAGATTTATATAAAATTTTTTCCGAGGTGGCTAAATGCAATAGTTTTTCTAAGGCTGCGAAATCACTATATATGACGCAGCCAGCTGTCAGTCAGGCAATCATGCAGTTGGAGGGAGAACTAGGGGTACGCCTTTTTACACGTACATCAAAGGGTGTGATTCTTACAAATGAAGGTCAAATTTTATCTGAATATACAAGTTCAGCTATTAACTTAATCAATGTAGGCGAAAAAAAGCTCATGGACTCTAAAAATTTAATGGCAGGGAACTTGAAAATAGGTGTTGGAGATACTATTTCACGATATTTTTTGTTGCCTTATCTGGAAGAGTTCAACAGTCAGCATCCAAATATCAAGATGAAAATCATAAACCGTACAACTATAGAGCTTTGTGATATATTGAAGTCAGGAGAAATTGATATTGCAGTCTGCAATTTGCCCATTGAGGATTCATCTTTAGAGGTTAAAGAGTTGATGGATATTCATGATATTTTCGTTTGTGGAGAAAAGTTTAAGGACAGATTTACCATGCCTTTAAGTCTTAAGGATTTGTCAAAGCTTTCATTGATATTACTTGAACCCAAATCAAATTCAAGACGATATGTAGAAAAATACATGCTATCAAGAGGTGTCAAAATTGAACCAGAGATTGAGCTTGGCTCTCATGACTTGCTATTAGAATTTGCAAAAATTAACCTAGGAATATCCTGCGTTATCAAAGAATTTTCGCAAGAGTATTTAAGAAATAAGATTTTGTATGAAGTACCACTAGAAGAAGAAATTCCAAAAAGAAGCATCGGAGTTTGCTTTTTAAAGAGTGTGTCATTGTCATCTGCTTCAGCAAAATTTGTTGAGAACCTAACTTCAGCAGGTTCTTATTAATAAATATAAAGATTCCTCAAATTACAGTAGGTAATAAGATAGTAGATTTGGAAGGTTTAACTCCATATTATAAAGATAGTACATTAATGGTTCCTTTGAGAAAAGTAGCTCAAGATGAATTAGGATTTGAAGTTATTTGGAATAATAGTGAAAAAAGTATTGAATTAAAAAAGGGTGCTCAATGGACTAAAATAGTAATAGGAGAAAATTCATATTTCTTTGCAAAAGTAGCACCTTTTAAGCTTACGTCAGCACCAGAAATTGTCAAAGACTCTACTTTTGTACCTGTAGAATTTTTTAGGGATGTTTTAAAATACGGAGTTTCCATAGAGGATGGAAGTGTAATCATTAAAAATGATGATGTAGAAGAAACAACTCTTAATGGTTTCGTAAAGGACATAGTAAAAGATAAGGATAACAAAAAGATTCTAGTAGCAGGAGATGAAAATACTATAGGATTGGATGAGATTTTATTAAATATTAATGAGGAAACAAAAATATTAGATATTAATGACAAAGTAGTTCCTTTTGAGGATTTAAAAGTTGGAACAAAAGTTAAAGTAGTAGTGCCACCAATTATTACTATGAGCATCCCTGCTCAAGGGTTAGCTACTAAAATCATAGTGGTAGAAAAACCAAGTTTTGAAATAGTGAAAAAAGAAATAAAGGTTGACGAAAAGAAAATGTCAATTAAGTATCCAGAAATTCAAGGTATGCAAGGGGAATTAACACAAGATTATTTAAATCAAAGTATTAAAAACTTCGCCAATTCAATTAAAGAAAATGATTTATATAAAAATTTAAAGCTTGATTATGAGATCAGTTTATTAACTGATGAAAAGATTAGCATTATTTTCAGAGGTAGTTTTGATTTTGCTGATGGAAATAAGAGAAATATTGTTAAAAGCTTAAATCTTGATTTAAAATCTACCAATGAAATAACATTTGAAAACTGTTTCAAATCTGATGCTGCATCACAACAAAAATTAAAGGCATTGCTAAATGAAAAAGCAAAGGAAATTGGTTTGGGAGAATTTGAAGCTGAGGGAGTATCTATTTATTTTAAAGGTGGAAACGTGGTAGTTTTCTACTATCCTTTGGATGATTCCTATATAATGCCTGTGGAATTGTATTTGCCACTAAATGAAATTAAAGATATAGTCAATAAGGATTTTGGAGAGCATCCAGCTAGTTAGATTAATAAAATAGTATTACTTAAGTAAAGCCATTCAAATATGCAAGACACATTTGAATGGCTTTATTTATATGTTTAACTATTTTACAGAATAAACTTAATTAATTTTCCTAAATAGTGTAATATTAAAGGGAGAATAGTTTTGATATGAGGTGATAAAAGTGAAAAAAATACTCATAGTAGAAGATGACAAAGCTCTTTGTGAAAATATTAAAGGAGAGATATCTAAATGGGGATTTGATACAGTTTCTATAGAAAACTTTGAAAATGTGTTGGAGGAGTTTGCAAAGCATAGTCCTCATTTAGTGATTATGGATATAAACTTGCCTTGTTTTGATGGGTTCTATTGGTGCAAGGGAATAAGGGGTATATCTAAGGTTCCAATCATATTTTTATCTTCAAGGGATAGCAATATGGATATAATAATGGCAGTTAATATGGGAGGGGATGATTTTGTTACAAAACCATTTTCTATGGATGTGCTGCTAGCAAAAATTCAAGCTATACTTAGAAGAACTTATTCTTATGGAGAAAATGAAGGGCAAATAATAGAATGTGGAGGAGCTATATTAAACATAAATGATGGAACGCTAACCTATGAAAATAATAGAATAGAGCTTACTAAAAATGAGTTCAGAATACTACAATTACTTATGAAAAATAAAGGCAAAATAATATCAAGGGATAGAATCATGAGAGCACTTTGGGAGAGTGAATATTTTATCAGTGAAAATACTTTAACTGTAAATGTAAATAGGCTGAGAAAGAGGCTTGAAGATATAGGTTTGAAGGATTTCATAGTCACTAAAAAGGCACAAGGATATATGATATCATGAGTTTCTTTAGGTATTTAAAAGATTTATTCTGGACAATCCTATGCTTTATAGCAATAGTTTTAATTATTGATTTAATGTTAATAAACAGCTCAGCCTTGAATAAATCCATAGCTGATATTCTCTACATGAATATACTTATATTTTCTGTTTTCTTTTCATTTTTAATTGTAGGTTATATAAAGTGGAGAAGTGCTTATAAGGATTTTAAAAATGCTCTTTATAATAGAGAAGATATTGATAGATTTCTCCCAAATGGTGAAAAATTAGAACAAGTGCTTATAAGAGAAGCGATAGATTTCAAGAATCGAGAGAAATTAAGAGAAACAAAGGAATTAAAAGAAGACCTAGAAGAGATAAATGACTATATGACAAAATGGGTTCATGAAATTAAAATACCTTTGTCAGTGTGCGAGCTCATTGCTAACAAAATTGAGCAAGAAGATGGCATATATAATATTTCAGCAGAGCTAAGACAGGAGCTGGAAAGAATAAACTTTCTAGCAAATCAAGTTTTATATACTAGCAGAGCTTCAAGCTATTCAGAAGATTTTACAATAGAGGAAGTGAATCTTGGCACACTGGTAAAGGGTGTCATTAAGGATAGCATCAATCTTTTTATATCTAAAAAGATTGAAGTAGAAATGGGTAATTTAGATTTTGACGTATTTACAGATAGAAAGTGGATTTTTTATGTATTAAACCAAATAATCAACAATGCCTGCAAATATGTAGATATAAATGGCAAAATTGAAATTTATGCAGAAGAAGATGAAGGGAGTACAAGGCTTTTCGTTAAAGATAATGGTATGGGTATTCCTAATAAAGACATAGAAAGAATTTTTGATAGAGGTTTTACAGGAGACAATGGAAGGAAGACAACCAAATCTACAGGCATGGGGCTTTATATTTGCAAGAAAGTCGCAAACAAGTTGAATTTTAAAATAGAAGTATCCTCCCAAGTATCACAGTACACAGAATTTGTAATCACCTTTTATAAGATAGCTGATTATTTCAATGTGACAAAGATGTAATATTGGCATTCATATTGTCACTATATCTGATGGCAAACAGATAATAGAAATACTAGAATATAGTTAAACACTAGATAATTATTCTCTCTTTAAATTTTAAGAGAGAATTTTTCTAATAAAATAGGGAGGGTACCAAATGGATATAGTGCTTGAAACAAAAAAATTAACAAAAGAATATGGTTCAAAGGGAATGACTTTTACAGCAGTAGATGATATTGACTTAAAAGTATATAAGGGTGAATTTTTAGGAATCATGGGTCCATCGGGAGCAGGAAAGACAACACTTCTAAATTTGGTATCCACTATTGATAGACCTACTTCTGGAGAAATACATTATGAAGGTAAGAATATTGTGGATATGAAAAATAGGGAGCTTTCAATATTCAGACGAAATAACATAGGGTTCATATTTCAAGATTTTAATTTATTGGATAGCATGTCTATTGAGGATAATATGGCATTGCCTCTTGCACTTTCAAAAGTAGATGTAAAAGAAATAAACGATAAAGTACAAAATTTGAGCAAATTCTTTGGATTAAAAGAACAACTAAAAAAATACCCATATCAATTGTCAGGGGGACAAAAGCAAAGAGTAGCAGCAGCAAGAGCACTTATTACTTCTCCTTCAATAGTTTTTGCTGATGAACCTACTGGAGCATTGGATTCAAAATCTTCTCAAGAATTGTTGCAATGCCTATCTAAAATGAATGAAGAGTTCAATACAACTATTATCATGGTTACTCATGATGCATTTGCAGCTAGCTATTGCAAGAGAATTTTATTTTTAAAGGATGGCAAAATCCATGCAAGAATAGATAAAGATTCATCCAGAAAAGAATTCTTCAAAAGAATCATTGATTTACTTGCAGCTATGGGAGGTGGAGTAGATGAACTCTTTTAAAATAGCTATCATAAACTTTAAAAGAAACTTAAAGACTTATGGGTTGTATCTTATGGCTATGATTTTTTCTGTGGCTGCCTATTACAACTTTTTATCTATGAGATACAATCCTCAGTTCTTGGATTTAAAAGAGGTATCTAATTATGTGGAAGGTACATCTTATATGGCTTCTATCTTGATGATATTGTTTTTGATATTTTTCATAGTATATTCTAGCAACTTTTTCTTGAATCAAAGAAAAAAAGAGATAGGTGTATATGCTTTTATGGGAATTGACAACTACAAAATAGCTTTTATTTTTGCTTCAGAAGGGCTATTACTAGGCATATTGTCAGTGATCATCGGATTAATTGCTGGAATTTTATTCAGCAAATTGTTCATGATGATACTTGCAAAAGTGGCCCTCTTAAATATGACAATTGAGTTTTTTATATCAAAAAGAGTTGTTATTCAAACAATAATTGCTTATTCAATTATTTTGGCTATTACATTTTTAAAAGGATATTTGGATATTGTTAGAACAAATTTGATAGATTTGTTGAATTCATTGAAAAAAGAAGAAGAACTTCCCAAGGTAAACTATTTTAAAGGAATTGTTTCAATAACTATTATTGGAGTAGCATATTATTTTGCAATAAATTATCAAATATTAGGTTTTAATACAACTTTTTTGGTTGCAGTACTTCTCATAATATGGGGGACTTATTGGCTATTTGATTCTTTCTTTTCTATGGTAATAAGACATTATGTGAACAAAAAAAGCTACTTGTATAGGGGTGTAAATATTATTAGCGTTTCAAATATAGCATTTAGAATCAAGAACAATTATAGAACCCTTGCAGCGGTAGCAGTATTAATAACAACTTGTATTACTTGCTTTGGCACAGTTAGCTCTCTTAAATATTATGTAGAAAAAAACCACAAAATAGAAGTTCCTTATACTGTTACTTATATTTCTGATAATGAAGAGGAAATAGCAAAAGTAGAGGAAATTATCAAGAATTCAAATCATAAAATACAACTGGAGGAGAAAGCCAATTTTCTATATGTACCTGATAGTGACGTTGTAGTAGTTAAGCTATCTGATTTCAAAAATATTTTATCAGACTTAAAAGTTGAAAATAGGGAAAATATAATATCCAAGTTCAATTTGTCAAAGGGAGAAGCAGGCTATATAGAAAGACCTAAAACAATGATGACTACTTTAGAAGAACAGAAAAGTATCAGGCTTAAGGACAAGAAATATGATATAAAAGTTAACACTAAAGTTCCTCTTCTAGGTAATGGAGTACCTTTCCCTTGTGTAGTTGTTAACGATGAGGAATATGGAGTATTAAAATCATATTTTAGTGAGCAGCAGTTCAATGGAATGATACTAGACAATCCAGAGGATACAAAAGATATAACTTTTGAGCTATTCAAAGTATTGCCTAAGGAAACAGGATTATATACCTATTATGTTGCTGATGCAATGTTTTATGATTTTGCAGGAATTGTTTATTTTGTAGGTGCTTTCTTGTCTTTTGTATTTGTGTTTGCTACTGGAAGCATAATTTATTTTAAGATGTTCAATGAGATTCAAAAGGATAGACAGGAATTCATATCCTTGAAAAAAATAGGCGTGGCTAATGATGAAATGAATCGAGTAATCAATATTCAAACCCTAATAATATTTTTCTTGCCCTATGTGGTGATATTTACCCACTCAGCTTTTGCAATAACGGCTTTGAGTAACTTACTTAC
>ENA-UOOK01006680-UOOK01006680.1-fermentation-metagenome-genome-assembly--contig:-NODE-6680-length-10884-cov-6.109428_pt1 | contig 10884 bp, 11 predicted proteins | sample MGYA00245777_ERZ724023 | MGnify/ENA primary metagenome ERZ724023 (study PRJEB28704, sample SAMN03018312) | fermentation metagenome | biome: anthropogenic terrestrial biome; feature: soil; material... | reverse complement strand
CAATACACTCATCGGTATCACGAATTCCTCCGCCATTCAATACAAAGCCCCGGCATCCTGCCATCTTACAACCAAGTGCATTTTCCGATCCCATAAGGCCGGCATCTACGCCGGAAACGTCAATCGCCATAAAATAACCGTCCAGCTCATCCTTTGCCCAAGGATAGATACATATTTCACTATAGTAATTGTTCGACCAAGCGGTATAATCATCACCGGTCAGTGTAACCGCAGGTCCTTCATATGGAAGGTAACGAGCTGTTTTTGCAATTCCTACTGCCTTTGTTCGAAACAGCGGACGAATTTGATGACTAAGCGTTCCATAATGATGATACCCCATCCAGTCCATACCATCCCGAACATCAGCAACACGTAATGGTTCAAATAATTTTAATAACTCTTTTTCTTCAGCTTTCATACTCTCTTTCTCCTTTTTTATATTAATTTTTTAAGTCCATTCATATTAAAATCTCAGGATATTACATATAGGAACCACCCGATACGACGATGCATTCCCCTGTCACAAAACTTGCGTCATCACTGCTCAAAAATGCTGCTACAGCTGCTAATTCTTCCGGGGTACCAAGGCGATTCATAGGAATTGCATCAATAAATTTCTGCATTACTTTCTCCGGTACAGCCTGAAGCATTTCGGTATTAATATAACTTGGTGCAATTGCATTTACCGTACAGTTGTTGCGCGCAAGTTCTTTCGCAAGGCACTTCGTAAATCCAATCACCCCGCCTTTGGATGCTCCGTAATTTGTTTGCCCAATATTTCCGAATGCCGAAACAGAAGCAAGGTTTACTATTTTACCATACTTTTGCCTTCGCATACCATCCACAACGGCTTTACAACAGTTGTACATGCCAGTTAAATTGACATTGATTACCTCGTCCCACTGATTATCATTCATTTTGTGGAACATACTGTCCCGTGTTATTCCAGCATTGTTAACGAGAATATCCACCCTTCCGCTCAATTGCAGAATCTCATTAAAAACTTCATTTACCTCTTTCCGATCAGCAACATTACAAGCCAGTGCTACTGCATGATTGCCGGATGGATCTATGTTTTTTGCTACCATATCCGTCTTATTGAAATTCATGTCCAAAAGATATACCTTTTCGATATTTTCTTCACAAAAGCGTTTGGCAATTGCAGCGCCAATTCCCTGTGCAGCACCGGTAACAACAGCAATTTTATTCAAAAACCTCATATTATCTATCCCTTCTTGATATTTTCTTAAACTCGTTTGAAAACTTGATTAGAGTGTCAAAAGCTATCCTAATAAATCGGAATTCCAAATTATCAGCTATATTTTTTTAAACCTTGATACTTTAATCCTTAATCCTGCAAACGATTTCCGCAAGAGCGGTATCCGTACCAACATTCCCGGGAAAAATAATATATGGTATATCCGGAAACTTGCTATCCTTACCGGTAAGCCAAACCGGAATTCCCGGCAGTACCTGCCCGAGGACAAGAGCTTTTTTAACTCCCAGTGCCTTGGTTCCGATATCGCTTGATGTTATACCACCCTTTGCTATAATGAATTTTGGCTTAATTTCCAGGGAAGATACAATTCTTGTCAAAGCATCGGATATTCTCACGGCAATTCGTAAATCATCCTCCTTATTTCCACTGTTTATGTCAAATCGTTCTCGCCTTGTAAATACGGCTGCCGTTTTACCAGTTGCAATAATCTGGTTTACCGTAGCAATTACACGTTGCTGCTCCGCCTCGAATAACACATCGTCTACAACAAAATGTTGATTGAATTCGATAAACTGGATATCGTTTACTTTCCTTAGTTCTTCCAGCTGTCTTGTGGTTTTACTTACATGGGACCCGATTACAATAAGACCGCCAGCCGGATTATTTTCCTGAATAAGTGCTTTTTTGGTCAGCAGCGGGGAATCCTTCACTCCGCCAATAACCTTTGGAAATGCTGCAGCCGTTCGGAACAAAAACCGTTTTCCTTGATTCATAGCCCGAATGAGTGCAACCGTAAAAACCTTAACATCATCATAGGAAATCGCATTGACAATGATTTTACGAAACCCTGATACCCTGCATAATTTATCTATGATAGGATCGATCTCCATATTACGTAGCTCGTTCAGTGATATTGAAATTGATGTTTCTTTCGGAAATTCCCCCCGGCTTTTTTCTTCGATATATTCCGCTATATTCGACTTTGAATAACCAAATGTCTTATCCGCTGCAAATTCTGTCTGAGCCACCGGTATTAGTGTATCGCCGTCTTCCGCATAGTGAACATTATCGATCGTATATCTGCCGCCTTCTTCAAAAAATGGCATTAGGATTTCACCATCATAGCGTCCTTCTCCCAAGGATTCTATCGTATCTTTCAATACCTGGGTTTCAAGAGGATAATGACCGCGAAGCGTTGAATCACTTCGGCTGATTATAATGTAATCCTGCTTTTCTTCTTGTGCTACCTTGACAATGTTACGCGCTATTTCAGCATGAACTTTTGAAGTTTCGCTTGCGGTCATACTGCGTGAATTTGTTAGTATAAAAAAAATCTGCTCTTCGTTTCGGAAACCGTCACGTATACTTTCCTTATCCCAATTGGTATAAACATAAATGTCATGGACCGTCTGAATCCCTGTTGGATCATCGTCTAGGACAATGATCTTTTTACGAAAGCCAGAAAGTTCTTTTTGTAAAAATGAAGCAATTCTGTCTTTCCTATACAGAGGGTATGATGAAAACACTTCTTTTTTCAGAATCCTTTTCTCATTCAACATAAATCACCTCCATAGATATCAATTTATATTTTCAAAGATAACCGACATTCCCTGTCCACCGCCAATACAAAGAGCAGCAAGACCGTAGCGAATATTTCTTCTCTTCATCTCATAAATCAGCTTAACAGAAATTACCGCTCCGGTTGCACCAATCGGATGGCCTAGCGAAATTCCGCTTCCATTCACATTTACGATGGATGGATCCAGGCCAAGCTCTCTGATACAAGCAATTGCCTGTGACGCAAAAGCTTCGTTAAGTTCGATCAGCCCGATTTCGTCAAGCGCTATCCCACATTTTTGTAAAAGCTTTTTGGTTGATGCAACTGGACCCATGCCCATATAGTTTGGATCTACACCTTCGACTGCGTAATCTACTATCTTCACCAAGGGATTACACTTTAATTTCTTTGCCAGCTTTGCATTCATAATAACAACTGCCGCTGCGGCATCATTGATGCCGGATGCATTTCCAGCGGTTACAATACCATCTTTTTTCACAATCGTCTTCAGCTTTCCCAGTTTCTCCATTGAGGTATCTCTAGGATGTTCATCGGTATCAAATAATATATTTTCTCCCTTTATCTTCACCGGAACCGGTAAAATTTCCTCTTTGAAAACACCTGCATCAATTGCTGCCTTTGCTCTGCGTTGGCTTTCAAGTGCAAATTGATCCGCTTCCTCTCTGGAGATATTATATCTGGCCGCAATATTTTCAGCGGTTATTGCTATGTGCGTTGAGACTTCTGAAAACGGTTCGCTTAATGCGGTAACTAAATCATCCTTTATCTGATGATCACCCATGCGTAGTCCCCACCTGGCACCGGATATACTATATGGGAAGTTACTCATGTTTTCCGCACCTCCAGCGACACAAATCTGTGCGTCCTCATGGTCAACCGTCATTGCCGCAGTTACCATAGCCTGCAAACCCGATGCACATAATCGATTCACGGTCTGCCCTGTGCTTTTTATTGCAAATCCAGCTTTTATTCCAATCATTCTTGCCAGAAAAGGATTTAAGCCGTATTGTCCGACACAGCCAAATACAACTTCATCTATAAGTTCCGGTCTGATTCCTGCTTTGCTAACCGCTGCTTTCGCAACCATGGTACCCAAATCTAACGTACTGATATCTTTTAATGATCCACCAAATTTTCCGATTGGTGTCCTTACTGCCGAAGCAATGATCACATCCTTAAACATTTCCACCATCCTTTGTATTAACAAGTTACCATTCATATTCCTCGTTTCTCTAGTACTTTTTAGAAACGCTATAATCCCGATTAGAATTCCACCTTATCCATTCCCTTTAGATGTAAGGACTCTCTCGCTTCTTCTACCGTAGCGATCTCATAATCCAGAGATTCCAGGATGTTTTTGATTTTAGTGACCTGTGCAGCGTTATCCACAGCTAACTCACCATTCGGTTTTATGTACAAGCCATCTTCCAAACCGACACGAACATTTCCACCCATTAAAGCGCAAAAGGTTTCCGTTCGAAACATTCTTCTGCCTGCGCCAACACTGCAATACTGTATCTCCTCTCCCAGTATCTTTTTAGCCTGGTCAATCATAAATGTCAGCCCTTCCATACTAATCGGCATTCCACCCATGATACCAGGAACAAATTGGATGTAGATCGGCTGCTTGATGATTCCCTTCTTCTTAAAGTATGCAAGGTTGCTTAATTGTCCATAATCAAACACCTCAAATTCAGGCATAGTTTCACATTGATTCATCATAGTAATACAATATTCCATGTCCTTAAATGTGTTTTTGAAAACATTATCGTATGTCCTTGCAACAAACGGGACCTCCCAATCATATTGAGGCTGCTTCATAGATTCAGCGAGCTTGCTAAAGCAGAAATTAATCGAGCCTCCATTGGCAGATGCCATTTCGGGCTTAAAACGATTGATAACAGCAAATCTCTCTTCTACCGTCATACCCTGCGCGCCGCCAGTCGTAATTCCTATAATTACCGGACATTGCTTTTTAATCTTGGATAAAATATATTCAAATGTGTCGTAATCGGCAGTTGGTTCCCCGTTTTCTCTCCTTGCATGAATATGAACGATCGCGGCACCCGCTTTATAAGCATCAACTGCATTCTGAATGATCTCGTCCGGTGTCTTTGGTAAATATGGGGATAAACTTGGTGTATGAACTCCACCGGTAATTGCTGCTGTAATAACGACCTTTTTCTGTTTTCTTGCCATAATTCTCCTCATTTCTGCGCTGCCCTTTGTGTATAAACAAGTTTGTGTATGCAGCGCAGACACAAACCTGTTAAGAAATATTGTGTATCGAATGGTCACAGCTACGTAGCATCTCAAGGCACTTTTTTGCTTTCCTTTCATCTACCTTAAGATCAATTTCGATTGAAATATCACCACAATAACCAATCTTTAATAAGCTTTCTACCCGTTTTCGATGAATTGGGAACTTCTCTTCCTTCATAAAATCCCTTCGAAAACAATCCTTATCATCATCTGAAATATGTACATGAAATATTTTTGTTATAAATGGTGATAAATCAATATCCGCCTCCTGAGACTGTTCCATATTATAAAAATCAACAACAAGTCCCAGATTATCAATGTCCACGTTTCGGACAATCTGATCGGCCTCTTGAATGGAATTTATAAAATTGCAGAAGCAATATCCGAGGGCTTCCACGCAAATGATACTATTAAAACGTTTCGCTGTCTCAGCTGTTATTTCAAAAAATCTACATGCTTGTGCAATTGCCCTTTCCCTGCTATATCCATCCGGCAGTCTGCGTGAAAATGGTGCTCCAACGGATATCGTATGAACTCCAAGCCTAGCAGCCCGTGTCATAAGATTTAATGCATAATCATGCACCTTCTTTTCATCAAATCCCGGACCGGCAATCACAATCTCAGGAGAACAATAAGCATTTATATTTGTACATGGTAATTCGTTATCGATTAATTCATTTTCTAAATGTCGAATTTGTTCCTTGCTCATTTTACTAATTCTTTTTCCAGACAGTTCAACATAATCATATCCCAATCGCTTTAGCGCAGCTAGTTCACTTATATCTGCTGTACATCCAATCTTCATCTACGGCCTCCTATCATTTGAAAGGCAATTTTTTATCTATGTAACTGATCCCATACTCATCCAGCTTCCTTACTAAATCACAGTCCAATTCTGCAATGGTCAGTTCTGCAAGATATTGGACCTCACAGCCATCTTCCATATGACCTGCATAGACACGGTTTAAATCAGAACAGACTATATGAAGATGCGGCTCCCCATTCAGAATCAGTCCTTGCACACTACCCATTTCACTTGGGCTTTCTATCGTAATATACTCATTGACAGGCAGATCATCGAGTGTTTTTATATAGTGCATGATTATTTTTCGCAAGGAACCAATTCCGGAAAGAACAACACCGTTCCTGATTCCCTGTTCCTCTATTACCTTACGAATCGATTCTAATACTTTCTCTCCTTTCCCGAGATGTACCACAATAATTCGCTTAATTCCTGATGTTTCAAATGCTTTCATAGCCTATCTTCCTTTCCGGTTTACTTTTTATTTGTGATCGCATATTCTTATCCTTTTATACTTCCTGCCGTGATGCCTTCCACCAAATATTTCTGAAATGCAATAAACATAACGAGAAGTGGAATTAAGGATAAGGTAGACATTGCAAACATTGCACCCCACGAACTATGTCCCATGGCATCTGTGAATTGTCGTAATGCGATTGATACGGTATACAGCGGTACTTTACTTAGATATATATTCTGGGTAAAAAAATCATTCCATGTCCAAATAAATGTAAATATAGATGTTGTAGTGATAACCGGAACCGACAATGGGACAATGATACGAAGAAATATATTAAACGGTCCGCAGCCATCACATCTTGCCGCTTCCCCTATTTCTTTCGGCAAACCTCGCATATACTGCGTCATTAAAAAGACAAAGAAGCCATTTGTTGCAAAGAAAGTAGGAATAATCATTGGTTTAAATGTATTAATCCAACCTAATTTATTAAAAACAACGTAGGTTGGAATCAACTTGACATGCGATGGTAGCATCATTGTTCCCAGCATAATAACGTACCAGAACTTTTTCAGCTTAAACTGCAATTTGCTAAACGCATATCCAGTCAGTAACGCACTGCATACATTACCAAGGATGGAAAATACCACAATAATAAATGAGTTTCCAAAAAATTTAGCAAAGGGAACGCCCATCATTCCCTTCCAACCCTGAATATAATTGGAAAAAGTAATCTTTGTCGGTAAAAAATGATCCGAATTAAAAATTTCCGTTGACTCCTTAAGCGAGGAACTTACCATCCAAAGTAACGGATATAGCATAATAAGCCCAAAGAAAATAATTAAGACATGCGGCATTATTACCTTGATTCCCTTACTTATTTTACTTTTCACCATCTCCGATCCTCCCTTAGTCATAATAGACCCACTTTTTCGCTGATAAAAACAGTAATCCGGTTACGGCGCCAATAATCAACAATAAAATCCAAGCCATCGCAGAGGCATATCCCATATCAAATTGTTGAAAACCAGTGATATACAGATACAGTGAGTAAAGGAGCGTGGAATCCAGCGGACCTCCGGAACCGCCACTGACTACATAAGCCGAAGTAAAGGATTGAAATGAATTAATAAATTGCATCACGATATTAAAAAATACCATCGGTGTTAATAGGGGTAATGTAATCCGGAAGAACTGTGCCGCTTTGCCTGCACCGTCTATGGATGCAGCATCATAATAGTCCATCGGAATCTGTTTAAGTGAGGCAAGGAAGATAACCATGGATGAACCAAACTGCCAAATTGCCAGAACAATCAACGTATTCAATGCAGAGCCCGGTTCTGCAATCCAATTTTTACCTTCTATATGAAATAGCTTTAAAAACTGATTTAATACCCCTTCCTTGTTAAAAAGTTGTTTCCATAAAATTGCAACTGCCACACTGCCGCCAAATAATGACGGCAGGTAATATATTGCTCGGTATATCCTGGTACCACGACGATTTCTTTTTAAAATAACGGCAACCAAAAGAGCAAACGCAAGCTGCAATGGTACACTGATAAAAACAAACCGAAAAGTCACTCCAAGACTTTTGTAGAATCTCTTGTCTAAAAATAATGATATATAATTATCTAGTCCGGTCCATTTCGGTGTTGTGATCATATCATAATCAGTAAAAGATAATAACAAGGATGCCAGCATTGGAAAAGCGGTGAAGCAAAATAATCCGATCAACCAGGGTAACAAAAATAAATAGCCCGCAAAATTATCTTTTATCTGCCTATTAAGTTTCACGAATAATCAATCCCTTCTGTGAATTAATTTACAGCTTTTTGTACACTATTTATTTTTGTCAATAATTGCCTGCGCTTCCTTCATAAAAGATGCTGCTGCTTCCGCCGGAGTGGCTTGCCCGTAAGCAACGGAGGAGCCTGCATTCTTAAAAGCGGTATCGATTTCTAATGCACCTGTTGGAGCATAAACAAAATTTGTAGCTACCTCAAGATAACTGTTTACAAAATCGCGGCATATTTTATTCGGTTCACTTAATAATGGATCGATTTCTTCTGTTAGTTTCGTATTAATCGGAACCCCTTGCTCCATTTGAAGAATAGAAACCGCATCATAATTGTTCACAAAAAAGTTAATAAACATTGCTGCTTCCTTGGGATGCTGCGACGTGACAGGAACAGAATTATGCGCACCTTCAATGATTGCGCCCTGGCTGCCATCGTTCTTAATGGGTTGTCGAAGAAGAACAATCTCATCCTCCGGCATCTGTTCCTGATATAGATACAACTGATTTGCAGGAACATTATGCATCGCAGCTTTGCGAACAGTAAAAATCTTTTGTTCAAGTGCATTGGTGCCATCCTCCGTGGATGATGCTGCGTCAGGAGCGATTCCTTTCTTTCTGAGCTCGTCCCACCAGGTGAACCATTCTTCTACCATCGTCTGCGTAAAGCCAAGCTGTCCATCTTCCGTATATGCTTCGCCTCCGGACATTTTTGCATAGTATCGCAGATTATTCATACTGCCGGAACCCCAATCATTCGTAAACCAGATCTTTCCGTCGGTTGCTTTAACGAAAGCCTCGCCTGCTGCCATAAATTCATCCATGGTCCAGTCTTCATCATAAGCAGGATAGGTAATTCCATACTCATCCAGTAGAGTTTTATTCGTGATAAGAGAAGCGGTTGTAACCCCTTGTCCAATCATCCTTATCTTGCCATTTACCCTTCCCGTCTCAAGAACTGAATCCGGAATATTTTCTGTCTCAATCGTTCCATCTTCTATGTAAGGCTCAAGGTCAAGTAATGCATCACGCATGGCATAGTCGGAAACAAATTGTGAATGCATACCGATAACATCAGGAGCTGTTCCGCCAGCTACTTGAACCGCTAACTTGTCCCAATAATCCGTCCATGAGTTTGGTTCCCGCTCAACTTTGATGCCCGTCTCTTTTTCAAATGCATCACAGATTGCATTGTACTTTTCATGTCGTGTTGTATCACCCCACCAAGTAAAACGGATTGCCACTTCTTCATTCGAAGTATCCAGATCTGTTGTTCCCTTGTTTTCTGCCTCCGGTGATGAGGTTGGAGACGAATTTGTTTCTTTCGCTCCATCCGAACATGCCGTCAAAGAAAACATCATTACTAAACATATCGCTGCTAACATCTTCTTACTCATTTTCAAACCTCCCAGTCTTTTTGTTTGATGTCGATTTCATCATTTAATCAACATACTTTTTATTATATATTGATGAAACTTTTGTTGAAACTGACTATGTTAAGATTTGGAAGCTGATTTTAAAGTAATAATTTAAGATATGGGTAAGAATTTACGATAGCCGATTCCGTCTTCTATATTCTGTTACGGTTTCACCGGTCGTTTCACGAAATACCTTATTAAAATATTTTGGATCCGTAAATCCTACCTGATAAGGAACTTCACCTTTACTGATCGCCTCCGTAGAAAGAAGTCTTTTTGCCATCTTGATTCGATACTCTTTTAAATATACGGTAAAAGTCTTTCCCGTATCTCTGTGAAATAAGTAGCTGAAATATTCTTTCGTCATACCAAGATTTTCTGCTATTATTTTCTGATTTAATCTGGCACTATAACCGTTCTCAATCATTTTAAGTGCCTTTAAAACAAGGGGATGCGCATTCGGATATAAGATATTTAAATCTTCATCCTCTTCTATACTGTCCCCTTTTAACTTTCCTTTTGATTGTTTTAAAACATTTACTACTTCTTCATAGGTAACCGGCTTCACCAGATAATCCTGTACTCCAAGGGCAATCGCTTGTTTTGCATACCCGAACTCTTCATAAGCGCTTGTTATTACATACTGGATTTTATTATTCATTGCCTGCGCTGCCTTAATTAAGGATAATCCACTCATGAAGGGAATCTTGATATCCGTAAATACCAGATCCGGTTTTATGATCTCAATCAATTCAAGACCCTTTACCCCGTCGGAAGCTTCCGCTGCCACTTCATAATCCTCATCGATTGAATAAATAATTGTTTTCAATCTTCTTCTAGCTCTCTGTTCATTATCGACGATTACTATCCTCAAGACTTTCACCTATCCTTTTCTATCCTATATCTTGGTTATTAAATCGCTACTTCGTGAACCTTTAAACTTTTAATTAAACTGATACCCGATAACTTGTGTTGGGTTTTGATTTCATTTTACAATTGCCCAATTGTTTTTGTTTGTTTCATGCCGTTTTATACCGCTTTATACTACTTTAGGCGATTTGTCAACACTCTATGATATGAAATGTTATATTGTATGATATGAGGTGATAATAATGAAACAATTGAAGTCAAAGGTTAGTATAACTTTAGATGAAGAAGTAATAAATGAAATAAAGAAACTAGCAGAGATTGATGATAGATCATTTTCTCAATATGTTAACTTGATTTTAAAAGAATATTTGAATAAAAATAATAAAAGCGGAACAACTCAAAGGTGAAATTCTGGCAGAAAAGAAGTAATGCAGTAAACGGCAGACCATGTGTACTCTAACTAAAGAATGCCGCCATTTCTG
>ENA-UOOK01006679-UOOK01006679.1-fermentation-metagenome-genome-assembly--contig:-NODE-6679-length-10885-cov-4.441736_pt1 | contig 10885 bp, 7 predicted proteins | sample MGYA00245777_ERZ724023 | MGnify/ENA primary metagenome ERZ724023 (study PRJEB28704, sample SAMN03018312) | fermentation metagenome | biome: anthropogenic terrestrial biome; feature: soil; material... | reverse complement strand
CATACTCAGAATACAACCATGCTGTACGGAGGATGATATGGTCCACGCCCGTAGCCTTGATTTTCTCCTCTGCATGCAGTTTCGTCTCCCCATATACCCCAGAGGGTGTACCTTTCTGATCTTCCCGGCAAGGCGTATTATACGGATCCCCTCCAAAGACATAGTCTGTACTGATATGGACGAGCAGTCCGTCCACCTCTTTCATGGCGAGTGCCAGATTTTCCGGTGCCGTTGCATTCAATAGTTCGCAGAGATCATAATGATCTTCAGCCTTGTCCACATTTGTATAAGCAGCACAGTTGATGATGCATTTGACATCATTTTCTTTGACCACTTTTCGGATTTCCTCCCTGTTAGTAATATCCAACTTACGGTATCCATCACAAACATCTGTAAAGATATAATTATCCTTACTATTCTTTACGACAAGCTGGATCTCATTTCCAAGTTGCCCGTTAGCACCCGTAACCAATATATTCATTGCATTTGCTATTTAAAAGTCACCTTTACCATATACTCTATGAAGATCGAATTGATCACGCTCCTGCTTCATCTCCCGAAGAAAGATGAAATCAATCGTGGTCCCCAAAATCAAGTCCTTCATCACGGTCCTTGATATAATAGTCGCTGAGCATTCCCACAAAAGTTGAAATTTCTTTGACAGCCGCTTTCGTTTCAGGCGTAATCTCCTTGCCCTGCATCTTCAGAAGAGTTATACCATAGATTGCATCAAAACAAGTCTCAATCTCACTCTCCCTCTCTAAATCATTGATCACCATACGAGGGTTATCCAGGCCCGATTCCTGGGCCTCTTTAAGCAAGCCACGCTTATTTCTGCTTCGCAGTTCTACTATATAAGGCAACACCTTATAATATTCAGCGTTATAAAACGGAAACTTGTTCGACTGAAGAAGATGATGATGCAGGTCTACCATATCCGTCATGACCACCTGATTGATATTCAAATGCCCATACTCCCGTTTACCCTCTTCATTCATCATCCGGATCAAGTCACCGAACCAGTCCTCCTCCTCTTCCTGCTGTTCTTCCGTATAACCAGTAAACTTGGAGATGTAGTTTTCTTTTATCTGAGCCAGGGAGCACCCCATTGCCCTGATCGTATCTTCTATCTGCCACATATAGAGCAGATATTCCGCAATATTTTCTTTTCTAAGTTTTTTGGCAATAAACACGACAGAAAAAATAAAGAGTTAAAGAAATTGAACAGAAATGCCCATCACTTCCTCACTTATGCATGAAAAAGTTGATAAAAGACAAATTGAATATCGTTCCGATAAGAGCGATAATAGAACAGATAATAACGATTCCCCCGATGATATGGTTAATGATACGGATACCCTGAACATCAAATTTATTACGGATCTTATCCACCATCCACGTCAGTCCATACCACCACAAGTTAGCGCCAAAGATAATGCTTAAATAACCGACAACCATTTGGAAAGGATGACCAGGCATGATGAAAGCAAACTGGGCGAAAAGGGCAATAAAGAGGAAAACGATCAATGGATTAGCGAAAGTAATCAGAAATGCAGTGACTGCATTATGAAGCAATGTCCCTTTACTCTTATTATGGGTGACATGTGCATTTTCCATCGGTTTACTCCGATAACAGTAGATGCCAAAAAGTAACAGGACGATACCTCCGATCACCTGAAAATAAAATTTCGTAGACGGATTCTTGAAGAAATTCAGGACGAAACTCATACCCAGGCCCGTAATCAAGGCATAGATAATATCACTGACAGAGGCTCCGAAGCCAGTAGCCATTCCATACCATCGTCCCTTGTTGATTGTACGCTGTACACACAAGATACCTACCGGTCCCATTGGTGCAGAAGCGATGATGCCAATCAGCATCCCCTTGAAAATGACATTCAGTATGTTAAATTGAAGAAAATCCATAACAAGTTGCAAAGATACGTATTAATCACTTATTATGCAAATAAATACATCTCTTTTTAAGAATCAGAATATACGTCGAAGCCTATCAAAGGCCTGTAAAAAAGCAGTGCCGAAAGATCCGGCACTGCTTACTATATCCGTTTTCCTCCTGTCTGGCCCATGAGTCCTCTGTGCACTTTAAGCAGCATAGGCAGCCATCAGGAAGAGCCCTTATCTGACTTTGGGTTCTGCCACTGGTTCCGCAGCCTTGCCCGCAGCAGTATTATCCACTTCCCAGCCTACAGCACTGGCACCGAGGATAGCAGCGGAAGAACCATCAAGCGTACTAATCAGGAACTTCGCCTTCCCCTTGAATATCGTAAGGACATGTTCATCATAACTTTCTATCAAAGGTTTCATCAGCAAATCACCGGCTTTGGTCAGACCACCGAAGAATATGTATGCTTCAGGACTGGAAAAAGCAGTAAAGTTAGCACATGCTTCACCCAGCATACGCCCCGTAAACTCATAGACACGCTTAGCCAACTTATCCCCCTTGGCAGCAGCAAGGCTGACATCCAGAGACGTGATTTCCTCAGGGTTCTTCCCACGCAGCAAACTCTCCTCATCACTGTCTTTCAAATACTGACGGGCTGTACGAGCTACACCCGTGGCAGAACAGTATGCTTCCAGACAACCTCTACGGCCACAACCGCAAAGACGACCATCCTTGCCATGAACCATCGTCACATGGCCAAGCTCTCCGGCAAACCCGTCACAGCCATAAACCATCTGGCCGTTGATGACGATACCAGAACCCACACCTGTACCCAGCGTGATCTCAATAAAATTTTTCATTCCACGGGCTGCCCCGTAAGTCATCTCACCCAATGCTGCTGCGTTAGCATCATTGGTCAGAGCCACCGGGATACCCAAAGCCTTGGAGAATATATCTGCCAGAGGCACAATACATGTATGAGCCCACTCTAAGTTCGGAGCATACTCAATCGTGCCATTGTAAAAATTGCCATTAGGAGCTCCGATTCCCATTGCCTTTATTTTCTTGATTCCACCTACGGAATCAATCACCGGCTCCAGGGCGACAAGAGAAGCCTTCACAAAGTCATCTACGTTCTTATACACCTGGGTCTTGATAGCTGTGGTAGCCTTAATGACCCCACGGGTATCCACGATACCAAAAACGGAGTTTGTTCCTCCCAGATCCAGACCGATAACATAAGGTTTCAAGACATCCTCATTGTCCGTCACTGTTGCTTTTGTTGCTGTTTCTGCCATGTTTTTCTATATTAAGTAAGTTTCTATTGTTCCTACAAAGTTAGGAAAATCTTTCGAACATCCAAACGATTCGTCTGTTTTTTTCTTCTGTTTGCCTACACAGAAGGAAAGACCCTCCCATCGCCTACCTGCCCACAATGTTCTCTACTTGAGACAAGGTAATTAAGGTATCCATCACCACCCTACAAGGGAAAACGAACAAGTAACTTACATTAATTATCCGCTATTTTATATAGAATACAGCAGCGGATATACCATTTAATTTAACTGTATCTGACACTTTTCCTGATTGATACCTCACTTTACCTGAAACCAACTTGGCAATCCCTTTGCCCAGATGGGCAATCTTTGCCGACACCTTCTGATCACTGGGATTAAGCGCTATAATATATGTCTGATCATCTGCCGTGCGCTTATAAACCATCGGATAAGGCTTGTCCACATCACTGACAAGCTGCCATCCGCCGTCATTATCCAACGCAGGAGACGAATGCCGCAGCCGGATCAGATCACGAGTAAAGTTCAATAACGAATTTTTATCTTTCTCCTGAGCGGCAACCGTCAGCCGACCATTATCCGTAGCTACCGGGAAATAGAGTTGATCCGGTCTGCATGTAGAGAACCCTGCCGTCAGTCCCGGAGTCCACTGCATCGGCGTACGCGTTCCCGCACGGTTATTACTCCCCTCCTTACTTGGCAGGTTCATCTGATATTTCATACCGATTTCGTCACCATAATAGATGAAAGGCACTCCTGGCATGGTCAAGAAGAAAGTCATGGTCACCTTCAACTGGTCAAAGGTGTTCCGTGTGCCAATATTCGGACGCTGATAATCATGGTTTGCCGTCGGCAGGGCAATATACCCTATATTCTCCGTCTTTTCATAAGCATTGGAGAAATTATCTATAAACTGTTTCAACTCTCCTTTGCCCGCCTTGTCAAAATAGCATTCTCCATAGCCATCATTCTTATGAGATTTCCCCCAAGGGGTATCAGGAGCAAAGAAAAGAGAGGCATAACCCTTAATGCCAAAATGAATCATAAAATCAATATTGAAACCTGCAGGAATAGCTTCGGCAGGATTACTCCACTCAGAGATCAACACACACTGAGGATAATGCTTATCCTTCCATGCCCGCATCTCTCTCCAGAGTTTCGAAGTCTCAACTTTTCCAGGATCATTCTTAACCAGAGAAGAAGCCATATCCACACGGAAGCCGTCAACCCCTTTATCAAACCAGAACGACATAATGTTCCTGATTTCCCGTCGGACAGCCTGCGGACCAGGTGCCGTAACCGGCTGCTCCCAACTATGATCAGGATGAGCAAAACCATAATTCAATGCCGGCTGACATTCAAAGAAATTTTTCTCATAATATTTTGCTCGAGGAGCATTGATTTCCACATAACGTCCACGCGTACTGGACTGCGGATTCGGGCTCTGATGCCTGAGAGCAATCTCCTCTTTATCATGTTTTGATATAGTATCCGTCCAGATATAATAGTCGGCATAATGACCATTGGGATCACCGTTTGCGCTCTCTTTAAACCACTCACACCGGTTACTGGTATGCCCGGCTACAAGGTCAAGACAAACCTTTATTCCACGCTTATGTGCCTCTCTGATGAGATTAACCATATCCGTATTCGTGCCGAAACGAGGATCAATCTTATAAAAATCGATCACATCATACCCCCCGTCAAACCAACCAGATTCGAATACCGGGTTCAGCCAGATAGCATTTACTCCCAACGACTTGATATAATCCAGTTTTTCGGTAATTCCTGGAAGGTCACCAATGCCATTCCCGTCCGTATCCATATAAGACGACGGATAAATCTGATAGAATACTGCATTACTCAACCATGCCGGTCCCTTTACAGATACACCGGACTGAGCGGAAACCGATCCCGCCATCGTTAAGGCTAATGCCATTGCCAATACTGTCTTTTTCATTTTTAAAGAGATTTTACTTATCCAGTTATAAAATATTAAGATTATGCCCCCAAATGTACACAAAGAAAATGAGAAAACCGCTAATAAAGACGGAAAGTCTGTCAGATCCTGTGAAAAGATACCCAAAGAAAGCCGATATTGCTGTACCGGCTTCCTGTCAGAAAAAAGATTATTGCTTATATCCAGGATTTTGCCTGAGGTTCGTATTCAGATTCAATACAGAATAAGGAATAGGATAAACATTCGTATAACCGGTATTGTCTATGACATAGTCACCTGCTGAGGCATTATGATGGACTCCCTGGTAACGGTCAACCGTAGGTTCAGTAAACGTACAGAACCGGATCTGGTCCTGACGGCGGGTACCCTCCCAGGCCAACTCTATCATACGTTCATCCAGAATATCATTCAGGTTCAGAGAGACGCGTGGAACAGCCCCAGCACGCGTGCGGATCTGGTTGACCAGTTGCAAAGCCCCCGCTTTATCACCCAGCCGGTACTCAGCTTCTGCCTTCATCAGAAGCGCATCACCATAACGCCAGATAACCAGGTCGTTATTGTTATCTCCCTGGATAGAAGAAGAAGTATCATACTCATATTTTCTGAAGCGTGCACCTGCACATTTCACATCATGAGCATCTGAGCCTGGGGCAAAATCCACGACCACCTTAAGCGGCTCATAGCTCAGAGCCTGACCGGTAACACCATCCTCAACCGTCTTTCCACCGGTCTGGGAAGTATAGTCCTCATCACACCAGTAGTTCATGCGCAGACGGGGATCCTCATCCTTTGTTCCATAGCCCATCACCTGCATGGCACGAACGGTAGCGCATGCTCCGTTCCACCCAGAATAACCGATGGCACTGGCATGATTATAGTGAAGGGAACGTATCAGGTTACAGTCCCATATTTTATAAGTCTTGTCATCATCAGGGCGAACAAAAATATTCTCAACGGAATTCTGATTCTGAACGATGAAATTATCGGCATACTTCGGCTGGAGACTATATCCCTGCGCAGCAATCTGATCAACACAATATTTGACCGTTTCCCAGGCATTACGGTTCTTTCCATCAACCGTCATCTGAATATTATTACCCATGCCAGACACCACGGTACCCTGTTCCTCATCCGCTTTTCCATCACCAGTAAGATCTTTCCCGACGAAGGACTTGTAGCTGTCATCCGAAGTATCGTCTATCTTATAGACGGGAGCATTGAGAGCACACTTGGCCAGGCACATATAAGCCACTGCTTTCGTTACACGCCCATAGTAAGTCCCTGTTTTCTGACATTGGCCATCACCAAGTTCGGGAAGGACGGTACTCAGTTCGCTGACCACAAAGTCAAATACTTCAGAGCGGTTACTCTGTCTGACAGAATCTGTAGGCTGAGTAGAAGAGGTCACTACAGGTACCTGGGCAAAGAGATCCATCGCATAATAATAGTGGATGGCACGCAAGGCACGCAGTTCCGCTATATAACTTTCATAGTCCGGGTGGTCCTTCAGCCGTGGAGTCAGTTTGTCTATCGATGAATTACAAAGACCGATAATCTTATAAATATAATTCCATACCGAAGCGTATGTATCTACAGAGGACTCAAAATGATGCAGAAACATGTTCTGCCATTTTCCTCCGTCCACCCAGTCTCCTTGACGGCCGGGCAGGATAGTCGCGTCAGAAGTAAACTCCTCCAAGGTATGGATACAGTCTGTGCCTCCATAGATATTATTGCCTATTGCAGAATAGACATTCGCCACCGCATTATCATAAGTCAGTTCTGAGGTTTTGAAAGCCTCATCCTCATCAAACTGACTCTTAGGGTTTTCATCCAAAGAACAAGCGGAAAGACAGAAAACGGATGAAACCAAAGCTATACTTAATATTATATGTTTATTCATAGTTGCTTTACTTTTTAAATCCCAACACATTAGAAACGAACAGATACGTTAAAAGAGAACGTACGTGTAAGCGGATAGATCCGTTTATCGTCAACACCCAGAGTCCCATACGTTGTCGTACCCTCCGACTGTTGTATGAGAGAAGCAGAATTGATCATTGGGGTCAAGCCTTTATAGCCGGTAATCGTACAGACATTATTAACGGAGAAAGCAAGTCGGAGACTCTGCAGCCATTTGGCTTTCAATTGTTTTTTCGTAAAATTATAACCCAGCGTCAGATATTCAAAGTTCACATAGTCACCGTTTTCCAACCAGTAATCAGAAATCTGTATATCATGAATCCCCTTTGCAGGAGCATTGGCCAGAACATTGTAAGTCGGGAAATTGCTCATATTGCTATAAGTCATTCCTGTGCCATTATAGATTTTAAAGTCAAAAGCGCCATTGAACTGTGTGGTCAGATCCCAATTTTTATATTTAAAAGTAAAATTCCAGTTCAAGTATGTCTTTGGGATGGCATTGCCACAAACCTGCCGATCACCGGAATCGCCCGTATCAATTGTTCCATCATGATTCAAATCAGAAATGATATACTGCCCATTCTTGTCTATTCCTTCACAATGAGGAAGATAGAATACTCCAACAGGTTGGCCTACAATCAAATAGGCAACTCCATAATTCTGTGTCAGACCAGCAGCATTAACTCGTGAAACCATGATATGTTTGCTGGTTGTCAGTTTTTGTCCTTTATAGGTTCCATCCAGAGAGATCAACTTATTTCTCTGAAAGCTCAAGTTAGCACTAGAACTGAAAGTAAAATCTTTAGTACGTATAATATCACCATTCACGCCAAATTCCAAGCCGTCATTTGACATCTGCCCCATATTTGCCAATAAAGTATCATAAGTGAATGGTGGGACCGGGACGGTATAAGTATAGAGAAGATCTTTGGTCTTGGACTTATACCAGTCTATTGTTATATTCAAACGATCGTCGAAGGCCGAGAAATCCAGACCAGCATCAAAAGTATGTTTAACCTCCCATTTCAAATCCGGATTACTATTACTCTGAATGGCGAAAGTTGTTGTGTTCGTACCATTTATCGTAGAAACGCCATTAGGTCCGTAGAGAGAAAGAGAATTATAAGGCTCAATGGCGTCCTGGTTACCGGTAGTACCATATCCGGCACGGATTTTCAAGTTGTCAATCCATCGGATATTCCTCATGAAGGGTTCCTGAGAGAGAACCCACGCGACAGAGGCCGATGGGAACCAGCCCCATTTATGTCCTGCACCCAACTTGGAAGAACCGTCCGTGCGCAGGTTTGCCGTAACAATATAACGGTTTGCATACATATAATTGACACGAGCCATATAAGAACTTAACGTATAATCGGAAGCATTACTCTGATTATCTCCCCAGGCCACATTGGCACCAGCTTCCAGATTATTATATTTAAAATAATTGGTCTGATAGCCTTTGCTCTGCTCAGAATTCATAAATGTCCGATAAGTCTGCCCTTCCATCAATGCAAGGGCATCGATATGATGTTTGCCAAAATCCCTGGTAAAAGTCAGTTGGATATTCCCCATCAAGTCCTTATAGGTCATATTCTGAATATAAGCCCATCCATTTCCATTAAGTTGTCCTTGACGAATATCATTAGGAATATAGAACTTATGATCAAGGTCCAATTTCGTATAACTCCCGAAAGCGCTTAAAGAAAGCCCATTAATGATTCTCCACGTAACCTTACCATGAGTATTCAAGGATCCCACATTGTATTTGTCAACGATTTCCAACTGTCCCAGTGGGTTATAAATCTCATTGGCCAGCATATCCTCATCCCATTCTCCTGTCGTTGTGTTCCTATAGTTTGGATAAGTCGGATTATAGGCTGCGGCAGAATAAAACATTTTCTGCATATCATATTGAGGACGACCATCACGTTCACTGCCGAACACGCCAAGATCAAGCTTTAATCTATTGTTAAAAGCAAACTGTGTTGCATCCAGTTTGACGGTATAATTCTGCATCTGAGAATTCCTCAAAGCACCCTGTCGGTTTACATAACCAAGACTTGCGCGATAATTGCCATTGGCATTCCCCGAAGAAAAGGCCACATTCTGAGTCGTCGTGATACCTCCGGACCGCTCAACCTCATCCAGCCAGTTGGTATTTGCACCCAAGTCAGTAAAGGTTAATCCCAGATCCTTGGCTGTCTGCCGATAAGCGGCAGCATCCAGCATCTTGATATTCTTAAAGACAGAATTGACACCGAAAGTACCGTTATATGTAATATCCGAACGACCATTCTTGCCATGTGTTGTGGTAACTACAATCACACCGGCAGCTCCACGCGAACCATATTGAGCTGTTTCAGAAGCATCCTTCAAGATCGTCATACTCTCGATGTCTCCAGGCTGCAAGGCATTGAACAAGTTCATATCTGCATAGACCCCGTCAATGATAACCAGTGGCTCATTTCCACCAGAGAGAGAAGCAGTACCCCGGATACGGATGTTCGTAGTCCCCATAGGGTCACCTCCACTCTGACTAATCACAACGCCACTGACCTTACCTTTTAAGGCATCCGCGGCACTCGTCACCACACCTTTATTCATATCTTCTTGACCGACCCGTTCTACAGCACCGGACACGGTACGCTTTGTACCGACAGCATAGCCTACAACGACCACCTCATCAAGTTGTTTATTATCTATTGACAACGTCACATTCAGGTTTGTCCTGTCCCCGATCTGAACTTCCTTATTCATATAGCCGATATAAGAGAAAATTAATGTGGCGCCCTTATCTACATTCTTAAGAACGTATTTTCCATCCAGATCAGTAACGGTTCCAGAAGACTTATTCCCTTTTACCACAACACTTGCTCCGATAACAGGCTCTCCCGTATCATCTTTCACGATGCCGGAAATCATGTTTTGTGCAAAAGAAGGCACAGCCAGCATAGACAGAAAGCATATCATGTACACTTTCAGAAAATGTTTAGGGTTTATTAGTTTCATAAAGTTAGTTATTAAAAGAATTGTTGTTTAACTTGGTTTTAGATTCACTGCATAGGCAGTTGATCATCTATAAAGATTCCAAAAGGCATTAAAATCACTTATCCTATAAAGATACTGTCAAGCAATCATTTTGTTTCCATAAAAAGGATTCACTATCGAATATCAGAATCCTCAGTAATGAGAGAAAAAATGATGGTATCCTTTTATTCCAGATGACACCTCATTTTAGAACGTCAATGTCTTCCCATAATAAAGGGAAGTAACAAAATCACAATGTTTTCAAATCATTTCTTCATACGCATTTTTCAAGATTTTTGGTATTCTTTTACATTATTCAACACAAAATTATCTTTTCTCAATAAGATACAACACTTATTTTAAGTTAAAAGTATCCATTAATGAATGTAAACGGTTACACAATCATCCGATTTAAAAGATAAGACAAGGAATTTGTCCCCATCAAACAATATTGCCGGCAAGATCAGATAACAGGAATCATAACCTTAAAGAACAGGGAAGTCTTCCATGACAGTGGGAAAACCATTGATACAGCAAGGGAAAGCAGTCCGTTCCCTTGCTGCCTATGGTTATTAACTGATGTCAGGATAAGACAAATACTTTATTCGGCAAACAGCGATACGGCGAAGCCACCTCCCCTGGCCTCCTTGAGTTTTAGAGTATCACCCTTTTTGACAATCCTATGTGTGATCGTATAAGCTTCAGGGTTTTTCTCGTAATCTGCATCCGGTGCATCCGCATAGATCGTGCACTTATATTTCCGGCCCTTATCCAGGA
>ENA-UOOK01006678-UOOK01006678.1-fermentation-metagenome-genome-assembly--contig:-NODE-6678-length-10887-cov-3.785635_pt1 | contig 10887 bp, 13 predicted proteins | sample MGYA00245777_ERZ724023 | MGnify/ENA primary metagenome ERZ724023 (study PRJEB28704, sample SAMN03018312) | fermentation metagenome | biome: anthropogenic terrestrial biome; feature: soil; material... | reverse complement strand
TTCCATAGCCTTGGATAGTATGTTTCCATAGCCTTGGATAGTATGTTTCCATAGCTTTGAATAGTATGTTTCCATAGCCTTGAATAGCATATTTCCATAGCCTTGGTAATTCTGTAATAACCATTGACAGTTCAAAGTTAATAAATTTCTTTTATATAGCCAAATAAGAAAAGACTATGTCGGATATTACCAGTCATAGACATCTTTGTCACCGTCAAATTCCAGGTTATCTGTATAGCCATACTGGCTGAAGAGATGGATAATCCAGTCCTGTTGTTCCGGAGTCAATATTCTTTCTCCATGATCATATCGGTAATAGGTGCCATTTCCACCTAAATACTGTTTGATAGCATTATGCAGCGAGGCCGAATCACATCGCTTGACATCCTTGAAAATCGTATGAAATCCCCATGCGCCTTGTATAATCCGTTTTTTCTTAAAATATTCACACTTGCTGCCTTTCAGGGCAGTCGGGTAGGTCGCGAATCCGGAATGTTCATCCTTATCAATGTGAAGTCCCGCGAAGTACCGGATACATTCTTCAGCCATAGGGCAATCTGATAGCAGACAAATCTGGTAACATCTGGGTGTTGTGATCGTTTCCTTGATATATTTCTGTGTCATAATATTTTGTTATTTTACGATGAACTACATTCAGTACAAAAATAATGATTTTTTTTTGATTTATATCAGGAAAGATGTAGATATTGTATATTTCAATGTATATCTCTACATTAAAAAGTGATCTTTATTCGTCCGGTTAAGGGCATCTGGAAGGGAATTCTGTCTTGATAGGGTTAGGTAATGGCATCAACTTATTGAGTCCGGTCCTTTTTGATTGTTTACCTTTTCAGGCTGTTCCATCCTGCTTGCAGGAAAATATAAGCTTGCTGATGATTATTGGAAAATGTATCTAAGCAATTAACTCTGACTTCTATTGGCAGTGAAGGGAAGAGTTATACGGTCACGAAATAATTTTATTCAATAAGCAATAAGAGATGTAGGGTTTCGTCTCTGAGGGATTCGGATTCACCGGTCATCGGTACCGCCAGTTATACGGGGCGGTACCGGAGAGCATTATTCATCCTTCTTTCTGGAGAGGAAGTGGCTGATGGGGTGTTCATCGCCACTCAGGAAGATCTCTTTGTAACGTGTCGTAAAGGTCTTGTTCCAGGCATAGTCTTCTTTTTGGGAATGGCTTACGTATGAATTGGGGTTGTGTGGCATATCTCTGTGGGTGAGGGCGCAAATTTCCCGCATCAGACTTTTGTATTGCCGCGCGTTCCCGTGTTTGTCAGTGATGGCAAACTGCAGGAAGAGTTGGTGTGTCCAGACACATAAATCTGCCATGGAGCCGTTCCACAACAGTCCGCCCTCTTTTCCTTTTTCAAGAAGCCAGGCATAATCACTCACTAGAACATGATTCATCTTTTCTTTGGTCAGGTTTTGATTTTCAGTCATAATGGTTTAGTTTTAAAGTTAATGAATAGAAGCGCCAGTTGGTTACCTTACTTTAAACGCTTATTTGTATAGACAAAGATAGGAAAAACAAAGGAGAAAAGACTACTAATTACGATATTATTCAAAATTAGATATTTGTATAGATTTCATACATCCGGATGGCAGTCAAAGGACATTTTCGGGTAGGAACAACTTTTCTTTTATTCATGTATTTTTTCTGACGATCAGGACTTTCTGGCGGATCAGATCAGACCCGGTCCTTTTTGTTGAGTAGGACCGGCTGGAAGAAACCTTGAAGAGGTTGTAGGTCAAAGACATACTGACCATGTCATGCCGTCTGTCATAGTTGCTCATAGGAGGGAATATCCTTTAAAAAAGAGTAACCCTGACGAGGATAGTCCATCTTGCAGATGTAGTGACGGATACCGTTGGAAACAATCAGGTAATCAACATGAAGAAGAAGATTATAGACTGAAATCTGGTCAAAGACTTTCTGAGTCACCGGAATATTCGGTGCCTTGTATTCGATGATCATCCGGGGGTGGAGATCGTTTCCGTAGAGTATGCTGTCTGCACGCAGGACTTTATCGCCAACCTTCAGTTGGATCTCGTTCTGCATCAGTGTAGCCGGATAGCCGCGATGTTCAATCAGAAAATGGATAAAATGCTGGCGGACCCATTCCTCAGGAGTCAGTGCTACATATTTCCGGCGGAGGAGGTCAAAAATGGCCGGTCTCTCCTGCGTACCTGAGAGTTTGACCTGGAAATCAGGTAAATTTAATGGTGTCATTTCTTTTTTCCTGTTATGAATGAAGGCGGTGAATACAGATGAAAGTACGATGGGTCAGATTTGCCATCATTCATCTGAATTAACAAAAGCGGGATTTCTTTTTGAGTTTCATCCGATTTGCATTACCTTTGCATGAGCCTTTTGCAAAGATAATAAAAAAAAGAATCCGGGGAAAACGGATGCAACTATTTCTCAGAAGGTCTTATGGAAAAACTATGGCAGATAAGAATTCTACGGTAACATACGGAACAGTGATGCGGGATCTGAGGGCGCGGAAATTTGCGCCAATATACATTTTGGGTGGACTGGAATCTTATTATATCGATAAGATTTCGGATTATCTGGCCCAGAATGTCCTGCAGCCGGAAGAGCGTGATTTTAACCAGACGATCGTCTATGGGCCGGATGTCACGGCTGCTCAGGTTGTCGACATGGCTCTCCGCTATCCGATGATGTCTGAACATCAGGTCATCATCGTGAAGGAGTCACAGGCCCTGAAGAACCTGGATCCCTTGGAGGGCTATTTTGAAAAACCGCAGAAATCGACGATCCTGGTGTTCTGCCACAAAAACGGCAAACTGGATCTGAGGAAGAAGGTTTATTCTCTTGCCCGCAAGGCGGGTGCTGTCATTTTCGAAGGAAAGAAATTATACGACCGGGATTTGCCGGGCTTTATAGATACCTATCTGAAAGCAAGGGAGGCAACGATCGAACCAAAGGCTGCTCAGATGATTGCCGACCATGTCGGCTCTGATCTGAACAGGTTGACTTCCGAACTGGACAAGATCCTGATTTCTCTGTCGAAAGACCAGAGGAGGATCACCGCAGACCTTGTCGAAAAGGAAGTGGGGGTGAGCAAGGACTTTAATGTTTTTGAACTCCGGAAAGCACTTGCCCAGAAGGATATTTTCAAGGTTAATGAGATTGTCATATTTTTTAACAAAAATCCTAAATCCTATCCTGTTTTCCGCCTGCTGCCCCAACTCTTTTCTTACTTCCAGAATCTATTGATTGTGGAGTATATGCCTGACCGGAATAACCAGAATGCGGTGGCCGCAAAACTTGGGCTCAGAGGGGGATGGGCCGCATGGGATTATATGACCGGACTAAGAAACTATGGCCCCGGAAAGGTCATTCAGATCTTGGAAAAAATCAGGGAGGTTGATGCAAAAAGCAAGGGTATCGGGAATCCGAATACCAGTGGGGGAGAACTGATGAGGGAGTTGATCTTCTTCATCCTGCACTGATTTAACAATTATTTAATAGGTAATCAAAGGTATTTGAAGCCCGATTTTCAACGTTTTCAGTGAAAATCGGGCTTCTTCAGTTCACAAATGAGGGAAATCGGGCCCTTTTTTCGCTGGTTGACAACTTGAAGATGATGCTTTTTTCCTGCTGAAGTGCCCTGTTTTCAGTAAGTTATGTCGAAAAAAGGGCTCTGAGAATCGTCTGCTTGAGAACGATTCAAGCATCTGCCTGAATGGTGCGATTTATAGAGAAACGGGGCTTCAAGAGTGGTCATAGATTTTGTTTTTGCATTTATTAATGTTTATATTTGTGTACTTTAGCCTTGTAAATTTACAATAGCAAAAGCGATATTTACATCTTCACGGTTATATTCAATGATTGTAAACGTAGTATCGTTTTATTGATATGTAAATCAAAACCGATATATATGGTTTTATGAATGTATATAAATATTTATACGTAAAGGCAATACACAATATATAACATTGGTATTCAGTGATTTATGTTAATATTATCAAGATGTAAAACCAAAATAAGTTTTAAAAGTGTCCATTATTTGCATCAGACGGTTATTTTACATTTGTGTTTGCGAATAAACCCCTATAACAGTCAGTTAATTGCGATAATCCTTTTTATAAACCCTTTGTAGCCAGTCTGGACCAACTACTGTTGATTTGTAAATGTAAACGTGAACCTTTACATTTGTACTCTTTATGTTCGTAGATATTAAACTGTAAACGTAAAAATGAAAAGGAAAATTTGATTCTACATTTGTTGCTCGGTTCGTTTTTTTGTTTTACCTTTGTAAAATCAAAGGAAAATCCTTTTTGAAGGTATTACGCTATTGATTATGGCAGAAATGAAAGACAGAATCCGGCAATTAATGGAGAGTCAGCACATGACCCAGCAGGTCTTTGCCCAGACCTTGGGAATTTCGTCAGCCTCTCTGAGTAGTATTTTTACCGGTCGGACCAATCCGACCTTAAAGCATGTGGAGGCGATCAAGCACCGGTTTCCGGATATTAACCTTGACTGGCTGATGTTTGGAGAAGGACCGATGCAGTTAAATACGGATCAGGAAAATGACCCGGCTGAAGAGGAGGGCACTTCTGTTTCTGATGTGCAGGAACCGAGTCTGGATTTTGGAGAAAATCCTCAGTCTTCATTTGCTGATCCTTCTAAAATTTCCGAAGAATTCAAGGCGGATAACAGGCCTCATAGCCGGCTCGTTAGTGGCGTAAAATATATTGACAAACCACAACGTAAAATCAGGGAGATCCGTGTCTTTTATGATGATATGTCATGGGAGGCTTTTGTTCCTCAGAAATAGTTACGGAATATCTGTTTTCCGGTGCCTCTTCTGGAAAGAGTTTTTGGGTAGGGTTATTCTTTCTTTTTCTGTTGGCGAATGACGGACAGGTCTGGTGAGCTGGTGTCTGAGCTTTTGTGTGCCCGGATAAATACCATAATATAATAGGTGTAAGCGTTATTTTTTCCAAACCTTACCCTTGTTACGCCTCTTTTTTGTACCTTTGCACGAACCTGAGATACATAAAGATGAAAAAATACCTGTTGGACCTCGAGGTCCTTTCTACGGAAATGCTCAGTGACATACATGCACTCATCAAGTTGACCGCACCTGAGCCTTTCCCAGAGATGGATCCGGGGCAGTTTGTCGAGGTACGCGTAGATGATTCCCCTTCTACGTTTTTGCGTCGTCCTATTTCCGTTAATTATATCGATCGTCAGAAAAATGAACTCTGGCTGTTGGTTGCTGCAGTTGGTGAGGGTACTCGTCGCTTGACGAGACTTCAGGCCGGAGACCGGCTTAATTGCATACTCCCGCTGGGGCATGGTTTTACCCTCCCGAAGTCACATGGAGAAAAAATCCTGCTTGTCGGCGGCGGTGTAGGAGTGGCCCCATTGCTTCTTTTAGGTTCGGAAATCCGGAAGGCAGGAAGCGATCCCATATTTCTTCTGGGTGCGAAGAGCAAGGACGGTCTGTTGGAAACAGACCTGTTCAAGGAGTATGGACGAGTTTGTGTCACCACTGAGGACGGATCAGCGGGCGAGAAAGGTTTTGTCACCCAGCATTCAGTCCTCGGGGAAGAGCATTTCGACCGGATAGCCACCTGCGGGCCAAAGCCAATGATGGTGAGTGTGGCCCGTTATGCTGATCAGGCCGGCATTGAATGTGAAGCCAGTCTGGAGAACAGTATGGCTTGTGGGATCGGTGCTTGTCTCTGCTGTGCAGAGAAGACTATTGACGGCAATGTGCGGGTATGCCAGGAAGGCCCCGTGTTCAATACAAGGAAATTACTATGGCTGCATTAAATGTAAAGATTGACCGGCTGGAACTGAGAAATCCGGTGATGACAGCGTCCGGAACTTTCGGATATGGCCTTGAATATGCTGATTTTATGCCCCTCCGTGAGTTGGGCGCCATCATTGTCAAGGGTACTACCCTTGAGCCCCGTGAGGGGAATGATTATCCCCGTATGGCGGAGACCCCTGAGGGAATGCTCAACTGTGTAGGACTTCAGAATAAAGGTGCTGATTATTTCTGCAGGCACATCTATCCCCAGATCAAGGATATAGATACTAATATGATTGTCAACGTGAGCGGTAACTCTCCTGAGAACTATGCAGCCTGTGCCGCCAGGATAGATGCTCTCGACCGTATCCCTGCCATCGAACTTAATATCAGTTGTCCGAACATCAAAGGAGGAGGTATGGCCTTCGGCGTGACCTGTGAGGGAGCTGCAAGTGTGGTGAAGGCTGTCAGGGAGCGTTATCACAAGACACTGATCGTAAAACTCTCTCCTAACGTAACGGATATTGCCGACATTGCCCGTGCCTGTGAAGCCGAGGGCGCTGATGCAGTATCCCTGATCAATACGCTGCTGGGAATGGCTGTAGACATTGAAAGAAGAGAGCCTGTCCTGAGTATCCGCACAGGAGGACTGAGTGGCCCGGCTGTCAAACCGGTGGCTTTGAGAATGGTCTATGACACAGCCCATGCGGTCAGGATTCCGGTGGTCGGCCTGGGTGGAATCAGTAATGCCCGGGATGCGATAGAATTTATGATGTGTGGTGCCACTGCCATACAGGTAGGTACAGCCAATTTTCTCGATCCTACTGTGACCCTGAAGATCAAAAATGGAATCAATGACTGGCTGGACCAGCATGGTGTGAAAGATATTCATGAGATTATAGGAGCTATCGATTAGATGCTCCTATAATCAGCGTTTTTATAACTTTACTGTTTTGTTCAGTAAATAATTGTCCAGGATAACCATGGCAGCCATGCTTTCCACGATAGGCACGGCGCGTGGGAGGACGCAGGAATCATGCCGCCCGCGTGCTGTGAGGACAGCAGGGTTACCCTGGAGATCAGTGGTGTTCTGTGGCATGAGGATTGTTGCGACAGGTTTGAAGGCCACCCGGAAATAAATGTCCTGTCCGTTGCTGATGCCCCCCTGGATGCCCCCACTATGATTGGTGAGCGTTGTAATCTTGCCCTCCTTATTCATAAAGGGATCATTCTGAGTGCTTCCGTGGCCAGTTACGCCGGCGAATCCCTCTCCGTATTCGAATCCTTTGACCGCATTGATACTGAGCATAGCAGCCCCCAACTGTGCATGGAGTTTGCCGAATTCCGGTTCGCCCAGTCCTGCTGGGCAACCTTGGATGACACAAGTGATGATTCCCCCCACCGTATCATTATCCGATTTTACCTTCGCAATGAGTTCAGCCATTTCTTCTGCCTTTTGCTGATCCGGGCAGCGTACGATATTATCATCTATTGCAGACAGGTCATATTTATGATAATCCCTGTCAAGGGCAATGTCTCCGACCTGCGAAGTATAGGCGTGGATGCTGATACCCAGCGTGTTCAGAGCCAGTTGGGCCAGAGCACCTCCCACGCAGCGGGCGATGGTGATACGGGCCGAGGAACGTCCGCCGCCACGATAGTCCCTGATGCCGTATTTCTTATAATAGGTGTAGTCCGCGTGAGATGGTCGGAAAAGATTACGCATGTTATTGTAATCCTGTGAACGCTGGTTGGTATTACGCACCTCAAAGCCGATGGGAGCACCCGTCGACTTTCCCTCAAAGATACCGCTCAGGAATTCCACATGGTCAGCTTCCTTCCTGGCCGTAGTCAGACGGCTCTGTCCCGGTTTACGGCGGTCGAGTTCGTGCTGGATAAAGTCCATGTCGATGTCTATGCCTGCCGGGTAGCCATCTATCACACCTCCGATAGCAGGTCCGTGACTTTCACCGAAACTCGTCAGCCGGAATAGATTTCCAAAGGTATTTCTCATAAGATTTATCTTGATGGTTTAATGTGCATTCTGTTACCTGGACCATGCCAAGGCAGATACTGCCCGTTTAGTGGCAGTTTCCGCAGCACTGCTGGTCATCACCGCAACTGCCGTTGCAGCTTCCGCCGTTTTCGCAGTCTCCGCAACTGCAGCCACCTCCGTCCTGCTGTCCATGGATCATCTTCTCATAGTCAGCAAGTTCCTGTTCAGTAGCCTCGCGGGTTTCTAGTATGTGGCCCATGAATTTCAAATCCTTTCCCGCCAGCGGGTGGTTGAGATCCATCTTGACCTGAGTATCACTGATCTTCAGGACATGACCGAAAAAGCGGTTGCCGTCAGCGTTTTGAAGCGGTACTACTGCCCCTTCCTTGATATGTTCCTCGTCAAATTTCCCATTTATGGCAAAGATCGATTTGTCCAGGTCAATGACAAGAGAATCATCATAGTTGCCATAAGCTTGATCATGCGGGATCTCAAATTCAAAGTTGGCTCCTTCCTCTAATGGAGTAACATTGTCTTCAAAAGCCTGGAGGGCGATGCCGAGTCCACTGATAAAATTGAAAGGCCGCTTGTCTGTGGTCTGTTCGATTAACTCTGATTTACCGTCGGTGGTATCATACAGTTGGTAGGACAAGTTGATGTACTTGTTGGATTTGCTCATTTGCTTTATTTTGATAGTTATATTGCAGGCAAAGGTACGAAATATTTTTTGAATTATAGCCAGACCAATAAATAATAATGAAGTATTATGGCACAGTTTGTCATCTGTCAGAAGACGAATATGACAAAGTGATTAAAAAACGAAAGGAAAGCTCATTCTTTGATTTAAGTCAAGAAAGGTGTCTGAAATGAATAAAAAGATAGGGAATTGTTGGTTGTGCACGGAAACAGTCGTATCTTTGTCGTGTCTTTAAAGAGAGACAATAAAGGATAATCGTTTTAGGGTAATGTTTAACAAGAGCCGTTTTCAGGAAGGCTCACAAAAAGGTAAAAAGATGAAAAAGATGATTTTAATGGCTGTTGCACTGCTCAGCATGACTACAGCAACATTCGCAGCAAACGATGAAAAAGAAGCCACTGCTACAGCAGCAGCTTACAACATGAATTTTAATATGAACAGTCTGTCTAACGCTCTTGGTCTGGAATTTGACCAGGAAGAGGCTGTAGAAGATGTTCATCACAATTTCTCTGCAGAAATGATGAATGCCGCACAGGCTCCAAAGGCTGACCGTAAAACTATGGTTGACAAGGCTATCAACAAGGATTTGAGATATATGCACTCTATTCTTTCAGAGAGCCAATATCATAAATATCTGCAACTGCTCAATGTCACATTGAACAATCGTGGTATAGAGAAATAAAGAAGCTATTTTTTTAATGAGGAAGCGCTGTTCTCTGTTGGGAGCTGCGCTTTTTTTGTGTCCTTATCTTTCCCTGTTTATTAGAAAATAGAGAAATTCTTTGGAGTTATCGGGAATAAATTTTATTTTTGCATTTCGGTAAATCATGAAAGAATAAATATAAAAATGAAAAAACTAAAATTCTTGGCCCTTGCCTTCCTGACGTTTCTACTAGTTGCCTGCGGAACTTCTGAGACCGTTCCCATCACAGGCCGAAAGCACAAGATTGGAGTTCCTGATGAGCAGGTTCTCGCCTTATCCAATCAGGAATATACCAAGTATATGTCTACAGCCGTAAGATCTACAAATGCAGCGAATACAGCGATGGTAAACCGAGTTGGAAGGCGCCTGGCCAATGCCGTGGATTCCTATCTGAATACACATGGCTATCAGAATGATGTGAAGAATTTCCATTGGGAATTCAACCTCGTTCAGAACAAGGAGGCCAATGCTTTCTGTATGCCCGGAGGAAAGATAGTCGTTTATGAAGGACTATTGCCTTATACTCGCGATGAGACCAGTCTGGCTATTGTCCTGGGGCATGAGATAGCCCATGCTGTGGCAAAACACAGTGCCGAGCAGATGACCAAGCAACAGAACCAGGAGTTGGGTACGAATATCGGTGCCAATATTATCGGAGCCGTTACCGGAAGTAAGGACATCGGGCAAGTGGCCGGACAGGTAGCCGGGCAATACTTCAGTTTCGTTAATCTAAAATATAGCCGTGAAGATGAGTTGGAAGCTGATCATATAGGACTGATTTTTGCAGCAATGGCAGGATATAATCCGGAGTCAGCCATTACTTTCTGGAAACGGATGTCTACAGCTACCAACAATGCAAATACGAGTGATTTTATGAGTGATCATCCGAATGATGCCAAGCGTATTGCCGCTTTGCAAGCAGAGATGCCTGAGGCTTTGAGATATTATCAATCCTACAATACGACCATCCAGAAGTCCTATTCTGTACCTTCTTCCAAATTGAATAGAAGAAAATAAAATGGAAGTTACTACTGATTTTCAACTCTCGGATGATTGTCCATGGGGGTGTATAGTGAGGATTATGCAGGAGTCACCCCTTCGTGAGCAAGCACGAGGGTTTCGATAGAAATTTCGTTGCCGTCTGCCTTGAAGCCTTCTACAGTGTATTTTGGGAGCCATGCGTTGGTGAGTTTCCAATTCTGCACAGGACAGCCGCTCTCGTTAAGTAATGTGATGGTTACATTCTCACGCTGAATGATGTCCATTTTCACGTTGTTGATCCAGTCCCACACTTTCTTGTCGCCCTTTAAAGTTGCTTTCTTCAAAGTCACTTCACCGATCTTAATCAGTCCTGGCATCTTCACTTTTGCGAGTTCGGGCATACCGCCAGATCGATATTCTATAGTATTGAATCCTGCGTCCAGTCCGGACACTTCCTTGCAGGAGATTTTTCCTACATTTGATATTTCAACGCTGAAATGAAATTCAGGAACAGACCATGTTTGTTTGCTCTGTTCAGCTCCAGTTTCGTTTGGCATAATATTTTGATTTTATTTGCTATCTAAATTCTTTATTTGCTGTCTCTATATTGTCGTCAACACGGGTTTTTTGTAATGTCGATGAAAGCAGGAATGGCGGTAGCAGCTTCAACTACGGAATTGAGGAAGGCGTTCTTTTC
>ENA-UOOK01006677-UOOK01006677.1-fermentation-metagenome-genome-assembly--contig:-NODE-6677-length-10888-cov-3.130435_pt1 | contig 10888 bp, 8 predicted proteins | sample MGYA00245777_ERZ724023 | MGnify/ENA primary metagenome ERZ724023 (study PRJEB28704, sample SAMN03018312) | fermentation metagenome | biome: anthropogenic terrestrial biome; feature: soil; material... | reverse complement strand
TTTCCTGATTTTCTTCAGAAATATGTAAAAGACTCAAATTTAGAGGTTTTTGCTAATGGAACTATAAATTATCAGCTTAAAGGAGTTAATGTTTCTGTAACTGCACTCTGGAATTACGAATCAACAGACGGTGGCGGAGACACATACAATGGGAAAATTAAAGGAACAAATGCTTCTATAGAGATAGTTCAGAATAACTCAGTTGATTATATTAAAGAATTATTTATCCTGAAAGATAAATCTATTGATGAGCAGACATTCGATCACAATATTGCAAAAGCAATAAATGAATTGCAAAATTCGTATCCTTACATATCCGCTGAAAAGATTTCTGAAGGAAAGTATCAAATTATTGCACCGACAGAGTTTAGAAAAGGTCATGAAGATTTTTTCGGAATGGTAGCTGATAAATATTTTGGATTTCTAGTTAACCGGGATATGCCTGAGTGGGAAATTTCTAATATGATTTCTAAATATAATACAACAACACGCGCTCTTGAAATGATAAAAAATCAGGACTAAGAGCTTATTGATCACCTTAAATTGAGTTTTTTAATTAATTAATAATTTGTAAATATGATTACACAACACGTAAAAATGAAAAGTACAAGATACTTTTTACATCTATTGTGTTTCATTGCGTTATTTATGATTTTAAATACGCAATGGATGAAGGCCGAGGTAAGTAATACTTCCGCTTTAGTAGCCACTCCCAAACAGGACAGGGCTATAACCGGTAAGGTTGTAGACATCAATGGCGAGGCACTAATTGGCGTAAATATTATTGAAAAAGGTACAACAAATGGTACCATCACAGACATTGATGGTAATTTTACTTTAACATTGACTACTTCTCAACCAACATTAACCATTTCTTATATCGGTTTTGATACTGAAGAGGTTGCTGTTAGCGGAAGAAGTGTAGTTAATGTTACACTAAATGAATCAACAAGCTATCTTGATGAAGTAGTTGTAGTTGGTTATGGAACCATGAAACAGCGAGACCTAACAGGGGCAATTGCTACTATTAAAGCAGATGAAATGATTGCTGAGAGTCCCCGTTCAGTTCAAGACCTCCTGAGAGCAAATGCAGCAGGAGTTTCTATTGGTTTTGCGAACTCTGCAAAAGGTGATGCCGGACTGCAGGTTAGAGGAAAAGGGACCCTTAAAGCCGGTTCGGAGCCTCTTATTGTTCTGGACGGAGTAATTTACGAAGGTGCTTTAACAGACATCAATCCTTTGGATATTGCAAGTATTGATATCCTTAAAGATGCAAGTTCAGCAGCAGTTTATGGAGCAAAAGCATCAAATGGTGTTATTATACTTATGACCCAGAAAGGTGCCCAAACAGGTAAACCAAGGGTGAATTTTAATACTTCAATAGGATTTGTACAGTCTGCAAACCAGCCTGAAGTACTTGATGCAGCTGGTTTTCTTAAATTCCGTGAGGCTTATGAAATTGGAAAGAGAACAGATGCTTATCTTGAACAGTATCCTCAAATGTATACTGATCCAAGAAAATTGCAAGGTATAAGTCAATTGGATTGGTATAATTATGACCAAAAAACGCCTGTTAGCTCTTTCACAGAAGAGGAATTGCTTTCTGCATGGCTTATTCGTTTGGAATTGAAACAACCGGAAATAGATAATTTTCTGAACAATAAAATAACTAATTGGCCATCACTAGTATTCCAGACAGGTCTACAGCAGGATTACCAAGCAAGTATCTCTAACAGAACTCAGGATGGTTCTTCATACTACTGGTCATTGGGATATTCAGACAGGGAAGGTATAATTACAGGTAATAAGTTCCAGACATTCAGAAGCCGTTTGAATCTTGAGTCTAAGATTTCAGATTGGTTAAGAGTTGGACTAAATGCTGGTTTCTCATCAAGAAATGAAGGTTTCTTACAGGCAGATTGGGGACAGATGGTAAACATTTCTCCTTATGGATCAAATAATATTGGTGATCCAGAATATAGTATGTTCCACTGGAGGTACCCAACAGATGATGTTACTCCTGTGAATCCATTTTTCGATAACCTTTACAGAGATAGAAAAGATGTATATACAACTCTAAATGGTAATATGTATGCCATTGTGGATTTACCTTTTAATATTGAATATCAGGTGAATTTTATTCCCTATCTTGAATTCAGAGAGTATTACAATCATGAATCAACAAAACATTTTGAATGGGCTACAAATGGTGGTAGTGCCGAAAGAACTACACATAAACGATATAATTGGCAGGTTGACAATATCCTAAGATTTAGTCAGCGTTTTGCTCAGGATCACAATGTGGAAGCTACATTTCTTTTCAACGCTGAGAAAGGACAATATTGGTCACAAAAAATGACAGCCACACAATTTTCACCAAGTGATGTACTAGGTTATCATAGAATGCAGGCAGGTACTGTACCGTTGAATGAGAGTAATGATACTTACAGAACTGGAGACGCTCTTATGGGAAGACTTTTCTACTCATATAAAGATCGTTATATGCTTACAACTACTGTTCGTAGAGACGGTTATTCAGCATTTGGACAGAAAAATCCAAGAGCTACATTTCCTTCAGTTGCTTTAGGATGGATATTTACTGCTGAAGATTTTGCTGAACCTATACTTGACTGGTTCGATTATGGTAAACTTCGTTTCTCATGGGGTGAAAATGGTAACCGTGATATTGGTCAGTATGAGGCACTTTCTGATATGACATCAGGACCGCACCCATACATTGATCAGACGGGCAATGTATATATTACTTCGCAGATGTATGTAAACAGGATGTCAAACTCTGAATTGAAATGGGAGAGAAAAGCTTCTTATAATGCCGGTCTCGACTTCTCGTTCCTAAATAACAGATTGAGTGGATCTATTGACGGTTATATAGCTAATACGTTTGACTTGCTGGTTGACAGGGTACTTCCGGAAATTTCCGGATTTAATAGTGTCGCAGCCAACTTAGGTCAGTTACAAACAAAGGGGTTTGAAGTAACACTTAATGCGGGAATTATTGAGAGGCAGAATTTCTCTTGGAATGCTAATGCTAACTTTTTCTTAAACAGAAGAGAAATTATAACTCTTTATGGAGATATGGTGGATGTTCTGGATGATGAAGGCAATGTAATTGGTCAGAAAGAAGCTGATGATATTCAAAACCAGTGGTTTATAGGCAGGGATCCTGATCAGATATGGAATTATGAACATATTGGTGTATGGCAGGTCGAAGAGGCTGAGCAAGCGGCAGTATATGGGTTACAACCGGGAGACTTCAAATATAAAGATCAGAACGAAGATGGTGTTATGACAAATGCAGACCGTATTTTCATGGGTTATTCAACTCCTCGATTCAACTGGAATCTGCGTAACGAGTTTATCTTTAACAAGAATCTTTCTCTTTCATTCCTTATGTATTCGCATTGGGGACAATACGGATCATTTAACCGTGCCTCAAACAGTTCCGGTTTCAAGGACAGAGTTTCGGAATATGTACAACCTTACTGGACACCTGAAAACAGGATAAATAATTATGCAAGAATAGGTTCCAAAAATGATGGTTCAGTATACAGAGAAAAATCTTTTATCCGTTTGGATAATGTAACATTATCATACAGAGTGCCCAGAAACTTATTAGAGAGAATTTCAGTACAGGATATGACACTCTCACTTTCAGCAAGAAACGTTGCAGTCTTTTCTCCTCATTGGGATTTCTGGGATCCGGAAAATAGTAATCCTGCACCACGCAGTATTAATGCATCAGTGAATTTCACTTTATAAAATCAGTTATTATGAAAAGAAAATACAGAAAAAATAAAATATCAGTTACTGCGATAGTGCTGTTAACTGGAATTATACTGACAACTTACAGTTGTAGTGAATCCTGGCTAGAACCCAAACCATTGTCATTCTATACTCCTGAGAATGCTTATACAGATGCGGCAGGTTTCTATTCAGCCATTACTACATGTGAGAGGAATATGAGACATGAGTATTTTGGTGACGGAGCACCAATTTTAACGGAAATGATTCTTTCAGACGTAGCTGTTGAAGGCACTACGGATAAGGCAGGACCTCAGATGGATTTGGATGTATCTTTGCTCCCGGATGCGAATTTAAATAATACCAACAGAACGAAAGTTGGTTGGTATTGGTATGAAGGATACAAAGGTATCAAGTATGCGAATGTTGTTATTGCACGAATCGATGATGCCGAATACACAAGTGAAGCTGAACGTAATGCAGTACTTGGTTCAGCATATTTCCACAGAGCATACAGATATAATAAGTTGGTTCATCAGTTTGGTGATGTTCCCTATCTTGATTGGGAAATTAATGCTCCAAAATATGATTTTTACACTTATGACAGATGGTCAATTTTAGAGAAAATATTACCTGATTTAGAGTTTGCTTATAAGTGGGTACCTGCTAAGGTTGACAGGGGTAGAACGTCCAAAGCTGCTGCCGGTGTATTGCTTATGAAGGTTTGCATGGCTTTAGGTGAATGGGACAGAGCTATTGAAGTGGGAAAAGAAATAGTTGCTGCTAATCCTTTGATGACTGAACGTTTTACTGTTAATCAGAACAAACCAAACACTAATTTAATGTTTGATCTTCATAGCATTGAGGCTAAATTGGATATGAGTAATAGTGAAGGTTTGATGTATGTAGTGTCCTATCCCGAAGTAGATGGCTCGGCAAGAATTGCAACTATGAGAAATGGTGTGCCATTTTGGAACAGTGGTAATGTTAAAACTCCTGACGGAAAAGTAGGAACTAGTCAGAATGTTCATAAAGATGAGACTGATCCTGAAATGGACTTGAATGCAAGCTATGGTCGAGGTATCGGTAGAGTACGTGCCACATGGTATTATACAAATATGATATGGACAGACAAGGAGTTAAACGATATGAGAGGAATTCATAATCGTGATAGTTGGAGAAGAATGGAAGATTTGAGATATAATAATCCTTCTTTAAAGGATGAAGGCAATGAGTGGTACGGAAAAAACTTTGTTAAACCTGTTTCGATGTCTATTGAAGATACAATCCGTTGCTGGTATTCATGGCCGCATTATAAACTTTTTGTTCCCGATCCGCTTAATAGTCAGAAGCAGGGTGGTGAAACTCCTTGGTATATCTACAGGACTGCAGAGGTTTATCTGATGATTGCTGAAAGTTATTATTGGAAAAACGATCTTGCTTCTGCAGCTCAATATATTAATGTTGTAAGAACACGGGCAGGTGCTGAACCATTAGCTGCAAGTGATGTGAATATCGGTGCAATACTTGATGAAAGAGCCAGGGAGCTTTATTATGAAGAAAACAGGAAATCTGAAATTACCAGAATAGCTTACACTTTTGCCAAAACAGGAAAGCCTTGTGAGGTTTTTGGTGGTAGAGTTTATAAACTTGATAACTTTTCAGGTCCGGGTGGTATTGGTGCAAACGTAAAACAGGATGGTATAAATTTCTATTATGACTGGGTTACTGCAAAAAGTAATTTCTATAACAAAGGCGTAAAACATAAATGGGCTGAGTACAAAATAAGTGTACATCATGTCCTATGGCCTGTTCCTGCAAATGCTATCAATTCAAATACCGGAGGTGTGATTAATCAAAATATTGGTTACCCCGGAGCAGAGAATAATATTGAAGCGAGAATAGTTCCTAAAGACCGAACTGTACTTGGTCCTGACTCACAGGAATAGTAAATTATTTAAGTTACATATTTTTCTAAAAATAAATCAGTGCGGTTTTCACCTAAATCTTTTACTCCGGCTTCAATAATTTCACGAGTTTGTTCAATTGACATGTATTTAGTTGCAGCAACTAGTTTAACATTATCATATTTGCTAGTAATTTCCCTAATTTCTGCTACCTTCTCTTTAATATTCATTCACAACCCGCTCCTTTCAAAAAGCTACAAAGTTTTGCATCTTCTATATATATTATACTATTTTTAACAATAAATTGCAAACCTATTTAAAAAATCGCTTTTATAAAGGACGAACTGTGAAAACAGTTCGTTATTTTTAAAAATATGTAATTTGATTTACTGTTTTTTCATCTAATTTCTTTATAACTTCAACTACAAGTTTTACTGTGTTTTCAAAATCCGATTTTGAAATCATTGAAGTGTGGGAATGGATATATCTAGATGCAATGCATAATGATATTGCTGGTGAGCCACTATGAGCTAAATGCATTGGTCCCGCATCTGTTCCTCCACGTTTTAAAGCATCAATTTGAATTGGGATATTATGTTCTTTAGCTGTATTAATAAATAAATCTCGTAAAGGTCCATGTCCAATTAATCCTGAATCGTAAATTAAGATTAATGGTCCACCACCCATTTTTACTGACCCATCAGTTCCAGGAGTGTCTTTAGCAATACCAACATCAAGAGCAACGGAAATATCGGGGTTGATGAGATTACTTGATGTTTTAGCACCACGACATCCAACTTCTTCCTGAACTGTTCCGACACCATATATCGTATTAGGATGTTCTTGATCCTTAAATGCTTTCATTACCTCTAAGACTACAGCACATCCAATACGATTATCCCATGCTTTTCCTAAAAGGATATCTTCATTTGCCATGACTTTAAAATCAATTGCTGGGGTAATCATATCTCCGATACGAATGCCTAGTTTTTCAACCTCTTTACGATTTTTTACTCCTAAATCAACAAACATATCATCAATTTTATAAACATTTTTTCTTTCCTCTTCGGATAAAATATGTGGTGGTTTTGATCCAATTACACCATGATATTTTTTACCATCAGTTGTTGTAATAGTCATTTGTTGGGAAAGCAATACTTGATCCCACCATCCACCAATTGTTTGAAATTTTAAATATCCTTCATCGGTAATTTTAGTAACAAGCATACCAATTTCATCCATATGACCGGCAAGCATAATTCTTGGTCCAAAATTACCGTTTTTTGCGATTATAGAACCAATATTGTCATAAGAAATATCTTCTTTCTTAACTGATTTTAAAAGTTCTTCTTCCATAATTTTACGAACATCTTTTTCACGTCCACTAACCCCATCAACTTCACTTAATTTCTTTAATAATTCTAATTCCATTTTTGCTCCTTATGCATTAATATTTGTTTCATTCTCTTTCTTAGGAGAATCAATATTTATTTCATCAGAAATAATCTCAGCGCTTGTTGGCGTTTCAACAACTTCTTCTTTTTTTATTCGTTTAGTAATCTGCTTTGCAGCATATTCATTACGATAATTACGATAATTATTATAACCACTGTAACCAATATAGACAGCAGCTATTAATGATATAACTAAGATTACCCAACCTAATTGTTCAGCTGAGAAACCACCTTTAGTGATAATTACTGTTCCTACAGTAATTAAACCAATATGAACCACAAATTGAAGCCAATCTGATGATTCTTTGCGGAGAACAGTCGAGAAGAAATAAACTAAAGCTCGCAAATATAAAACACCACCCACTAAATAACCTAAAAAATTATTTAAATCATTTTCATTTATTGCAATAACAATTAATATCACACCAATAACAATATCAATCACAATTTCAGCAACATATATCCATTTAAGTAGTTTATCTTCTGTTGTTCTAAAAAGTGGTATTAATCTGAATAAACCTAATACAATAAAGGCGGCTCCAACTATTATATATAACACTGTAGGAACAAATTTGCTTACAAGCCCAACTCCAAGAATTAAAGCAACACCAATAAATTCCCATAGCCATAAATATTTTCTAAACATTTGTTTCATTACATTTTCTCCTTTACGCTTACGCCAATTAAATTTAAACTATCTTTCAATACAATTTGGACAGCCTTTAAAAGGGTTAACTTCTCATTAGTTTCTTCAAGATCATCAGTTATGATTTTTTCATCATTGTAGTAACTATGAAGTGAAGAGGCTAAATTAGAAACATATTGGCTAATACGATGGGGAATTCGTTTAGTTGCTGCTTCTTCAATAACTTGTGGATATTGTAGGAGATTCATTACTATTTTATCTGTTCTTGAGACATCTAAGACTTTAAAATTTTTAACTTCAGAGAATTGCATGCCATTGGCCTCCAAGGTTCTAAACAAGCTACAAATACGCGCATATGCATATTGAGCATAGTAAACAGGATTATCATTAGACTGTTTTATAGCTAAGTCTAAATCTAGATCCATTGGTGTAGATAAAGCTTTTGAGACATACATAAAGCGAAGCGCATCAGTACCAACTTCATCGATTAAATCACGAAGTGTGATGGCTTTACCACTTCTTTTGCTCATTTTAATTTCTTCTCCATCTTTTATTACCCTTACCATTTGTAAGATTTCGATTTCAATATTATCCGGATTCTTACCAAGCAATGCTAACGCGGCTCTTAAGCGGCCAATATAGCCATGATGATCAGCGCCTAAAACATCGACTAATACATCATAGCCACGAGAAAATTTGTTCATATGATAGGCAATATCGGGAGTGATATAGGTTAGATTCCCATCACTCTTAACCAAAACACGATCCTTCTCATCATTAAAGGCAGTTGTTTTTAACCAGACAGCGCCATCTTTTTCATATGTATCACCATGGTCAATTAAATATTGTAAGGTATTTTTTACAGCACCACTATCATATAAAGATTTTTCACTAAACCAAGTATCAAAAGTGACATTAAATTTCTCTAAATCAGTCTTTAAACCTTTTAGTAAATAATCAACTCCAAATTTTCTAAAGAAAGTAAACCATTCTTCATGAATGAATTTATCACCAAATTCTTCTTTAATCATTTTTGCAATAGTTATTATTTCAGGTCCATGATAATAATCATCTAATAATTTATAATCTAAACCAAATAACTCTTTATAACGTTCATAAATACTATTTGCAAGATTATTAATCTGATTACCAGCATCATTTACATAATGTTCAGTAGTTACCTTATATCCATATTTACGAAGAATTCGAGCTAGAGAATCACCATATGCTGCTCCACGCCCATGACCAATATGAAGATAACCGGTTGGATTGGCACTAACAAATTCTAAATTGATTTTTAAGTCAATAGGTTCACCATTTCCGTATTTATTACCTTGTTCATTAATTGTAAAGACAATGTTAGCAAGAAAATGGCGGTCGAAGAATAAATTAATAAACCCTGCTCCAGCTACTTCACATTTGGATAAATGGTATTTATCTAATTCTATTTTTTTTATAATTAATCTTCCTCCCAACCCTAGATTTGTAAAGCAAATTAATTATTTGAGTAGTAGTGGTTTGCAAGTTTACGTGCTTTTTTTTAACAGACTTACAATGGTCGATTATTCAAACAACATTAATGATAGTGTTGTTTTGATAAATCTGGGTGATATTGAGAGTCAAAAGTATTTTAAACGTTTAATCTTGACAATTAAGGTTCTTATTGTTAGAAAACAAAGAAGTTTCTTGCCAATACCTAGGTTTATTGTGGTTGATAATCTTTTTTCCCTTCTTATTGCACTGACTAGTAGGAATAGAAAGCAAACAAAAGTGTATCTTCAAGTTGCTGATTTACGAGAATTAATTTTTAATAAAGGTATTTTTGGTAGAACATATAGATTTGTAGAGAAATTTTTAGTTAAACATTTTGTAGATAAATTGATAGTAACTTCTGAAAAGTATTTTGAATTTTTTTATTCAAGTTTTTTTAGTTCAGTTAATGTTTTTTTGCTTGAAAATAAACCTCTTAGAATTGATCTACCTCTCTTAGTGGAGACTAAATTAGCTTTTAATTCTAAAGAAATACGAATAGGTTTGGTTGGGGGTTTAAATAGAGGAAGAACCACTAGATTGTTATTAGATCTAGTTAAAGAAAATTCAAATCTAATGTTGAATATTCATGGGTTAGGACAAGATGAACATATAATTAAGAAGTATTCTGATTTATATTCTAATATTAATTTTAAAGGACAGTTTAATTTCTTTAGAGATATTGGTGAAATTTATTCTGAGATTGATATTTTATACGTTGTTTATTTTTGGAATCATTGAATAATAAACTTGCTTTGCCAAATAAGCTTTATGAGGCGCTTTATTTTAAGAAACCACTAATTGTCAGCAAAGACACTTATTTGGCAGAAAGAGTAGAGAATTATGGTATTGGTATCGCTGTTGAAAGTAATAATATGCAACAAATATTTAATGCGATTAAAACAATTTCATCTAATTATGAATCATACGTTAAAAAATTGAAACAGGTAAACGAAAATGAATATTTAGGAGATTATGATTATGCCCAATATATAAAACTTTTTGTTTAGAACTTAATTTTATTTGAAATAATAGAAAAACAGTTCTTTAGTTTAAGCGTTATGAATTAGGTGGTGTACAATGTATTATAAAGAGTATTGCGTCCCATTTTATTATTAAGCTTAGTTAATTAAAATTAACTAGCTAGTAATGTAGCGTAATAAAGACATATTTAACACATAATATTATTCCTAAGTAGGTTTGTGTTGGGATTTGAAGATGGTACCTAACTAGAATCACTTGAGATTTTCGATAGAGTCAATGAGAATTATTATTTATACGACTAATTTACGAGCTTTTATAGCATGGGTGAATGCTAATTTGTGAGATGTTTAAGATTGAATTGATATCGTTTTTATTCGGAGTTAGGATAATTACTTGTCATTAAGTAAAGAATAGTCAAAGGGTTGACCCACGTTAAAGAGCCTGATGTTCCATTGGCTGAATCAGTACATTGTTAGGGACAAGTAGAGGCTGCAACGTTGCAGAACAGAGTAATGTGGTTTAACAAACAGAATATTAGTCTCTTAATCGAAGGTCTTTAAGGTCAATAATGGAAAGGGAACCCAAATTGAAGGTGCTGGTTTTTT
>ENA-UOOK01006676-UOOK01006676.1-fermentation-metagenome-genome-assembly--contig:-NODE-6676-length-10889-cov-5.283736_pt1 | contig 10889 bp, 10 predicted proteins | sample MGYA00245777_ERZ724023 | MGnify/ENA primary metagenome ERZ724023 (study PRJEB28704, sample SAMN03018312) | fermentation metagenome | biome: anthropogenic terrestrial biome; feature: soil; material... | reverse complement strand
AGGACTGTTTTTCTTTACCGTCCCGCTGATTACATAAGCGGAAACCGCATCTAAGGTATCGGTTACGCTGATACGGTAGCGAGTATATGTTCCGGCTATCTGGGAAGCGTTCGCCGTATACGTTCCAGAGGTGGAGCTTGAAACAACTATTGTAAGAGCTTCGTATGCCGACCAGTTCGTTCCATCCGTGGAGGTTGACCGCTGGATGACGTACTGTTTGATGGCGCTGGTTCCAGGAGCTGCTCCGCTCCATGTAAGCGTTACAATGACGCCTTCATAAATTGCGGGAGCGGCGGTAAAGGATGTCGGCGGAGTTGGAAGTGTATTTTTGCGAACAGTATTGCTGGACACCGTCCAGTCGGAATAGAAACTTTCACCGGCGGCACCGCGCGTCCGTATCCGAAACCGGCGGTAATTGCCCCTCGTGGCCGGAGGGCTGACACTCAAGATGCCATTTGTCGCCGAGGTGCTCACCGTGGTCAGAGCCGTCCAATCGCCCCAGCTGCTGTTGTCGGGAGAGTCGCTGTATTGTATTTCATAGGACGTGATGGCATTGCCCGCGCCATTGGCTGCACCGCTCCACGAGAGGGTAACGTTTCCTTCAGCTAATGCCGCGCTTACCGAGCAGACGGTCGGCGCTCCGCAAGCTGTGACGTCGCAGTAGATGCTGTTACTGATTTTCTCAACAGAATAGACATCAAAGGTGTCGATTGTCCAGATGCCGAACTGCGTATAGGTCCCCGGTGTGCTTGATACAGCCGGGTTGTAGCTGCCACCGCTGGCGGACAGGGTCAGAATGACCAACACATTCCACGCGCTCCAGGTGCTGTTGTCCAAGGATGTTCGGCTGGCAATCTGGTAGCCCTTTACCGGACTGGTGCCGCCAGAGGCTCCGCTCCAAGTCAGCGTTATCGTCTCATTGCTGTATTCAGCGGGAGAAGCAACGGCTGACGTAGCCGGACTCGGTGCTGTATTCCTGCGGACGGAGTTCGTGGATACTTTCCAGCCGGAGTAATAACTTGCTCCTGCCGTACCACGCGTTCGTACCTGGAATCTGCGGTAATTCCCGCGCGTCGAAGGCGGATCAACTGATACACTGCCGCTTGTAGCCGTGGTAGTCACCGTTGTCAGTGCAGTCCAGGCTCCCCATGTGAGATTGTCAGTGGAATCACTGTACTGGATTTCATAACTGGAAATCGTATTGTTTATGCCGCTGGAAGCTCCACTCCAAGAAAGGGTAACGGTTCCTTCCGCGAGTATTGGACTAACCGAGCAGGAGGTCGGTGCTCCGCAGGCCGTGGTCAGAAGGGACGAGCTTGTCACCGTATACGCCGAGTTGTCGATCACGCCGGAGGAGAGTGTCAGCCGCCCGTCCGAAACCACGCGGAAACGCACGCCCTGCGCGGTGTCTCCCGCAGCGGAGGCGCAGGTCACCGAAACAGTTCGGTATCTCGGCGCGGTGCCGTCCCAGTCGTCGTTGTCCGCCGCCTTGATGCGCACCTGCGCGGACGAGCCGTTGACCGTCATCGTGCAGAGCAGCGCGTAGCCGCTGTGAATATACGAGCCGGAAGAAGCGAGAGCCGCCGATATGGTAAAGTTGTAGGTCATCTGACTGTTGCTCGGACGGCTTTTGGAATAGGTGATGGTGTAGTTGACTGTCGGGCCGCTGCCCGCGTTCAGGGTAACGCCGTTGATGTCCGCCATTCGCAAATCCCCCTTATTCGTAGACCGCCGTGATCAGCGAGTTGACCGTCCCGCAAAGAGCGGTACTTAGCCGCGTATCAACGATGTTCTGCGCGGAGACGGAAACCGCTCCCTGGGGCACGGTGATCTCCGCGAGCGCCAGCTCATACACGTTATCGCTGCGTGTCAGCGCGGGAGCCGCGGGAGAAGCGGCCGCCGTACCCGTCAGCACCGCCAGCCTGATCTCCCGGTTTACCGCGCTCCAGCGCACGACCACACGGTCGATACGGGGATTGACGCCGTCGGCGGTGGCGAGCGTCAGGTTCAGCGCGTCGGTGTTCTCATAGGCGCAGCCGTTGATCCACGCGCTGCCGGCCAGCACGCTCACCGCCATGCCGCTGCCCGCGGTCACCCGCAGGTTTGTCGCGGCGGCATAGAAGATGCCGTTTGAAACGAGCTTCCCGAAATAGGAAGCGAAGTCGGCGGCGTCATAGATCCGGTCGCCGCCGCTGCTGTTGAAAAATCCGCTTTTCTCCATCAAATTACTCCCTTCAGCTTTTGAGACAGCGTGAGGGCGCCTTTTCCGAAGGTGATCCCCAGACTCTGCCCGCCGCCGTCGTAGCTTTCCTCGATCTCCGTGATGCGGGTGTCGAGCGTGACACCCCACTTTTTTGAGAGTATCCGCACGGTATGCCCGAGGTCAAAGTCCGTCTTGTACCGCAGGTTGCCGTGTGGGTTGACCGATGCGTCGAAGGACTGCGTCATGATAAGCTCGGCGAGTTTGCTCTGCCCGCGGAACAGCAGCGCGGCGGCGTATTCGTCGCCGAAGTCCTCCGAGCGCAGGTCCTTGGCGTCCACAAAGGTTTCCCGCCGCTCGGCGCCTTCGCCCACGCCGGAAACAGAGAACACGCGCTCCGCACCCTCGCCCTCGCCGCCGATGAGCGCGACGTTGGCATAATCCACGGCGCCGCAGGTGAAGGTCTGGGACGTCAGGTTCTCATACTCCCGGGCGAAAACGGCCTGGGACTGCGGCCCTTTGTACAGCCGCACGGTGAAGACCCCGTCGGCGGGACTGAACAGCGTTTTGACTCCGGCGTCCGCCGCCTCGCACAGCCCGGTCACCGCGTCCATCAGATTCTTGTAGGAAATCTGCGTGCTGACGGGGTCCGTCAGACCGTCGTCCGCATAGGAGATGAAGCCGATCTGCCGGTCGGTGTTGCCGGGGCTGACGATGTGGTTTATCAGCAGCTGGCCCACGCAGGCGGACAGCCCGCCGTTTAAGGTTTCGGTGTCCCACACGATGCGGCGGGAGAGGTAGGAGGTGGCGAACCGGCCGCTGACCGTGACGATCTCTCTGTCGGCCTGCGACAGTTCCATCTGCTCGATGATTCCGGCCTCCTCGTCGTCGCTTTTCCATAGGATATTTCCAAGCGTCAGAAGCGCGAGGTTTTCGGCGGTCGCGACGGCCTTCAATTCAAAGGCGCCGCATTGGGAATACCGGCGCGTCCAGCGGAGGTACTCAAAGGACTCCACCACGCCGGAAAGCACCCGGTTTTCGTTAAAGACATAAAGCTGCATCAATTTCACCTCTCATAAAAAGGACATGAAAGCCATCCGATACGGCTTCCATGTCCTTTTTGGGGCGTGAAAATCTATTTTCACGCTATACCCCCAAAAACTGCGGGCGGTAGTACAGGCTGACCTCCAGCAGATCCATATTTACCCCGGCGTCATAACGCAGGAGATTTCGTCCGGGCGACAGCTGCAGGAAGGTCGAGCCGGTGTCCAGCAGGGAAAAAGCGTTCACTTCGGCGCCGCCGGATACGCTGAAGACGTGCTTCCCCGCAAAGTGCGTATAAACCCGCAGCTCGTCGCCCGCGCCCATGGTGCTGTTCAGCCGGACGTACTCTCCGGTGTCCAGACGCATCAGCTCGGGATTTTCGACTGTGCCCCGCGCCCGAAAGACGATCAGGCAGCCGCAGGGCACGTCGCCGATGTTGTCCACCGTGATGATCTGGCTGGGCTGGCGCGAGCCAAGCTCGACGCCGCTCTCCGGAATTTCCAGCGGAAAATGGAACAGCGGCGTCCACACGGCCAGCTCCGCCCGCACCTCCTCCAGCGTTTCAAAAAACGGCGACGGGCAGAGCAGGCTGACGAAAAAATTCGGCGCGCGCTCCCGGGCGGAGGCGGAAAACCCAGCCTCCTCCACCACGCAGGAGATCTGCCGCTCCCGGTAAACGAGCGTCCCTTGAAGCTTGGGCGTGAAAACGCGCAAAAAGCGTTTCCGCTGCTCGTAGGCCTCCTCGGTTGTGCGGGCGGACACCGTGCCCTCCAGCGTAATGTTGCGCATATCCAGTGTGGAGGAGATATAAAAAGCGCCGTCCTGCTCCGGCGCTTTGAAGGTATTGACGGTCTGTTTGGCTTCTCCCGCGCCGTCGATTTTGGTCAGGAAAAACGGCTTCGCCTGCCGGAGAGTGAGCCGCTCCCCGGATTCGTTGATATAGGTAAGCTCCATCTTGGTCTCCCTCCTTTAAAGCTCCAGCGCCAGCTTGCGCGACAGATTCTTGAATTCCCGCGCCAGTTCCTTCTCGGAAAGTGCCTTCGGCGTGACGACCGAGATATTCTGCGTGATGCTCGTGCCAAAACCGCTTCCGGACGAACCGTTTGCGGCAGAGGATTGGGCGTTCATGTCGAAAGAGGTGGGGACCGCGTTCTGCATATCGGCCGCCACCCGGTTCATCTCGTTGCCGAAGCCCGCCCCAAGCCCCGCGGCCATATTTTCGCCCAGCCCCGCAAACAAGGCCGATGGGGAGTGGATACCAAAAAAGTCCTTGATCCTCGAAACCACGCCGCCGAAAAAGCCGGAAATCTTGCTCCACAGCCATGCGCCCGCGTCGGAGATGCCCTGCCACAGGCCCTTGATGAGGTTTCCACCGACCTGCGCCATCTGTCCAATCGAACCGGAAAATCCACTCACAAGAGCCGCGACGATCTGCGGCACCGCCCTGACCACCGCGGCGATGATCGCCGGGAGGTTTGCAATCAGGGCGACCAGCAGCCGGACGGGAAGTACCGCTACTTTTGGCTGTACAAGGTTAAATTCGGCATTCCCGATACCAATTTGGAGACGAAGGGCGATTCCATCACATTCCAGACCCCGACCATCGAAGGCACGGTCATGCGCCGCAATAAACCGGACGCTCTCGGCAGGCATCCGTGGAAGGCGGAGGTCACCGAAGGCGGCGCGGGCGTGCCCGCGGAAACGATTACCGGCTGGTTCGGTCAGGTATACGAGCCGGCGTATGCCGCCCAGCCCCCCGGCGGCGGCGAGTAAATTCTGAAAGGAGCTGTGCCAAATGGGTAACGTCATTACGACAAATGCCGGCGAAAGAAGCGCCGTCATCGACATCGGCGGCAAAAAATACGAACTGATTCTCACCACCCGCGCGACCAAAGCAATCGCCGGGCGGTACGGCGGGCTCGAAAACCTCGGAGAAAAGCTGATGAAATCCGAGAACTTCGAGATGGCGCTGGATGAGATCGTCTGGCTTCTGACGCTGCTGGCCAACCAGTCCATCCTCATCCATAACCTCAAAAACAAGGACGCGCCCGAAGATTTACTGACCGAGGACGAGGTGGAGTTCCTCACCTCGCCGCTGGACTTGGCGGCATATAAGAACGCCATCACGGAAGCCATGTTCCCGGGCACCAAGCGCAATGTGGAAAGTGAGGACGAAACATCCTTAAAAAACGCGGAAGTCGAGTAAACGGGCAGCGTCAGCAAACTGATGCGGAAACCTTTACTCGACTTCTTTATTACGGCACAGTGCAGATGGGTATGGGCGCGGATGATTTCTGGCTCACGCCCATCGGACTTTTTCTGGACCTGTGGGCCTGCCATAAGCAGTTTCTCGGCATCGAAAAGCCAAGGAAAAACTGGACGATCGACGATATCATTCCCAACGGCATTTGATGCGGTCTGCCGCCCAATCCGGTTCATTTCCCCCTATCTGAAAAGCCAAATATTTTTCTTGACATACATATCAGCTTGATATATGATACATATATCAAGCTGATATATTGAGGCAAGTAAAGCAAGATGAATCGGGGGACTGAAGATGGCGAATGAAAAGAAAATGGACTGCGTGATTCTCGGGCTGCTGTGCCATGAATCCCTGACCGGGTACGAAATCAAAAAAAGAATGGACACGGCGCTTCGGTTCTTTTGGAGCGCAAGTTTTGGCAGTATCTATCCGACGCTGAATTCCCTGGTTCACGACGACCTGGTCACGAAATTTGAAACCACGGACAACGGCAGGGACAAGGTAATCTATACCATCACGGACGCCGGGAAAATACATTTGAAAAAATGGCTCGCGCTTCCGGTAAAAAAAGATGAGTTGAGATATGAGACCCTGCTGAAGCTTTTCTTCGGCGAGGAGGCCGGGCCGGACATTTCTTTGGAGCATATCCGGAATTTTGAATCCAGGGTCAGGGCGGAGCTGCCCTTTCTTCAGCAGGCAACCCGCAAACTGCAAGGAATTCAGGATGAAAAAGCGCATCGATACTATCTGCTGACGGCGATGTTTGGCGAACGTGTCTACAAGGCTTATCTGGAATGGTGCGAAGAAGCGAAAAGAATATTGGAGGAGTGATTGCTATGACGAAACCTTTGAAAGCGATACTCATCGCGGTCGTCGTGCTGGCGGTTTTGTTTGTCGTCTGCGGGATCGCTTTTAACCTGATATTCCGGTACATCTCCTATTCCTTTTATACGAACGCGAAGCAGTCGGCCGAAGTCGATGAGGACGTCAGAAAGCTGGAAATTGGTAAAGAGAAAGATCTGGTCGGATATGCAAGCAGCCCGGATTATACCAAGGCGAAAAAGACCGTGATCTATTTCGGCGGTTCGGGCGAGATCGCCTACAACGCGGTGCTGAAATACGGCGGTATTTTCAAGGATGAAATGCTTGTTTGCGTCGATTACCCCGGCAGTCAGGAAAGCAAAGGGTCCATGAACCTGAAAACCATGCAGGAAGCGGCCGTAAGGCTTTATGACTATATTGTCAATTTGGATTACGTCGATAAAAACGACATTTCCGTCGTCGGGTACAGCTATGGAACGGGAATCGCGACCTATCTCGCGTCGGAAAGGGATTGCTCCAAATTGGTTTTAGTCGGGCCGTATCGGGATATTTTTGATTTATACAACAAGATCATCCCGATTTTCAACAGTCCGTTCGGATGGTTCATCACGGATAACATCAATACCAAGGAATACGCCAAATCCGTGGATGAAAAAACGCTGATTATCACCTCCGACTCCGATACGACCATAAAAAGCGCCATCCCGTATTCGTTAGCCCATTATTTCCGCGACGCCTCCGTCACCGAATTCAAAGGAATCGAGCACGCCGATTACTGGTCGCATGACGAGGTGGTCGCGGCGGTCAGAGACTTTATACAATAAATCAGTTTTAATTTATGCGTTGACGCGACCCGAAGAAAATATTTTACAAAACGGCAGATTACACAGGCGCTTTTGAACGCTGGCTTCACCGTCACCGGACGCACCTATGTCGGGCACGAGGACGATACCGGCTACCACCACTACGCGATTGACATCGCGCAGTCTTATGAAACGGAGGAATAATTTATCGCTTGTTTTAGCCTACAAGATTGCGAAGTATTTTGATACAACAATTGAGGAAATATTCGATTTTTCAGAAGTGGAGGAACTATGATGGAAAACTTTCAAAAAAAAGTACACAAACGCCTTATCTTTGCAGGAATCTATTGCGCTATAGTCTTGACACTGATTGCTGTTTCAATGATTATCGGTTTAGATGATTCCGCCACAGCATTCACTCTCGGTTTTGGAATAGGTATTGAGACTGTTGTGATTTTTTTCATGGGCAAATATCTCGGTGCATTAAAAAGCGAAGATAAACTTAAAAAACTATACATTGAAGAAAATGACGAGAGACGAAAACATATTAATGCCCAAATTGGTGGCACGGGCATAAATATATCTATTCTGTTTTTTGCTTTGGCAATGTTAGTTTTCAACTATTTCAATCAGACTGTGTTTTTCACCTTACTCGCTGTTACGCTTTTTAATGTTATAGTAAAAATCGTGCTTGAACTTTATTATAACAAGAAAGTTTAGTTCGCCATTAAAACCATTTTATATCAGTATTCTTTTCAGGAGCAACCGAAAGGCTGCTCCTTGTTCATGCCGTTTTGAAGGAGGTGAGCGTATATGGCGGACGATTTCGGCCTGAAAATCGGGATCGAGGGCGAAAAGGATTTCAAAAAAGCCCTTTCCGATATCAATCAGAGCTTCAAGGTGCTGGGCAGCGAGATGACGCTTGTCACCAGCCAGTTTGACAAAAATGACAAATCCGCGCAGGCGCTCGCCTCCCGCAACGAAATCCTAAACAAGGAAATCGACGCGCAGAGGGATAAAATCACCACCCTCAAAGCCGCCCTGGACAACGCCGCCTCCTCTTTCGGCGAGAACGACCGCCGTACCCAGAACTGGCAGGTTCAGCTCAACAAGGCGCAGGCGGAGCTTAACGGCATGGAGCGCGAGCTGTCGCAGTCAACCGAGGGCGCGGACAATTTAGGGGACGAACTCAAGGAAAGCGGCGACGAAGCGGAAAAGTCCGGTTCCAAATTTGAAAAGCTGGGCGGCGTTTTAAAGGGCGTCGGCGTGGCGATGGGCGCGATCGTGGTCGCCGCAGGCGCCGCTGCCGTCAAGCTCGGCAAGGAAGTCGTCGCCGCTTATGCGGACTACGAGCAGCTGGTGGGCGGCGTGGACACGCTGTTCAAGGATTCCAGTTCGGCTGTCCAGAGCTATGCCGCCAACGCCTTCCAAACCGCCGGCATATCCGCCAACGAGTACATGGAAACGGTCACGAGCTTTTCAGCGAGCCTCATCCAGTCCCTCGGCGGTGACACCGCCAAGGCGGCCAGGGCCGCGGATACGGCGATTACCGATATGTCCGACAACGCCAACAAAATGGGCACGGACATTTCCGCCATCCAGGACGCCTATCAGGGGTTTGCCAAGCAGAATTACACGATGCTCGACAATCTGAAGCTCGGCTACGGCGGCACAAAAACTGAGATGGAACGCCTGCTGGCCGATGCCGAAAAGCTCTCCGGGCAGAAGTACAACATCAGCAATCTGAATGATGTGTACGCGGCCATCCACGTTATCCAGACGGAAATGGGCATTACGGGCACGACCGCCAAGGAAGCGACCGAAACCATCAGCGGCTCCATCGCCGGGATGCAGTCGGCCATCGGCAACCTGACGGCGGGGCTGGGCGACGCGGACGCGGATATTCAGCTGCTGATCGGCAACGTGGTGGAAGCCTTTCAGAATGTGGTCAAAAACATCACGCCGGTGATTGAGAACATCGTCGCCGCCCTGCCGGCCGCTTTGGACGGCATTCTGCAGGCGGTCGGAGAACTGCTCCCCACGCTGCTGTCCACGGTGGTCAGCCTGTTCACACAGGTGCTTGACACGCTTCTGACGCTCCTGCCCCAGCTGATTCCGGCGGCGGTGGACGCGGTCATGACCATCGTTTCCGCCCTCATCGACAGCCTGCCGCTCCTTATCGACGCGGCGGTGCAGCTGGTGACGGCTTTAGTGGAAGGCATCGGCTCAGCCCTGCCGGAACTGATCCCCGCGGCGGTAAACGCCGTGACCACCATTGTGCAGGGACTGATTGAAAATCTCCCGATGCTGCTGGAAGCGGCGCTGCAGCTCATTCTCGGTCTTACACAGGGACTGCTCGACGCCATCCCGCAGTTGGTGGCGGCACTCCCCGCTATCATCACCGCGCTGGTGAATTTCCTCATTGGCTCGATTCCGCAGATCATCGAAGCCGGCATTCAGCTTCTGACCTCTCTGGTGGCCGCTCTGCCGCAGATCATCGAAGCGGTGACGGCGGCGATTCCTCAGATTGTGGACGGCCTTGTAAACGCGCTGATTCTTTCCATCCCCCTCATTGTGGAAGCGGGCGTGAAGCTGCTCATCGCGCTGATTCAGAATCTGCCGCTCATCATCACAACGGTGGTTTCCGCCATCCCGCAGATTGTCGCCGCGCTGTCGAACGCCTTCGCCGGCAACACCGGGAAAATCATCACGGCGGGCGTCAGGCTGCTGGTGTCGCTGATCGCTAACCTGCCCTCCATCATTGCGGCAATCGTCAGGGCGGTGCCGCAGATCGTGGCGGGCCTCGTCCGGGCGTTCACCGGGTACATCGGGCAGATGGCGCAGGTGGGCGGAAACCTCATCAAGGGCTTGTGGCAGGGTATTTCGGACGCCGGCGCGTGGCTGTGGAACAAAATCAGCGGCTTCTTCGGCGGCATCGTGGACCGCATCAAGGACTTTTTCGGCATCCATTCGCCTTCTGCGCTGTTCGCCGGTCTTGGCCGGAATATGGGCGAAGGCATCGGCGTGGGCTTCGCGGACGCCATGGCTTCCGTCTCCCGGGAGATGCAGAATGCCATTCCCACCAGCTTTTCCGTAAACGCCGGCGCGTCCGGGCGGAGCATTTCTACGGGAACAAGCATCACCCAGAACATCTCGGTGGTTACTCCCAAGGCGCTGTCCGAAAAGGAGCTTGCCCGGGAATTTAAGAACCTCTCGCGCAAGCTGGCGCTGGAGTTTTAAGAGGAGGAATGGCATGGAACTGACCTATACCAATGAATCGGGAGAGAAACTGACGCTGCGGCAGGCAAAGCCGTTTTTCCTGACGAAGCTCGACGGCGCGGGAAGCGTCCGCCAGACCGTCAATACCTTCCAAGCGCCCCAGCAGGACGGCGCTTTTTTCATTTCCTCCGCGCTGGATATGCGCAACATTACCATTGAAGGCACGATTGCGGCGGGAACGCCAAACAAAGCCTACGAGTACCGCAGGCAGTTTTTGAAGATCTTCACGCCAAAGCAAACCGGCACGCTGACCTACCGGAACCGGCAGATTGCCTGCGTGGTGGAGGAAGCCGGGTTCACCGCCTCGGGCAGGGAGCGCGCGCCGGGCTTTTTCGTCAGCCTGCTGTGTCCCTCGCCCTTCTTTGAGGCGCTTGCGGAAGTCCGCGCGGAGCTTGCCCGCTGGACGCCGCTCTTTCATTTTGTGCTGGAAATTCCAGACGGCGGCATTGAATTCGGTTCCCGCCAGCCCAGCCAGATT
>ENA-UOOK01006673-UOOK01006673.1-fermentation-metagenome-genome-assembly--contig:-NODE-6673-length-10891-cov-9.164175_pt1 | contig 10891 bp, 9 predicted proteins | sample MGYA00245777_ERZ724023 | MGnify/ENA primary metagenome ERZ724023 (study PRJEB28704, sample SAMN03018312) | fermentation metagenome | biome: anthropogenic terrestrial biome; feature: soil; material... | reverse complement strand
CGTAATGCAACTAAGCGAAAGCGTCTCCGAATTGGATACATTTGACGAAATCATATGATAGACTTTGCCCAGGTGTGAACAGTAACAGTATCATAAGTCATTTTAAGGTTTTGATAGAAATAGGACCTTATCTATATTCATGTTCATTGTTTTTATAACTTATGACATTTATATCAAGTAATAACCGTGATCACAATTTTACTTGCTCGGAGACATCTATCTTCGTTTATATTTACAGAACGTATAGACCAGGTCATAGTAGGTCTGCTCTTCCGATTCGCTGGTAAGCACCCAGTCCTTCTTTTCATCCAGATTCGGAAAATAGGTATCTACGGTATAGGCATAGTCGATTTTGGTGACATGAGCCGTATCGCAATAGGGAAGCATCTGCTCGTAAATGCTGGCACCGCCAATTACATAGACATCTTCTGTCTTATAATCCTTAACTGCCTCCAAAGCCTCTTCCACGCTATGAACAACGACCACATCCTTCACTTGGTATTCCGGATTCGAAGTGATAACAACATTCAAGCGCTGCTTTAACGGCAATCCATTCGGAAAGCTTTCAAGCGTCTTTCTTCCCATAATGACTGCCTTATTGATTGTTTCGCTGCGAAAGAACCTTTGATCCGCAGGAATTCTCACAAGAAGCTTGTCCCGGTAACCAATACCCCAGTTTTTATCAACTGCTACAATAAGATTCATTGCAATTCCACCTTTCTGTCAATCCTTACCGATATATCTTAAACCGCAATCGGGATATTCTCCACCTTCGGACCGAATTTGTAATTTCTTAATTCAAAATCCTCTACCTTAAATTCATAGAAATCTGTGATTTCCGGATTGATCCAAAATTCCGGCGCATCATAGGTCGGACGCTCAATCAATTTCCTGACAATCGGAATATGCCGGTCATAGATATGTGCATCTGCAATAACATGAACCAGTTCTCCCACCTGATAACCGCAGACCTGCGCCAGCATATGAAGCAGCACTGCGTATTGACAGACATTCCAGCTGTTCGCCGCCAGGATATCGTTCGAGCGCTGGTTTAAAATTCCGTTCAGAACCAGTTTATCGCTGTCTTTCTTCTTCGTCACATTAAAGGTCATACTATAAGCACAGGGATATAGGTTCATTTCATGAAGATCCTGGTGTACATAGATATTCGTCATAATTCTCCGACTATAAGGATTGTTTTTAAGATCAAATATCACCCGATCCACCTGATCCATTCTGCCTTCCTTATATTCATGCTTTACACCAAGTTGGTAACCGTATGCTTTTCCGATGGATCCTTCTTCATCCGCCCAGCTGTCCCAGATATGACTGTTTAAATCATGGATATTGTTGGATTTCTTCTGCCAGATCCACAATAATTCATCGATACAGCTTTTTATCGCTGTCTTTCGCAGCGTCAATGCCGGAAATTCTTTTGACAAGTCATAACGGTTTACCACACCAAATTTCTTAATTGTATATGCGTAGGAACCATCCTCCCATTTCGGCCTTACCTTTTCTCCTTCCGTACTGGTGCCATTCTCCAGTATATCCTTGCACATATGTATAAAAATGTTATCTGCTAAACTCATAACACATCCTCCTATCTCATTTACTTATTGTACCTTACATAGCGGATCTAGGCAATATAAAAAATCTTGCAGCAACAAGCCGGATGCTTCTTAAGCTTTTTTAACGGATATTTTCGCATAATCAATTTTCAATGGTTTCAACGTTTATACACGAAAACCCTGTTAGGCATACATCCTAACAGGGTTTTTAATAGCTCTATATCTTTTCAAATATATTCTAATCATAATTTGAGGGTCAAAAGCCAATTTGCAAAATTAACTTCATCAATTTGAACAATTAATACATTGATAAGTAATAAGAAATATATACCGGCTGATAATGATATTATCTGGTTTTATTATCAAAAGCGCCAGTTGAAGATTTCCTTTTTATAATCGTCGATAACAATTCACCTAATAATAAAACAAATAAAAAGACAGTTGGTCCATAGGAATATAAAGGATATTGTATATTTAATAAAATAAATAGTAGATAATATATAGCAAAAACTACATTTAACTTCTTATTTGAAAAATTCATAAACATAAATAATAAACCACATATCATAGCATATAAAATTACAGCAGCATATGCAAAAGTAATTAGCTTTGATGCGTAATAATCATAAAAGTAATTATATGGAACTATTAAAACAAGTTGAATCAAGATTATAGTAAAATTTTTTATTAATATTTTATACATACGACCTTATCCCCCTTATTTATTACCCAGCTGTTATAATCTCTTCATCCACATATTACCATCGCCATTTTGTTTTGTCGAGCATTTTTTTACAATTTAGCTCTCTTTTACCTTTTTCCCCTTTCGCCTTTTGTTAGCAGCTCCGGGGGGCTGCATTTGCACAATTTAAAATTAGCGTTTCCCTGTTCATCTTGTAACAGGGAAACGCTATATGTATGGGGATAGTAGAGTACTGATTATAGACGAACCAGTTCTTCTTCTGTAAACTTCTTAATATTGGATGCATTTACATACTTCTTAACCTTGCCGTTTCTTATTTCAACTAAGGTAGGAGCCTGCATAATGCTGTATTTGTGCGTCAGATCTGCATTCTCTTCCGCATCGATTACGGTATAGGAAATCCCTTTTAGATATTCCTTTGCAATCTTGCAGTTCGGACATGTCTTTGTTGTAAACAGGAACAAACGGTCTTCCTCATCGCAAAGCTCCTCCTGGGAGGAAACACTTGGGAATTCACTGACCGGCATCGGTCTGGAATTTGCGATATCATAAAGCTTACGATTCTTATATTCCTGTGCCTTCCCATCGTTCCAGTTCTGCACAGGACGATAATATCCGGTAATACGGCTGTAAACCTCTGCCTTTTCTCCGCAGTGAGGACAGGTAAACTGTTCTCCTGCCAGATATCCATGCTTCTTACATACCGAATAGGTAGGAGAAATGGTATAGTAAGGAAGCTTATAGTTCTCTGCAATTGCTCTTACCAGCTTTGCGGCAGCCTGCCAATCCGGAAGCTTCTCACCTAGGAAAGCATGGAACACGGTTCCGGAAGTATAGAGCGTCTGTAACTCATCCTGTATATCCAAAGCCTCGAAAATATCTGCTGTACAGCCAACCGGTAAATTGGAACTATTGGTATAGTACGGGGTATCGCCTTCCTTCCCCGCGGTCTTAATATCCGGATAAAGCTTTTTGTCATGCTTCGCAAGTCGATAGGAGGTAGATTCTGCCGGCGTTGCTTCCAAGTTATACAGATCACCATACTCCTCCTGATAATCGGAAAGACGTTCCCTCATATGATTTAAAGTCTTGATCGCAAATTGCTGGGTGGACGGATCCGTCATGTCCTTCCCTAACCACTTCGCATTTAATCCAACCTCATTCATGCCGATCAAACCAATGGTAGAAAAATGATTATCAAAGGTACCCAAGTAACGCTTGGTGTAAGGATAAAGCCCTTCGGAAAGTAGCTTTGTAATAACATTTCTCTTCACCTTTAAGGAACGTGCCGAGATATCCATCATACGGTCCAAGCGGGTAAAGAATTCCTCCTCATTTGCAGACAAATAGGCAATCCTTGGCATATTAATCGTTACAACACCAACGGAGCCTGTACTCTCACCGGAGCCAAAGAAACCACCGGTCTTCTTCCGCAGCTCGCGAAGATCCAGACGCAGTCTACAGCACATGGAGCGTACATCGCTTGGCTCCATATCACTGTTGATATAGTTGGAGAAATACGGTGTTCCGTATTTTGCGGTCATTTCAAAAAGCAAACGGTTATTTTCCGTGTCGGACCAGTCAAAATCTTTCGTTATGGAGTAGGTAGGAATCGGATACTGGAAGCCCCTTCCGTTGGCATCCCCTTCGATCATAATCTCGATGAAGGCCTTATTCACCATATCCATTTCTCTTTTACAATCCTTATATTTGAAATCTCTTTCCTTACCGCCGACGATACATGGCAACTCTGCAAGATCATCCGGAACCGTCCAATCCAGAGTTATGTTTGAGAATGGAGCCTGGGTTCCCCACCGGCTCGGTGTATTCACACCATATACAAAGGACTGGATGCATTGCTTTACTTCCTTATAGGTAAGATTATCCACCTTTACAAAGGGTGCAAGATAGGTATCAAAGGAGGAAAATGCCTGTGCTCCTGCCCATTCATTCTGCATAATCCCAAGGAAATTAACCATCTGGTTGCAAAGGGTCGATAAATGGCTTGCCGGAGTTGACGTTATCTTTCCCGGAATTCCTCCCAGTCCTTCCTTGATCAGCTGCTTTAAGGACCAGCCGGCGCAGTATCCGGTCAGCATAGATAAATCATGAAGGTGTATATCCGCATTCCGATGCGCATTTGCAATTTCTTCGTCATAAATTTCAGACAGCCAGTAATTTGCGGTGATTGAACCGGAATTGTGAAGAATCAAACCACCCACGGAATAGGTTACCGTAGAGTTCTCCTTAACCCTCCAGTCCTCCTCTTTTACATAGCTGTTAACCAGTTCTTTATAATCAAGAATCGTTGATTTCATATTACGCATTTTTTCTCTGTTTTTGCGATATAAGATATATGCTTTCGCAACATCCGTATACCCTGTCTGCTCCAATATTTTTTCAACACTATCTTGAATATCCTCTACGTGAATCAGATTATCCTTTATTTTATTTTGAAAATCTGCTGTTACACGAAGTGCCAGTAAATTTATAATGTCATCGGTGTAGTACTTCTCTGTTGCTTTGAACGCTTTGGTTATTGCGCTGTTAATTTTGCCAAGGTTGAATTCTGCAACCTGACCATCTCTTTTTAATACATTAATCATCTGTAACTGTCTCCCTTCCCGCCTTCGTCAAAGCGGATATTCCACTTGCCTGCAGGCAAGTTTATCCGCTTACGCTACTTGCTCATAACCTCATTGCCATTACATGGCATTTCAGCAGGAGCTTGAACTCCTGCTGAAACAGGCAAGTCCTTCCCTGATGAGGTTAAATTGTAAATATTCTGGAAATATCGTTCGTGAATATAGTACCATAAAACCGAAGGGTTCGTCAATAAAAAAATACCAGATATATGCGCACTTTTTTAACCTGCCACAATATCTAGTATTTACTGTAGTAATTATTACCCAGGCAGCAAATGCCGCAGAATACCGGTATCCCAAACTCTTAAGCTTGATTTGAGTGTCATAATTCATATCCGGCTTCTATAAGCTCTCCAGAATATCCTTTGGCAGGTACGCCTTCACATAGATACCATCCGGCTGATACTTTTCCTCCATGAGCTGTCCATATTTTCGGATGATCTGAATCTTACCGGCCTCCTGATAGGAGAATACCCTCTCCACCAGAACCTTGCGTTCGTTTAACACTTTTTCAATCTGATCCAGGAGATTCTTAATCCCTGTTCCGGTTTTCGCTGATATCTTCACCGTATAGTCCGCTTGAAAATCCTTTAATATCTGTTCTGTTTCCAGCTTATCCTGCTTATTAAAAGCGGTGATCATCACCTTATCCTGTACCCCTAGATTCTTCAAGGTATCATAAACAATATGCATCTGATTATAGACATCCGGGTTGGAACTGTCTACAACATGCAGAATGATATCCGCGTATTTCGCCTCCTCAAGCGTGCTGCGAAAGGCGTCAATCAGATGATGCGGAAGTTTGCGGATAAAGCCTACGGTATCCGTAAGCAGAATCTGCTGTCCACTGTCCAGCGTCAGGTTCCTGGTTGTCGGATCCAGGGTGGCAAAAAGCTTATCCTCCTCTAACACTCCGGCATTCGTCAACAGGTTCAGCAGCGTAGATTTACCGGCATTCGTATAACCGACGATCGCTGCTACGGGAATTCGGTTCTTACTTCTTAGCATTCGTTCCGTTTCCCGGCTCTTCTTTACATTTGCCAGTTCACGATTTAATATCGCTATCCTGTCCTTAATTAAACGGCGGTCAACCTCTAATTTCTTTTCCCCGGGTCCTCTGGTCCCGATTCCGCCGCCAAGCCTGGACAGGGAGTTGCGAAGACCGATCAGCCGGGTGGACCGATACCGAAGCTGCGCCAATTCTACCTGTATCTTTCCTTCCTTCGTGGAGGCACGACCGGCAAAGATATCTAAGATAAGAATCGTACGATCGAGTACCTTTAGCTGCAGCGCATCCTCCAAATTCTTTAGCTGTGCAGGGGAAAGCTCATCGTCGCAGACAATTCCCGTTGCATCCGTTTCCAATGCCAGCTCTTTTACTTCATCTATTTTACCTTTGCCAATATAAGTGCCCGGGTGAATGCTTTCCCTGTTCTGGATTATCTGTCCTACCGCTAAAGCTCCTGCCGTATCCGCCAGCTCTTTCAGCTCATTTAGCGACTCCTGCGTATCATCCTGATCGGATACCGCTACCCCAACAAGGATAAATCGTTCCTGTTCTTCCTTTATCTCAATTAGCTCTGCCATATTCTACCTCTCTTCGCCTTCCTTACTTTCCGTCGAAATTGTTCTGGTTTTTAAAAATGCTTCCTCCCGTACCGCTTTCGAATCATCCGGATAGACCGCCAGGTATTCCCGGAGTTTATCAAGCGCGGTCGCAAATTCTCCAATTCCCTCATATGCAATAATCTCATTCTTCTCCAGTGTCTTTATCGCTCCGGCCGGATTTATTGTAATGCCTTTCTCCAAATACTCGATCGCTTTACTATGGTTTCCCTGCTTCATCAAACAATATCCCAGCTGATTATAAACCGCCGGGCCCGGATCCTTTTCTTCTGACAGGAAGGTTTCATAATAATAAACGGCCTTCTGGTAGTCTTTCTTTTCCCGATAAATCTCTCCCATATAAAAATAAGCTTCTGTAAAACCATCGGTGTAGCTTTCCTCCAGCTCCGTAAGAGCAGCTTCCGGATCTCCCTGATAATAATGAAGTTTTGCCTGATTAAACCGATCCTCTAAGGTCTCTCCGCCGATCGCAGCAGTCTCCTCCAGAACCTCTGCTGCTTCCGTCTCTCTTCCTTGCTCCAGCAACACAGAATACTTTCCAAAATAGCCATCATAATTATCCGGCTCCAGAGCAATTACCCGTTCATAATCCTGAAGACTATTCTCATAGTCCCCCATGATCTGATAGCAGTTTGCTCTTAGCAGGATTGCCGGTACCAAAGCCTCATCTTCGGACAGAATGGCGTCATAAGCTTCCACAGCCAGATCATAAGAGCCGATTGCCCTGAGGGAACTCCCTTTGTAATACAATATATCCCGATTTAATTCGGATAATTCGTTTACCTGTAAAGCAAGTTCAAATTGCTCCAGCGCTTTCTCATATTGCCCGCTGTAAAAATAAGCGATTCCTTTTCCTCTTAGTAGTTTCTTATTATTCTTCTTAATAATTCCGATATCCTTATCCTGGTAAGCCTGGTCAAACTGGGCAATGGCATCCTCGTATCTTCCAAGGGCAGTCAGCGTCATACCATAATCGATGTAATAGTCCGTCCGGTTCGGATTCTGATCAATTGCCTTCAAAAAGCTATCCGCTGCTTCCTCATATTTCCCCTGAGAAAAGTATTTTTTACCGTCATTATCGTACTTTCCGGCGCTATTACACCCAGTAAGGGCTGAAACAACCAATACCATCAAGCCAATTAAAAGCAGCTTCTTCTTCATATGTATCCTCATTTCTGCGCGATTCTTCTGCGCATCATGGAGTTTGTGCCTGCACAGCATCTACACAAACTCTGTGAATTTTATCCTCCGTAAACTTAAACTTCCTCAATTTGTACAAATCAAGGAATAGCTTAAGTAATCGGAAACAATATTTACTGAGCAACTGTTTGAAGTCGTTGGCACTGTACCATTACGTACTTCATCCAAGTGCGAACGTGTTGCGAATGAAATTTGTTTCCGATTACTTATCAATGTATAAATTGTGCAAATTGATGAAGTTAATTTTATAAATCGGCTTTTGACACCTATATCAAGTATGCAGCTTTAGAATTGTCCCCAGTACCTGCTTAAGCTGATTCCTCGGAACGATTCGATCTACAAAACCATGCTCCAGCAGAAATTCCGAACGTTGAAATCCCTCCGGCAGCTTCTGATTAATCGTCTGCTCAATTACTCTTGGACCGGCAAATGCGATCAAAGCTCCCGGTTCCGCCAATATAATATCTCCAAGCATTGCAAAGCTTGCAGTCACACCGCCGGTCGTCGGATCCGTAAGCACCGTTATATACAGTAAACCGGCTTCACTGTGCTTTGCGACGGCCGCACTAACTTTCGCCATCTGCATCAGGGAATAGATTCCCTCCTGCATTCTGGCTCCGCCGGAGGCGGTAAATACAATTACCGGAAGCCTTTCTACCGTTGCCTGTTCAAATAATCTTGTCAGCTTTTCCCCAATTACCGTACCCATACTTCCCATAAAGAATGCCGGCTCCATGACACCGAGCATGACCGGGATGCCATTAATTTTTCCCTTGCCGGTTACAACTCCATCCGCAAGCCCCGTCTTCGCACGGGTTTTCTCCAATTTCACAGCATATTCTGGAAAATCCAGCGGATCCTCCGTCAATAGGTCTTTCGCATATTCCTCAAATGCCCCATCATCAAGTATCCCTGCGAATCGTTCATATGCGGATAGCTTAAAATAGTAGCCGCAATCGTTACACTGCTTATCATTTGCCAGAAGCGTTTTCGTATAGATCATATTACCGCAATTCGGGCATTTCGTCATAATGCCCTGCGGTACATTCGGTTTTTCCTCCTCCAGAGTCCCCGGTACCGGCCGTTCGATTTCCTGCGGTCTGGTACGATATATTTTAGAAATCGCATATTTTTTTGCTTTAAACGGATTCATATTCATACTACTTCATTCCCTCGATTAAGCCGGTATTATAATTTCCGTTAATGATTTCCTCCTGCTCCAACAGCTTATATTGGAACTCCACATTGGTTGTGATCCCATCAATAACGATTTCCACCAGAGCCCTTTTCATTCTATGAATTGCTTCCTCCCTGGTCCTGCCATAAGCAATTATTTTCGCCAGCATGGAATCATAATTGGGAGGAATGGTATATCCGGGATACAGCGCACTGTCCACACGGATCCCATAGCCGCCGGGCAGCAGGAGGTTATCCACCCGTCCGGGACAGGGAAGGAAACCGCGCTTGGGGTCCTCGGCATTAATTCTGCATTCGATGGCATGCCCCCGGAATTCGATATCTTTCTGCATAAAAGGCAATTTTTCTCCGCCTGCAATCCGAATCTGCTCCCGAACCATATCCATCCCGGTTACCATTTCGGTAACCGGGTGTTCTACCTGAATTCTTGTATTCATTTCCATAAAATAATAGTTTCCCTGAGAATCCAGCAAGAATTCAATCGTACCTGCATTAACATATCCGGAAGCCTTCGCTGCTTTTACAGCCGCATCTCCCATCTCTTTTCTCAGTTTCTCTGTCATCACCGGGGATGGGGATTCCTCCATCATCTTCTGGTTCCTTCTCTGCGCTGAGCAGTCCCGCTCCCCGAGGTGAACCACATTTCCAAAGGAATCCGCAAGAATTTGAAATTCAATATGCTTTGGATTTATAATCAGCTTCTCCAGATAAAGCGTATCGTCTCCGAAGGCTGCTTTCGCCTCCGCCTTGGCGGAGCGAAAGGCATTCTCCAGATTCTCTTTGCGATATACGGCACGCATTCCCTTTCCACCGCCTCCGGCACATGCCTTAAGCATAACCGGATATCCAATCTCCTCCGCTATATTTAAAGCATCCTGCACACATTTCACTTCTCCGTCAGAACCCGGAACAACCGGTATGCCTGCTTTTTTCATGGTTTCTCTGGCTTTTGATTTGTTCCCCAGCAGATCAATCGTATCTGCTGCCGGGCCGATAAAGGTTATATTGCAATCCTCGCACATTCTTGCAAAGGAACTATTCTCCGATAAAAAACCAAACCCCGGATGAATTGCTGTCGCTCCGGTAAGTACAGTAGCACTGATGATATTCTGCATATTAAGATAGCTGTCTTTGGATCTGGCAGGTCCGATACAGACTGCTTCATCCGCAAGCATTACGTGCAGTGCTTCCCTGTCTGCTTCAGAATAAACGGCTACTGTCTCGATTCCCATTTCTCTGCAGGTTCGCATGATTCTGACCGCAATTTCCCCGCGATTTGCGACTAATATTTTCTTTAGCACCGTAGCCCTCCTTCCATCTGGTACGATTTCTTTCTTTTCGCATCGATGCAAAATGCTTCTTTTGTATTTCTATCCGATGGCAAAAGTAAGCACCGCTTGAACCGCTACTTCGCCGTCAACGTAAGCCACGGCATTTCCCACGCCAAAACTGCCTTTATTTTTCGTAATTTCAACCTCTAATCTCAGTACATCGCCCGGAACAACCTGGCGGCGGAACTTTACCTTATCCATACCGCCAAAATAGACAATCTTGCCGGCATTTTCTTTCAGACTAAGCATCGTTACCGCTCCCGTCTGTGCCAGCGCTTCCAGAATAATGACTCCGGGCATTACTGCCTTTCCCGGAAAATGCCCAACAAAATAAGGCTCGTTCATCGAAACACATTTTCTGCCTACTGCCCGAATTCCGGGTTCCAGTTCATCAATACGGTCAATTAACAGCATCGGCGGTCTATGTGGGATAATCTTTTGAATTTCATCAATATTCAGCATAACCTATTCCTTTCCCCGCTTATCGAATAATAAAAAGTTTTATTGTTACTATTCACACCCACCATGTGTACCATGATATGATTTCGACAAATGTATCTAATTCGGAGACGCTTTCGCTTAAGATTCATTACGTAGCGGTACATAAGGCTCCAAAAT
>ENA-UOOK01006672-UOOK01006672.1-fermentation-metagenome-genome-assembly--contig:-NODE-6672-length-10891-cov-11.564692_pt1 | contig 10891 bp, 9 predicted proteins | sample MGYA00245777_ERZ724023 | MGnify/ENA primary metagenome ERZ724023 (study PRJEB28704, sample SAMN03018312) | fermentation metagenome | biome: anthropogenic terrestrial biome; feature: soil; material... | reverse complement strand
TCGTCCGCCCGCCGGGGAGCCGGCCGGGGGGCTTCAGCGCGCCATCGTCCACGGGCTGAAGGAGGAATCCGCAAACCTCGCGCGGGAAGCGCTCGAGACGGAATCTCCCCTTTCCCTGATCAGGGGGCAGATTGTGCCCGCCCTCGACACCGTGGGCAGGGGGTTTGAAAACAGGACGACTTTCCTTCCCCAGCTTCTGATGAGCGCGGAGGCGGCCAGCGCGGCGTTCGAGCAGGCGCGGCGCAGGATGCCCGCCGCCCAGCGGACGGGGCCGGCCGTCGTCCTTGCCACGGTCAAAGGCGACATCCACGACATCGGCAAGAACATCGTCAGAGCAATCATGGAAAATTACGGCTACCAGGTGATCGACCTCGGGCGGGACGTCCCGCCGGAAGCCGTCGCGGACGCGGCAGTCCGGAACGACGTCCGGCTGGTGGGGCTCAGCGCGCTCATGACCACCACCGTTCCGGCGATGGCCGAAACCGTCGCGCTGCTGCACGAAAAAAAGCCGGACTGCCGGGTCATGGTGGGCGGCGCGGTGCTGACGCAGGAATACGCCGACCAAATCGGCGCGGACTGCTACGGCAAAACCGCGATGGACGCGGTGCGGTACGCCGAGCGGATTTTCGGCCCGGCCGGGCACAAAGAAGGCGGCGCCGGCGTGAAAAGCAGCGCGTTCGGCTCAGGGAGCAACCGACCGCCAACCGGGTCCTGACCTATGGCGAACCGGTCTGCAATGCACGGGAAATCCGCAAGGCCGTCCCCGGCATCCGGCTGATGAAAAGGCATGTCTGCGGGTGCGGTTCTTTATAAGGAAAAGCGCCCCGGCGGGGCGCATAAGAGGCGCATATGAGGCGCATGAAAAGCCCGGGAAGCCGCGCGGGCACTGGATTGCGGCGCATGGGGCGCGAAAAAGAGCTTTTCTTCTCTGTATCATGCACACCTCTCTTATTCAATTTTATTGACAACTCAATATTACGCGCCTCAAGCGCCTCAAGCGCCTCAAGCTTAGGATTCATGCGGGTTCCCGGGTTTTATGAAGCGCCGCAGAAGCGCCGCAGATGCGCCCCAAGCGCCGCAGAGGCGAGAAGAGCCACGCGGCCGGGGAACGGTGCCGGGCGCTTCCCTTCGGCTGAATTTGGCCCGGCGGTTTCATCCCGGCCGCTTGCGGCGATTCTTTGAAAATGCTATACTGAAAACTGAAAAAAGCCGGCCGAAGGGGAAAACGACAGCCGCTTCATGCGGTGAAACCGCGCGGAAAATCCGGTGGGAAGCGGCCGAACGGCGCTCATTTTCCGTTCGTGCGGTTCTTGCCTTTTCCGCCCGTTTTACCCTGCCCGAGCAGTTTGCATATGCGCTTCGGCCGCGAAAAAGGGGAACCGTCCCGGTGTCCCGTTTGGGGAGAAATCTTGATGCAGAAAAATGATCCGAATGGAATGGCGGAGAAATGGTGCCGGAATATCCTTTCCGGCTGTTCCGTTGCGATAGGGATTAACACGGCCGTGCTGATTGCGGTGTGGGCGCTGTATATGGCGCTCACAGCCAACCCGATTTCTCCCGGTTCTTACTGGGGCCGGTTCATCATCGCGCCGACGCTCTGTATGCTGGCGCTCAATTTTTGCGCCGACCGCCTGATTCGCTCGCGCAGAATCACTTTGAAGGCCAAAAAGTATCTTGCGCTTTGCAACGCGCTTGCCTTTTGCACCTTTCTCTGCATGGTTCACAGCATTCTGGCCGCCCTTCTGGTGACTTTCGTCATTCCGGTTTTTCTTTCCACTGTCTTCGCCGACGGCAGAATCACAAGGCATATTTTCATTCTCAGCCTGGCCGCGCAGGTTCTGTCCGCCGTTAAGATGCATTTTTTCTCCACCCGCGACTTCGGAACGTGGCTCTGGTTCGAGCTGATTGTCGCGTCCGCCATCCTGGTCGCCTCCTATTTCTTCGCCGAAACGCTCATCCAGGAGGGCCAGTACCACATCCGCTCCCTGAAACATTCCGTACGGGAGCGGGAGCAGCTGGAAAAGCGGCTGCAGAAGGACGGGTGCACGGGCCTTTACAGCCACGCGTCCTTTGAAAGGCTGGGGCGGGACGCTCTGGCGGAATGCTCGGCCTGCCGGATTCCGCTTTCCTTTTCCATGCTGGACCTCGACAATTTCAAGGAAATTAACGACACCTACGGGCACGCCGCAGGCGATAAGGTCCTGCGGCATCTGGCGCGGATTCTTCTGAACAATTCGGACGCGGGCATCCTCGCTTTCCGCCTTGGCGGGGATGAGTTCGGCCTGCTGATGAAGGGCTTTGCCCTTCCGAATGCGCGGAACGTGTGCGGGGGAATTCAGTCCCTCTGCGCGTCTTCCTCGCTCCCGGAGGTGGATTACCGGAAAATCACCTTCAGCTGCGGAATCGCGTCTTTTGCCGAACCGGAAATCGGGGATTTAATGCGGCTTTACGAGGCGGCCGACGCCGCTATGTACCAGGCGAAACGCAATGGAAAAGGCCGCATTGAACTGTGGGAAACCGCAGGCGACCGCCAGAGCCTTCACCCGCCCGATAAGCGGCGGTAAAGCCTTTCCACGATTCTGCCGTCGACCGACAGGTCGAATTTCCGCGCAAACAGGCATTTGGAAGCGATGATTTCCTCATAATCCCGGTCCCGAAACACGTAGGGGCTTCCCCGTTTCCAGTCGACGTATCTCAGGCTGGAAAGATAGCTCCCGTACCCGCGGTAGAACAGCCTGTCAAAGTACGGCGAATTTGCGACCAGAGTCTGGAGAAAGACTTCGTCGCAGCAGCGGGTCCAGCGGTACATTTTCCGGATTTCCTCTTCCCTTGAGAGGACGTAGCGCGCGAGGCCGTCCGTGATGTCAAACCAGTTCGTCCCTTTCTGGAACACCGAAACGCCGTATTTTCTGCGGTAACGCTTCGCCCGGCTGACCCGCAGCAGATGCTGCAGGCGGAGGGAGGCGCGCTCGGCGAAAGCGAGCGCCGAGCGTTTTCGGCCGATGGATTCCTGAAAAAAGTGGTACGTGTTGAACCGGTCCAGCTCGTCGCCGCTGATGGCGGGCCGGGCGAAACCGACGATTTCTTTTCCGTCAATCCGCTCGAAAAAGGCGTGGAATTCATCCTGGGTGACCAGAGGGACGTCCACGCCGGAAATCAGATGGTAATAAGCATACCGCCGCCTGGCGGCTTCTTTCAGCAGAAGCAGCTCACAGCGGATCTGGCTGTATCCTCCCCAGTGGACGGAAAGACGCTCCGTCAAAAAAAGGTTGGCACTTCGGGTAATGGACCGGAAATCTTCCGGACGGAGTTCGGTGGATTTTCGATCGATGTGCAGGTAAATGTCGTTTCTCTCGTCGTCCAGGTAGTTTATCAGCCGCTTCAGCAGTTCGGGCTGATGATGGGCCATAATCAGAAATGCGTGTTTTTTCGTTGCAAAGTCTCCTCAGGCTCTTAGTCTTCCGCAATCCGGCTCGGATTATCCGCCGGGAGAGGCCCGGTGTCTGCGCCCTTATGGAAAGGCATTCCCGCTGCGGGAAGGAAGGTCTCTCATTTCTGATAAGCGGGGCCGCTTGTTTCGCGGCGGGTACGGGATTCAAATGGAAAGCGGGCGCAGAGAAAACCCCGCCGCGGGAGGCGGGAAGAGAAACTGCCCGGGTAAGACGGTCAGAAAATCAAAATAAGGTACACAGCCCTTGGAGAGGGGCTTAAAACACTACTACTTTTTTACTGTTGGGGGACAGATGTATGGCTTGTACAACGATTCTGGTCGGGAGAAAGGCATCCTATGACGGTTCCACCATGATTGCGCGGAACGACGATTCCGGTTCCGGCCATTTTACCGCTAAAAAATTCGTGACGGTTCGTCCGGAGGAACTGCCTGCGGTCTACAAATCCGTGCTTTCCCATGTGGAAATCGAGCTGCCGAAAAATCCCATGCGGTTTACGGCGGTGCCGAACGCCGTAAAAGGCGAGGGCATCTGGGCCGCCAGCGGCGTGAATGAGGCGAATGTCGGCATGACGGCCACGGAGACCATCACTTCCAATCCGCGGGTGCTGGGGGCGGACCCGCTGGTCCGGTATCGTCCGGCGCGGGACGGGCAGCCTGAAGTCCCCGGCGGCATCGGCGAGGAGGATATCGTCTTTCTTGTGCTCCCCTACATCCACAGCGCCCGGGAAGGGGTCGAGAGGCTGGGCGGCCTGCTGGAAAAGTACGGCACCTACGAGAGCAACGGCATCGCCTTTCAGGACGTCGATGAAATCTGGTGGCTGGAGACCGTCGGCGGCCACCACTGGATTGCCAGGAAGGTGCCGGACGACGTCTATGCCGTGATGCCGAATCAGCTGGGGCTTGACCGGTTCGATCTGGGGGATGCGCTTGCCGGGCGGAAAAACTATATGTGTTCGGCGGATATGAAGGAGTTCATCGGGAGGAACCACCTGAACCTTTCGCTGGAAGGGGGCCTGAATCCGAGGGACGCTTTCGGAAGCCACGACGATGCGGACCATGTTTACAATACGCCGCGCGCCTGGTACATGCTGCGGCATTTCAATCCCCGGACCAAAGTGTGGGACGGCCCGAATGCGGATTTTACGCCGCGCTCCGACGATCTGCCCTGGTGCATGGCGCCGGAAAAGAAAATCACGCCGGAGGATGTGAAATACGCGCTGTCCTCCCATTATCAGGGAACGCCGTACGACCCCTACGAAGGCCATGGCAGCCCGGCGACGAAGGGCATCTTCCGCCCGATCGGCGTCAACCGGAACGACTTTATGGCGTTGATTCAGATGCGGCCGGACGTCCCCGGGGAGTTCCGCGCCGTGGAATGGATTGCATTCGCGTCCAACGCCTTCAATGCGATGGCTCCTTTTTATGCCAATGTGTCCGCAACGCCGGAGTATCTTGCCAATACGACCGCAGAAGTTTCAACCGGCAGCTTTTACTGGTCCAGCCGCATGATCGCCGCTATGGCGGACGCGTCTTACAGCACATCCGTCTTTCATATCGAGCGGTATCAGCTTGCCGTGGAGGCCCAGGGGCATGCGCTGCTCAACCGATACGATGAGAAGCTCCGCCGGGAAGCGGACGGCGTAAAGCGCGCCGCCCTCCGGGAACGGGCCAATCGGGAAATCGCGGACATGCTGAAACGGGAAACCGCCGATACGCTGGGCAAGGTCCTCTTCGAGCTGAGCGGCAGGATGAAGAACGCCTATTCCCGGTCGGACGCCTGATTGGGCCCCGCGGTTCCATCCCGGCTTGATTTTTGGCCGTAAGCCTTCGGGAAAGCCCGCGCAGTCCTGAAGCTGCCGCCGGAGGGCGGCGCCGGCCGAACCTTTCCCTTGCCTTCCATCCGCGCCTTCAAAATCATGGAATTAAAAAGAAAGAGGGAAATCCCTTGGCTCTCATCCTTTCCGCCGCTGCGGTCTTTCTCTCCACCAGCATCGACTATCTGGTGATTCTCATCGTTCTGTATTCCCAAAAGAGGGACCGCCGGCGCGCCGGAAGCATCCTGGCCGGGCAGTACCTGGGCCTGTCGGTCCTGATTCTCATCAGCCTGATTGCGGCTTTCGCGCTTCACCTGATTCCCGAAGACTGGATTGTGGGATTTCTGGGGCTGATTCCGCTGGCCCTCGGCATCCGGGCGGCCGTTCATCCGGAAGGCGGGGAAGAAGCGGGCGAGGCCCTTTCTTCATCTCAAAAATATCGAAGCCTGGCCGTGAGCGTGGCCGCGCTGACCCTTGCCAGCGGAGGGGACAACCTCGGCATCTATATCCCGTACTTCACGACCCTGAGGCCGTTTGAGATTGGTCTCGTCGTCCTCATTTTTGCCGTGATGACTTTGCTCCTGAACTTCGTAAGCGTGAAAATCGCGCGTCTGAAGAAGGTCGGCGAGACCATAGAAAAATATCAGCGCGTTCTTGTTCCGGTCGTTTTTATCGCGCTTGGAATCTATATCATGGCCGAAAACGGAACGATTTCGCACTTTTTGTAACCCTGCTGTAAGAATGGTTTCAATCCGTTTATTATCCTTGGAATCTGCGGAGGAAAGGCTTATGATGTTCATGAACTATCTGCCGGGGAATTTTGTGCCGGCTTTGCGGCAAAAGGGCCCTTCGCCTTCCGGTTCTTCGCGTGCCTTCACAGCATGAAATCAAATCAGGAAAGAAAGCGGGATCCTCATGGAATACTTCCGCCGTGTTCATTTCATGAAAATTCGCGGATTGGCCGCCGCCGGCCTGTCGGTCCTGCTCGTCGCCGCGGCGGGCTGCAGGGCGTCCGGCCGGGAGGAACCGGCGCCCGGCGGCGAATCTTCCCCTTCGCTGGTCCTTTCGTCTTCGCCGGCTTCGGCGCCGGAAGAGAGCCCGGCGCCGGCGGAGCCGGGCAGCCGGCCCGAGAGCTCGGGCCTGGCTGAGGGCATACCTTCCCGGAATCAGCAGTCCGTGCTCCGCCGGACCCGCGCGACGCTGGACACAAAAATTTCCCGGATGCTGCCCGCAGGCGTGCCGGTTGCGAAAGGCTATTTAACCTCCGCCACATCTTCCCAGCCGACGCACTATCAGGTGAAGTTCTATGAAACGAGCCAGCCGGCCGAAATCAATTCTCCGGCTGCTTTAAAGGGGACGCTCGTCGCCACGGTGGAAGGCACCCGGTATAAGGACGCGGCCGGCGCAAAAGGACATGTTTCAAGCTATGAGCAGGTGAATCTTTCTGATTATGCCAGTTATGGGAAACTTGTGAATCTGGGCCATGGCGTCAAGGCCGGGGCTGACGTGGGGACGGGCCACCAGTGCCTGACCTGGAACGAGGGCCGCTGGTGCCTTCGTGTGGACAGCCCGACCGACCCGGCCAATCAAAATAAGGAATATCCGGACGCTAAGCAGCTCGCCGAAAACGTCGTCGCGTATCTGGAGGACCACATGCTGCCCGCGCCGCAGAAAATCGGCGTGATCAGCATGGATATCTGGGGCTGGAATTATGGGGCGACCGTTGAATGGCAGGAGAATCAGACAGTATATCGAATCGCCAGCGAGGACCCCATGACAGCCCTGAAGGTCGCGGCGGCGATGGAGCCGAAATAAGAAGAACGCCGCGGCGGTCCGGGCTGCGCGCTTTCGGTCAGCGCCCGCCGAAGGATTCAAGCATGATGGAGTCCTCTCTCAAATAGATATTTTTATGAAAGGGGAGCTGTCTATGAAAAACAGGCTGCTTCGCATTCTCTGCGTGCTGCTCGCCGTTCCGGTGGTTTTCGCCGGCTCCGTTTCGGCCGCCTCCGGCGCGCGCAGCGACACCACGGGGAATTTCACGGTTCCGCAGGGCGGGACCTACACGTTCAAAATCACGTCCTCCGGCAGGCCGAGCCTCGTCGCCGGCTCGAAATCCTTCCGGTATGTTTCCACGGCGAGGTCCGGAAACGATTCTTTCATCAAGTTCAGCGCCGTGGGGAAAGCCGGGGACGGTTGCGGCTTCTATCTGAACGGCGGCAGAAAACCGGTCGCGGTCGCGACAATCCTCAGCCGGCAGGAAAGCGGGGAATGGACGGCATATATTGATAAGGATCACAATCTTCACGTCAAGAGAAAAGACGGAACGAACGATAAAATGATTGTGAAGGACGTCGAGGAAGCTCCCTGCGTGGCGGGCGACTGGGTGTACTTCCTCCCCGATTTGAATGAGATCGACAAGGTGAAACTGGACGGTTCCCAAAGGACAAAAGTATGCGGCACCGGCGCGATCCAGGTATACGATGCGAATCTGAAGGCTTATAACGGATTGAACGGCAGCACCGCTGTCACTGCGGAGTACAAGGACGGGTATATTCTGTATAAATGCTGCCAGCTGAAGCAGGCGGGGGATAAATTGGAGAATCCGCCGTCCTGTTATAAGCTGGACCTTCAAACCGGCAGGCTGACGGCAGTTCAGGAATAATCCTGTTTTAAAAAAAGTCTGGGCGCCGACTGGTCCAGACTTTTTTGGCCGGGGCGGAACGGCGCGGCGCCGCTGTTCTTCCTGAAAATACATGGCATAGAAACGGGCCGTTTATCAAAGATACGGAAGAGGACTTCAACGCAGGCTGTATAAATTCTGGCAAAAGCTCGTTTGCGAAATATGTTTGCAGGGGTATCAGGCAAAATGAAAGAGAAGACGCTTCGTTTGGCGGCCGCTGTGTGCCTGGCCGTATCGGCCGCTTTGCTCAGCATCTGCATCAACCAGGCAATCCGCCTTTCGAGACTGGAGAAGACCGCGGCGGCAGAAACGTCGAAACTGGAACAGGCGCAGTCGCAGATCGGCGAACTGAAGAAGGAGCTGGCAGAAAAGGAAAAACCGGGCGGCAATGTCCCCACGGCGGCCGCGCGGAAATTTTCCTACGACGCCAAGAAAGTTCAGGGCAGCGGCCCGAAAATCGCCTACCTCACCTTTGACGACGGGCCGACCAAAAACACGCCGCTTCTGCTCAGCACGCTCAAAAGCCTGAATGTGCGCGCGACTTTCTTTGTGGTCGGCGTGAACTGCCAGAAATTCCCCGACGCCGTCAGGCAGGAAGCTTCGGCCGGCCACGCCGTGGGGATTCATTCATGGACGCATCAATATTCCTACATCTACGCCAGCATGACGGACTTCATGCAGGATTTCAACCGGCTGCGGAACTACGTGACGCAGCAGCTTGGCAGGGAGCCCGATATCTGCCGGTTCCCCGGCGGAACGAACAACACGGTCTCTCTGCGGTACGGCCGGGACCATATCATGCGGCAGGTTGTCCGGCAGGTGGAATCCATGAACATCCGGCCGATTGACTGGAACGTCAGCCCGGAGGACGCGGTGGAAAGAGTGCCGTCTTCAGGCACCATCGTCCGCCGGGTCATCCGGCAGACCGGCGGCCAGCATCGGCCGGTCATTCTGCTGCATGACCTGAGCAGAAGCACCAACACCGTTAACGCGGTTCCCCAAATCGTCCGAAGCCTGAGGGCGGAAGGGTATTCCTTTGGAATCCTCACGGCGGAGACACAGGCCGTGATGTTCGAGCCGTCGTGAGGATTCCGGAAAAATGATGCCGGCGGATTTTTATCGATGGGACGATGGGAAACAGCCGCCCGGCACGCCGTCCGGCGGGAGATAAATTTCAGAGGCTTTTCTTCGGTGGAACGGCCCTGCAGTGAGAAAGAGGCTCCCGAAGCGCGTCGAAAACGCCTCGGGAGCCGGTTTGTTCCGCCCCGGCGAACCGCGCCCGGGGCGTTTCACTGCGCCTTACGCCGGGCTGTGCCTGCGGATGCTTTCCGCCTGCCCCATGCGCCTTGTGACCCGGCCGAAAAATTCCTTGTACGAAAGGCAGCCGTGCAGCATCCGAAGCTGTTCGCCGTCCGGAAGCGCGAGAAAAAAGTCCCGCGCCTTCCGCTCCTCCCCGCTCAAATCGGACGGGAACGGAAAATCCCGATATTTGGAATAGTCCATCGCTCTTTCACCTCTCTCAGCAGGATGAAATAGTATATGGAGAATATGGAAGAAATATACAAATAACGGGCCGCCCGCCTTCACTTTTTCATTCCGTATTTGACAAATTGGAAGAAAAACGCTATACTGTAAGAAACAACTTGATTGATTCAATAAGTAGTCTGTAAATTACTGTAAGATCCGGCGCCCGTAACGATGCACAGACTGCCGGAAACGACGAGAAACCGGTCCCCTGGACCGGACGGGAGAGGAGCTTCGCTATGAATGTGGCCGTAATCGGAACGTCCAGAAAAGAGAACGAGAGACGGGTCGCCATCCATCCCGCGCAAGTTGCGGAAATACCGAAAAAAGTGCGCCGGCGCCTCTTTTTTGAAAGGGGATACGGCATGCCCTTCGGCGTGCCGGACGGCGCCCTTTCAGACCTGACCGGAAACCGGCCGGCGGACCGCGCGGAGCTGCTCCGCGGCGCAGACGCCGTGATTCTGCCGAAGCCGGTGGAGCAGGACCTGATGGAGGTGCGGGAAGGCGCGGCCGTCTGGGGCTGGGTCCACAGCGTCCAGCAGGAAGAAATCGCACAGATTGCGATCGACCGGAGGCTGACGCTCGTCGCGTGGGAAAACATGTTCTACCGGGGAAAGAGGGACCGGGTCCATGTTTTTCAGAAGAACAACGAGATGGCGGGCTACTGCGGGGTGCAGCAGGCGCTTGAGCTGCGCGGGATGGACGGATATTTCGGCAGGCCGCTGCGCGCGGCCGTGCTGGGGTTCGGCTCCGTGAGCCGGGGGGCCGTGCTGGCGCTGCGCGGCCACGGCGTGGTCGGCGGCGGCTTCCACGCGCCGGGCACCTTCTCGCTGGCGCTGGTTTTCCTGGTCGCCTTCGTGCTGTACTACTTCGTGAACTGGAAGTACCTTGCGGAACTCTGGCCGCTGAAGTAGCACCGTGAGCAGCACCTGGCGCAGCACGTTCGAGATCTTCAAGCCGCGCATCGGCTTCGAGATCATGCTGGCCGGCGTCGCCGGCGTGGTCGGCGGCGGCGGCATCGGCGATTTCTCCCTGCCAAGAGACGCGCAAGACTGGGAGCGCGGACGGCCAGTGCCGTCTCCAGCAAAACCGGACGCCTCGGCAAGGCGCTACCGGCAGGAAAACCGCATCGGTCAAGGCGGAAGGGAGGGAACGCTCAACTTTCAACGTTCAACTTTCAACTCTCAACCCGAAACCCGAAACCAGGAACTCGGAACCAGAAACCCGAAACCCGAAACCAGGAACCCGCTTCTTGCGTTCGCCGTCTTGTCCGGCCAGTTCGTTTTTGCTACATTGGCTGCATCAAGGAGGAATCAGACCATGGCATCGATTAAAGGCACAAAAACAGAGAAAAATGTATTGACCGCATTTACGGGTGAGTCTGCGGCCCGTAACCGCTACACGTACTGGGCGGCCCAGGCC
>ENA-UOOK01006670-UOOK01006670.1-fermentation-metagenome-genome-assembly--contig:-NODE-6670-length-10897-cov-3.811197_pt1 | contig 10897 bp, 8 predicted proteins | sample MGYA00245777_ERZ724023 | MGnify/ENA primary metagenome ERZ724023 (study PRJEB28704, sample SAMN03018312) | fermentation metagenome | biome: anthropogenic terrestrial biome; feature: soil; material... | reverse complement strand
GGGAATGATACCGATTTGCAGCCCATAAGCAGTATTACATATGAACCGGAGAATGAAACCGAAGATGATGATACGGATATGGTAGCCCTTGATAAAATGGTCATCAAGAATTACACGAAGCATAAAATCGATATCGCAAAGCTTTTGAAAGAGCCGCTGAATCTGGATCTCAGCGGGAAAGGCCCGAAAGTGCTGGTTTACCATACGCATACTAGCGAAAGCTATGTGCTGAAGGAGGAGGACCTGGGGAAGAAAAATGTCCCCAGCTTCAACTCCAATCCCCAGTACAGCGTAGTACGAGTCGGTGAAGAACTGGCGCGGAACCTGAGAAAATACGGGATAGAAACCCTGCACAACGGCACCGTCCACGATAAGGTGCGCGACGCGGCATACGGAGTAGCTATCAACACGCTCAAGAGCTACGTGAAAAGCTACCCGTCCATTAAAGTATATATCGATGTCCACAGGGATGCGGTAGGGAGCGAGCAACCGAAATTGCGCATGGTGAAAAAGATTAACGGTAAAAATGCCGCGCAAATAATGTTTGTTATGGGTACGAACGATATGCTGCCATACCCGGGGTGGGAAAAGAATCTGAAATTCGCCCTGAAGATACAGCAGAAGCTGAATGAAAAATATCCGGGGCTGGCGAGGCCCTTAATGCTCGTAGGAAAACGCTATAATCAGCATATTTCCGATAATGCGATATTGATCGAGGTAGGAGGGGACGGGAACCTTCTCAGCGAATGTCTGGAGAGCACAAAGTACCTGGCTGAAGCGCTGAATGAGGTAATGAAGGGAAAATAGGCGGCGGTGTTATCAGTTCGGACAATTTGGGCAATACTATTTCAGATTTCAATTAATATAACCGGAGGATGCCCGTTTGAGCAGACTGGAAAATTTCAGACAAAAAAGGACTCTTAGGAAAAGATATGTATCCGCGGCTGTGCTGTTTGCTTTCATTTTGGTCATGGGACTTCTTGCCGTGGACTGTACGACAAACGATCTTATGAACGGAAACCGGAGTGTCGCGTTTGCCACGGTCAATAATAAGGAAGACTTTGTTGAAATATCGCTGATGAACAGGAGAGTCTATATCAATACCCGTTTTATCAACCGGGATATGCGGAACCTCAGGGATAGGCTGCGGGATCTGTTCCAGTGACGTACAATTTCCGGGCACCTTTTTCCTTCTTTATTTTATTTTTCGTAAATGCTATAATGTGATTACGCTGCGTAGAACATGGATATGGCCTTCTTGCAGCGATGACGGATGTGCATAATTTGATGTGAAGAATAATCGATAACAAGGGGAAGGCTTTAATGCGAAGCAGCAGACAGGACAGAATAAGGAATTTTTGTATAATCGCGCATATAGACCACGGTAAATCTACGCTGGCAGACCGCCTTCTTGAAAAAACGGGTGTTCTTACCGAGCGGGAGATGGACGCCCAGGTTCTCGATAACATGGATATTGAGCGAGAGCGGGGCATAACCATTAAGGCTCAGGCAGTGAGAATGATTTATAAAGCCGACGACGGCGAGGAATATATTCTTAACCTTATTGACACTCCCGGCCATGTGGATTTTAACTATGAGGTTTCCCGCAGCATTGCAGCCTGTGAAGGGGCAGTGCTGGTGGTGGATGCCTCCCAGGGAATTGAGGCGCAGACCCTGGCCAATGTCTATCTGGCTCTGGAGCACAATCTTGAAATTATGCCCGTTATTAATAAAATCGATCTTCCGGGGGCAAGGCCCGATGAGGTGATACAGGAAATCGAGGATGTCATCGGCATTGAGGCGCAGGATGCACCTAGGATATCGGCTAAAAACGGAATCAATATTGAGAGTGTCTTAAAGAAGATCATTGAAGTGATTCCATCCCCCAAGGGAGATGAGGAAGCGCCCTTGCGCGCCCTGGTATTTGATTCCTATTATGATGCCTATAAAGGCGTAGTGGCCTTTACCCGTGTTATGGAAGGCAGCGTTAAACTGGGCGAGAACATTCGGATGATGCACACCGGAAAAGAATTCATCATTACAGAAATAGGCTATCTGAGGCCCGGAGGGCTCATTCAGGGAGATTCTCTTCTTGCGGGTGAAGTGGGCTTTATCTGCGGCAGCATTAAAAATGTGAGGGACTGCCGGGTGGGCGATACGATCACCCTGGCAGAAAATCCGGCTAAGGAGCCGCTTCCGGGATATAAAAAAGCGGTTCCAATGGTATTTTGCGGAATTTATCCTGCCGACGGTTCAAAATACGGGGATTTGCGTGATTCACTGGAAAAGCTGCAGCTCAATGATGCTTCTCTGATGTTTGAGCCGGAGACTTCCATTGCGTTGGGATTTGGCTTCCGATGCGGATTTTTAGGCCTTCTTCATATGGAGATCATTCAAGAGAGGCTGGAACGGGAATACAATCTGGACCTTATCACCACAGCGCCCAGTGTTGTTTATAAAATAACTAAGACCAATGGTGCGGCCATGGAACTGGACAATCCCACCAATATGCCTGAAAGTACTGAAATTGATCACATGGAGGAGCCCATCGTCAAAGCGACCATCATGACCCCCACCGAGTATGTGGGAAACATCATGGAGTTATGCCAGGAGCGCCGGGGAAACTATTTGGGCATGGATTATATGGAAGCGACCCGTGTCATTTTGAATTATGAAATGCCTTTAAATGAAATCATCTATGACTTTTTTGATGCGCTGAAATCCAGAACCAAGGGCTATGCCTCCCTGGACTATGAGCTTCTGGGGTATCGGGAGTCCGACCTGGTAAAGCTCGATATCAAAATGAATAATGAAATTGTCGATGCGCTTTCCTTCATTGTCCACGCCGACAAGGCCTATGCCAGGGGAAGACGCATGGCCGAAAAACTAAAGGATACTATTCCCAGGCAGATGTTTGAGATCCCTATACAGGCCTGCATCGGCAACAAAATTATAGCCCGGGAAACGGTGAAGGCTTTCCGGAAGGATGTGCTGGCAAAATGCTATGGCGGCGACATCTCCAGAAAGAAGAAGCTGCTTGAAAAGCAGAAGGAAGGCAAGAGGAGAATGCGGCAGGTGGGCAGTGTAGAAGTGCCTCAGGAAGCATTTATGAGCGTTTTGAAACTGGATACTTGATTAAAACGAAGGCGGGCTTACAGCCCGCCTTTCTGCAGCCGCGCTGATGAGCATACATCCTGTATGGCAAAAAAATGCCGCAGGCGTTTTTTCTAAAAATGAGAGGTTAAAAAGTGGAACAAAAGACTTTAGGACTGTATATTCATATACCGTTTTGCAAAAAGAAATGCAGCTATTGTGACTTTCCCTCCTGGCCGGGTCTGGAGGATTATTGGGAGGCGTATACCGGCTCGGTGGTTGATGAGCTTGATAGAAAAGGGGAAACTAGTGTCGAGCGTCGGCCAATCCAGGATATTCCCTTACAAGATTTTACCGGATTGCGAGAGCACTATTGAGTCCAATCCCGGCACGCTGGATGAGAACAAACTCAGCGCCTACCGGGCTTTGGGCATCAACAGGCTCAGCATAGGGCTTCAGGCCTGCCAGAACAGACTATTAAATAAGCTTGGGCGGATCCATACGTTTTCGGACTTTGAAAATGCTCTGGATCTTGCAAAAAAGCATGGCTTTTCCAATATAAATGCCGATATTATTTTTGGAATTCCTGATCAGACCTTTGAAGACTGGCAGGAAACAGTCAATAAGGTGCTTCATTTTGATCTTACCCATATATCCTGCTACAGCCTCATCATTGAAGAAGGAACAGTATTCGGCCGGCTTAAGGAAGAAGGCCTTTTGCATGAAATGGACGAAGAACTGGACCGCAGGATGTATCATTATGCCGTGGAACTGTTTTCAAGGGCAGGCTTTGCACAATACGAAATATCCAATTTTGCGAAACCTGATTACCAGTGCCGACATAATATGAATTACTGGGAGAGAGGCGAATATATCGGAATCGGGGCAGGAGCTCATTCCTTTTATTCCAACAGGCGGTACGCCAATTCATCGGATGTTCTTTCTTATATGAAAGGAATTTGCGAAGGACGACCCCGGCTTTCTGAGGATTCAAGCCTTTCTGCGGAGGAGAGTCTTTCAGAAAAAATGATTCTGGGACTTCGCCTTAATAAGGGGGTAGACCTGGCGCAGGTGTCCGGGGAATTTGGTCTTGATGTGGGTAAAAGGTATCAAAAGAATATAGAATTCCTCCTTTCACGGAAGCTTGTCGAGAGGAGCGGCGATGTGATAAGCTTAACCAAATTGGGCTTAGACCTGGCCAATACGGTATTTGTTCAGTTCATATAAAAAGCTGAACGGGAGGCATGTTAAATGGACATTAAGGATGATAAAGGTATTATTGCTGCGATACCGGAAATTACAGAGATCCGTGAAATCTATATGGAGGATTTTCTCAGTGAAGTAAGGGAAATCCTGGATGAGATTGAATCGGAACTGGTCAATCTTGAAATGGATCCGGGCAGCAAGGACAGTATCAATTCGATTTATTGCGGCTTCCATACCATCAGGGGACTAACCGGGTTGTTAAACAATGCGGCCGGCACCCAAATTACCATAGCTGCCGAAGAGCTTCTGGAGGTTGTCAGAAAATATTGCTCCATTACCTCTAAAAGCGTCATTGACATCATCCTGGATTCCATAGTCCTTATCCGGACCTATTGTACAAATTTCCCCATGTTGTTCGACAATAAAATCCCTGACAAAGTAGAGCGCCACATCATGCTTATGGAACAGCATAAAGAGGAGATTATGCTTGAGGTTGACCCCCATGGTGAAAAGGAAGCCCAGGCCGGTAAAATCCCGGTACAGGAAGGGACGATGAGCGGTTCACCTGCAGAGGATTTTTTAAAGAAGCAAAACAGCCTTTACAGTAAAATGAAATTTGGAGAGATTGTATTGAGAGAAAAGAAAGTAGATGCATCAGATATTATTAAAGCCATTCGCATGCAAAAGATCCGGAATACCGGGACCGCCGATCAGTATGTAAAAATTCCTTTGGAACGGCTGGATCAGATCATCGGAATTATTCAAAACGTCAGTTCGATTTATGACTCGGTCAAGGATGAGGCCATTCTTCGTTTCGGCAGCAATGATTCTCTGACCATTGAATGTTCAAAAGCTCATCACCTTATCAACGATGTCCAAAATATATTGAAGGAGCTCAGAATGGTCACCCTGCAGCAGGCTTTTCAAAAGCTGACCCGTTCCGTCTGTTCAATTATAGAAGAGAACCATTTAGAGGTTATGTTCTCCACCATGGGTGAAAATATCGAGGTGGACAAGGAAATTGCCGACAGAATTGCCAGCCCGCTGGGGGATCTGGTAAAGCTGCTCCTTGAAAAAATTTATAGCCGTTCTGACGGGAAAAGTTCAAAAATAGGCAATATCGAGGTAGTGGCCTATGAAGAAGCCAATGACGTACATATCGATATAACCAGCGATGCGTCGGCAAACTTTGATGAAATTCTGCTGGACGCAAGATATGCCGATGCTCTGCAGAAGCTCACAACCATGAGATGCCATTTAAATCCGGACCGTCTGAACGAGGAGGGAACCAGGATTTCTATTACTTACCATCGATAGGATATACAGGGCCCCCGAATATATAATAAGATTTTCTGAAATTACGAATAATACCCGTATGCTTCAACATACGGGTATTACGTTTTGTTTTCATCGGATAAAGGTTGGCTGGCTATTGACAAAGGCAGTAGAGAGTGATATTTTTAAATTACGTTAGCACTCAACGCGTGAGAGTGCTAACAATACAGCAGGAGGTGAGATCATGATCTGGGACAATGAGCTTAATGACAGAAAACGCGCTATTTTAAGATCCATTATAAACGATTATATTCAATCCGCTCAACCTGTCGGCTCAAGAACTATTGCCCGGAAGCATGAGCTTGGCTTGGGGTCGGCAACGATTCGAAATGAAATGGCAGACTTGGAGGAATTGGGATATATTACCCAGCCCCATACTTCGGCGGGCCGTATTCCCTCTGATAAAGGCTACCGTTTTTATGTGGAGCATTTAATGGAGATCCATAGCCTGGAGCGGGAAGAAATGGTTAAAATCAAAGAGGCTATGGAAGAGAGAATAGATGAGCTGAATCAACTGTTCAGGCGAGCCAGCATTATCATTTCAAGCATTACCGGATATACCTCGGTCGTCATGACACCCCAGCTGAAAAGGGCCGCCATTAAATCTGTCCAGCTGGTACATGTCGATGAGAAACGAACGCTGGTAGTAGTGGTGGCAGGCATAGGCGTTGTCCAGAATAAGCTTGTAAAACATGATTATGTGCTGAATGATGACACTTTGCTGCAAAAACTGTCCGCGGCACTCAATTCCATCATGACCGGAAAAACCATCGATGAAATTACGGTGCCTATGATTACCGAGCTTCAACATCAGATTAAGGCTCCTGATCAGATTGTATATCCCGTATTGCAGGCAGTGGGGGAATGCGTGCGAAAAATTGAGAGCACCGAGGTTTATACGGAGGGGATTATCAATATACTGAACCACCCTGAATTCAGCGACCTGCTCAAGGCACGGGAGATTTTGGAGCTCCTGAAGGAAGAAGATATCCTGGCTGATCTGGTTAAAGGCTCCCCGTCCAAACATCATTTTGATTTTAAGATCGGCAGTGAAAACGAAATCAATCAATTGAAGGATTTGAGCATCATTACTACAGTCTATGGTAGAGAGGGGCAGGATTTAGGTACTATTGGCGTCATCGGCCCCACCCGGATGGCCTATGGAAAGGTAGTTTCAGCCATACAATACATGAGAGATCTTCTGGATCGGGAAATTATCCGAATTTTCGGTGATAATTCGTAAAGATTATGAAAGGAGTACGTTAGATGTTGCGTGACCACGAGAAGGAAATAGACAAAAATGAACCGCCGAGCAGTGAAAATAAAGAATTGCAGCCTGATGCCGGCAATTTTCCGCAACCCGACAACGAAAATGACAACAATGCCGCAGAGGCTCCTGAAAACAATGAATTAAAAGAGCTTCTGTCCAAAAAGGAGGAGGAAACGAAGGAGCTTCTTGAACGTATACAGCGTTTGGCTGCCGAGTATGATAATTTTAGAAAAAGGACTCAGAAAGAAAAAGACAGGCTTTACGGAGATGCACTTACTGAGGTGGTTTCGAAATTTCTTCCGGTTTTGGATAATCTGGAACGTGCGCTGGACAGCTCCGCATCCGATGAAACAGGGGGCTTAAGAGAGGGAATCACTCTCGTTTCCAAACAGTTTTTAGAGATCCTTGCCAAACTGGATGTCAAGCCTATTGAAGCTGTAGGAGCGGATTTCAATCCTGAGCTCCATAATGCAGTGATGCATGTGAAAGATGAAAATTTTGATCACAATTACGTTGTTGAGGAATTCCAGAAAGGGTATATTTATAAGGATGAAATTGTGATTCGTTATTCAATGGTAAAAGTGGCAAACTAGCAGAAATTCTTTTCTTGCCCTTAAATATATAAAGGAGAGTGTTTAATATGCCAAAAGTAATAGGTATAGACCTTGGTACAACAAATTCGTGCGTAGCCGTCATGGAAGGCGGTGAGCCTGTCGTTATCCCAAATGCCGAGGGAAATAGAACAACCCCTTCAGTGGTGGCATTTTCAAAAACAGGGGAAAGATTGGTAGGCCAGGTGGCCAAGCGCCAGGCTATCACCAATCCCGAGAGAACCATTATCTCCATAAAAAGAGACATGGGAACCGATAGAAAAGTAAGGATTGATGATAAAGACTATACGCCTCAGGAAATATCAGCCATGATTCTCCAGAAGATGAAGGCTGAAGCGGAGGGCTATCTTGGCGAGTCTGTTTCTCAGGCGGTTATCACAGTTCCCGCATATTTCTCTGACGCGCAGCGCCAGGCGACAAAGGATGCCGGTAAAATAGCCGGCCTGGAGGTACTGAGAATCATCAATGAGCCCACGGCCGCGGCTTTGGCTTATGGGCTGGACAAAGAGCACGACCAGAAGATTCTTGTATTTGACCTTGGCGGAGGAACCTTCGATGTCTCGTTGCTGGAAATCGGTGATGGTGTTTTTGAAGTCTTAGCGACCCACGGCAATAATCGTCTTGGCGGCGATGACTTCGACCAGCGTGTGATTGACTGGATGGCCGAGGGCTTTAAGCGTGAGAACGGCATTGATCTCCGTGCAGACAAGATGGCCATGCAAAGGCTAAAGGAAGCTGCTGAAAAGGCAAAAATCGAGCTTTCAGGCGTAAGCCAGACAAACATCAATCTTCCTTTTATCACAGCCGATGCGACAGGACCCAAGCATCTGGATATGAACCTGACCCGCGCCAAATTTGACGAGCTGACGGCAGATCTCGTGGAAAAGACCATGGAACCGACACGCAAGGCTCTTTCCGATGCCGGCCTGAGCCCCAATGAAATCGATAAGATCCTGCTGGTAGGAGGATCCACCCGTATACCGGCTGTTCAGGAAGCCGTTAAAAAATTCCTGGGTAAGGATCCGTTCAAGGGAATCAATCCTGACGAATGTGTTTCAGTGGGCGCAGCCATTCAGGCAGGCGTGCTTTCCGGCGAGGTGAAGGATCTGCTCCTTCTTGACGTCACACCACTGTCTCTTGGTATTGAGACTTTGGGCGGCGTTATGACCAAGCTCATTGAAAGGAATACCACTATTCCGACAAAGAAGAGCCAGGTATTCTCTACTGCCGCAGACGGTCAGACCAGTGTTGATATCAAGGTATACCAGGGCGAACGTGAAATGGCTGCCAATAATAAGCTTTTGGGCAACTTCCAGCTGACGGGCATCGCTCCGGCTCCCCGTGGCGTTCCGCAGATTGAGGTTACATTTGATATCGATGCCAACGGTATCGTGCATGTCTCAGCACGGGATATGGGTACCGGTAACGAGCAGAATATCACCATTACAGCCAGCACCAACTTAAACGATGCCGACATCGACAGGGCCGTCAAAGAGGCGGAGCAGTTTGCCGCTGAGGATAAAGCCCGCAAAGAGTCTATTGAAATCAGGAATGAAGCCGATTCGATGGTCTATCAGACCGAAAAGGCTTTAAAAGAAATGGGAGATAAGCTGAGTGCAGAAGATAAATCCTCCATTGAAGCCGAAGTGAACAAGGTGAAAGAGGCCCTGAAGGGCTCTGATAACGCTGCCATCAAGAGCGCTACAGAATCCTTGACACAAGCTTTCTATGCGGTGTCCACCAAGATGTATCAGCAGGCCAACCCACAGGGCGCAGGCCCTAACGCGGGCCCCGGCTTTAATCCCGGTGCCTCCGGTGCCGGTGCCGGTCCTCAGGATAACGTCTATAATGCCGATTATAAGGTAGTGGACGAGGATGATAAAAAGTAAAATTGACATAGGTTTATTAAACCTGTAATATGGTAACAGTGAAACGGTAAATGCCAGGCGAAAAAGTTTAAGGCATCTACCGTTTTGCACTTCTGGTATGAACTAAGTTTGACAATTATATGGAGGGTTTCACTTGGCGGAAAAGAGAGACTATTATGAGGTGCTTGGCATTTCCAAAAGCGCTTCAAATGATGAGATAAAAAAAGCATACCGAAAGCTTGCTAAGCAATACCATCCCGATATGAATCCGGGAAACAAAGAGGCGGAAACCAAGTTTAAAGAGGTCAACGAGGCCTACAGCGTATTGAGCGACGAGCAAAAGCGCACCAACTATGACCGGTTTGGCCATGCCGCTTTTGATGGCTCGGCAGGCGCTGGTTTCGGCGGCTTTGACGGATTTGGCTTCGGAGGGCTGGATGACCTTTTTGAAACCTTCATGGGCGGTTTTGGCGGAAGAACAAGAACCAAAAGAAACGGCCCCCAGCGCGGAAACGATCTTCAGTATGCCTTGCAGATCAGCTTTGAAGAAGCCGCCTTTGGCGCTGAAAAAGAGATTTCTATTTCAAGGCTCCAAAATTGCTCGGTGTGCAATGGCTCCGGGGCAAAACCCGGAACTTCGGCAGAAACCTGCAAACACTGCCAGGGAACCGGCCAGGTAAGATATACCCAATCCACGGCATTCGGCCAGTTTGTCAATGTGAAGACCTGTGACGCCTGCCGGGGCGAAGGGAAGATTATTACCCAGCCCTGCGAAAGCTGCCGCGGCAAGGGACGGATATCAAAAAATAGCCGTATCAGCATAAACATTCCTGCCGGCATCGATGAGGGGCAGACCATCTCCTTGAGGGGTGAAGGCGAGCCGGGCCTGAGGGGAGGTCCTTCCGGGGACCTGTATGTGACCATACATATCAGGCCCCATTCCGTATTTAAGCGGGAAGGCTATGATGTGGTCTGCGATGTTCCCATTTCCTTTGCTCAGGCGGCTCTGGGCGCTGAAATAGATATTCCCACACTGGATGGGCTGCTAAAATACAATATACCTGAAGGTACACAGACCGGGACGGTATTTAAATTAAAAGGCAAAGGCATTAAGCATCTTCGGAGCGGTATCCGCGGAGACGAATATATCCGGGTCAATGTGGAAGTGCCCGTAAAGATGCCTCAGAAGCAGAAGGAGCTGCTGCGTCAATTTGCGGAAGCCAGCGGTGATGAAGGTCTTGAACAGAAAAAGGGCTTTTTTAAAAAAATGAAGGACATATTTAAGGAATAATGGCAAAGAAAGCAGGCGTTCTATGAAATGGATCGAAATCACTATAACCACCAATGATCAGGCTGCGGAGGCAGTTTCCGAGCTTCTGATGAGCAAAGGCGCCAATGGCACCGAGATGGTGGATCCTTTTGCTTTCAAGAACCTGTGGAAGATGAACAAGGAGTGTCGCTTTCGTCTTCTTCACCCTGACAACTTGGATCAACTTCGCCCAGAGACAAGAAAC
>ENA-UOOK01006669-UOOK01006669.1-fermentation-metagenome-genome-assembly--contig:-NODE-6669-length-10897-cov-11.902878_pt1 | contig 10897 bp, 8 predicted proteins | sample MGYA00245777_ERZ724023 | MGnify/ENA primary metagenome ERZ724023 (study PRJEB28704, sample SAMN03018312) | fermentation metagenome | biome: anthropogenic terrestrial biome; feature: soil; material... | reverse complement strand
CTTTTGCTCCTCCACTATATCCTGCAAAATAATGATACTCAATGTTTCCTACACAAATTCTTCTGTCAGCTTCAGCTACTACTCGAAATATATCTACAGGTGTTCCTGATTTAGTTTCACCCATTCTTACGCAATCATTAGCATCAGAATCTATGCACTTTACCTCATTGTAAACCCTTTCGCCTAGGAGCTTTATTTTTTCTTCGTCAGTATGAACCCTATGGCTGCCTAAAGCAAGTACAACTGCTATATCTTCTTTATTAACTCCTGCTTCATATATTTCATCTAATATAGATGGTATTATTTTATAGCTTGGTACAGGTCTTGTTATATCACTTGTTATAATAACAACCTTTTCACCTGGTTTTACAATATCTCTCAATCTTGTTGTACCTATAGGATTTTCTAATGACCTTTTAATTTCATCAACACCTGTTAGACAAATTTCTGCTTCATTGGCTTTTAGAATACCCATAACAAGATTGTCAGGTATGCTTACCTCTTGTGGAGTTGACCCAAAACCTATTGTTAAATTCATAATCTCTCCTCTATCCAATTTCTGCAAACTACATTGGCGCACCGGTGAGCCAAACTAATCCCATGCTTATTGGCTCAATAAATGTAATTATAAACAAACCAATAACTGTAACAATAATATATGGCATTGTAGCTTTAACTAAAGGCTCAAACTTTATTTCACCTATATTACAAGCAACATACAAACAGTTTCCTACAGGTGGCGTTATCATTCCTATTCCCATATTAACTATAAAAATGATCCCAATAAGGTATTTATTAATACCGACACTTGTCAGTATTGGTAAAAGTATTGGTGTTAACAATGCTATTGCTGCAGATGAACTCATAAACATACCTGCAATCAGTACAACTATATTAAATAATATTAGTATTATAGCTCTATCAGTTGTTAGACTCAATAAAGAATTTGCTATAATTTGAGGTATTTGTCCTATTGTCAATACATAATTAAATGTTGCAACTGCTCCCATAATCAACATGATTACAGATGACGCTACTGCTGTATCTACAAAAATCTTTGGCAGCTTATTAATAGTTAAAGATTTATATATAAACATTCCAACTAAAAATCCATATACTGCTGCAATTGCTCCAGCCTCGGTAGGTGTAAAATACCCGCTGTAGATTCCGCCAAGTATAATTACCGGCATAATTAATGCCCAGATACTATCTGTAAAAACATTCCAAACAATTTTTCCGCTAATTTTTATATCCATAACAGGTACATTGTTTTTTCTTGAATAATAATATGCATATCCCATCATTAGTAATCCTAACAGGATTCCAGGACCAAAACCGGTTAAAAAAAGTGTGCTTACCGAAACTTCCGCTAATACTGCGTAGGTAACCATTGGTATGCTAGGTGGGATTATTTGACCTACGATTCCTCCTGCAGCAGCAGTTGCTGCACTAAATTTTTTGTCATATCCGGATTTATTCATTTCAGGTATCATAACTCCACCTATCGCAGCTGTTGTAGCAGGGCAAGAACCGGATATAGCCGCAAAAAACATAGATGCTGCTATAGTTACTAAAGATAGTCCACCGGTTATTCTTCCTAAGAATAACTTAATAAAATCAACCAGTTTTTTAGATAATCCACCACCACTCATCATATTTCCGCACAATATAAAAAACGGTATAGCCATCAGAGCATAGGAATTTACACCCTTAAACATAGTTTGTGCCGCTACTATAAGTGATACGTTGCTGCTAGTCAAAACTAATGCTAATACTGCAGAAAGTCCTAAGCAAACTGCAATAGGAACACCAATTGCCAATAATACTCCAAATGAACCAAATAGCCATGTCAACATCCCTTACACCTCCTTAGCTTGGTTTTCTTTACTAATATAAACGTTTAATGCTAAGTACAAATAGTAAATAGCCATCATAAATAATCCAATCATCATACCCAAATATATAAATGCCATAGGTATCTTAAGCATAGCCGTTCTTTGCGCCATTAGCTTTGACCACAAAGAAACACAATAATAGAATATTACGCCAAAATACAATGCAGGTAATAAATTGCTTATAAATTTAAGAAAATCACCGATAGGCTTTGGAGTATGGGTATGGAAATATTCTACACCTATATGCTGTGCTCTTCTAGCACCAACATAACCTGCAATAAAGGTAAGCCAAACAAATAGATATTGGCTAAGCTCAACTGACCATGCTAATGGTTTATCCAATAATCTAAAAATAACTTGTAAAGTTATTGATAAAACCATTACAGATAATATTATTGCTGATGCTAATTCAAATGCCTTGTCTAACTTCTTGAAAATTTTTTCAATGCTCTTCATAATATCACCCCATCTTATAACATTATCTATTAGCAAATCAGCTAATAGATAATGTTATTATTTTAATGTATTTATTATTTAGTAGATTCTATTAAGTCAATATATTCGCCAAATGACTCACTTAATTTTTCATATACTGGATTTACGGCGTCTCTAAATAACTGCATATCAGCCGGCTTATTGTATTTTACGTTATCCATGGTTTTTATTTGTTCTATCAAATTCTTTTCTTCTTGTATTCCTAATTCTCTTTCATAAGCCCCTGCCTCAGCAGCGGCATCCAGTAAAATTTGTTGTTGTTCCGCACTGAAAGAATTAAATTTCTCTACACTCATTATTAGTGGTTCTGCAGTAAAAATATGATGAGTTTCTGAATAGTATTCATTTACTTCATTAAATCTGTTATTTATAAAATTTGCTGCAGGATTTTCTTGACCATCAACAGTTCCTAATTGAATTGCAGTAAATACTTCAGATACAGGCATGGAGGTAGGAAGAGCTCCAAGTGCTTCAAATGTACCTCTGAATACTTCACTTTCGGGTATTCTAAATTTCAATCCTGCTAAATCACTTGGTGATTCTATAGGTTTTTTGGAGTTGCTCATATCCCTAAAACCATTGTACCACCAACCTAATATTTTAAATCCGTATTCTTCTGCTTTGTCACTAAGTTTTTGACCGGCTTCTCCATCCAAAACCTTATATACTTCTTCTGCATCTTTAAATAGGAAAGGCAAATTTAATACATCTATTTCCGGTACGAAATTGCTAAGTGACATAGTTGATTCTAATGCAATATCAAGTGTATCCATTTGAACAAATTCTATAGCCTTAGCACCGGATGCAATTTGTGATGCAGGGAATACCTGAACCTCAATACTGCCATTTGATTTTTCACTTACTAATTCAGCAAACTTTTCTGACCCAAGATGATATGGATGTGTTGTTGCCCCAACATGATTTAATTTAAGTGTTATTTTTTCATTAGTGCCACCTGTACCGTTTGTACCTTCACTTCCTCCGCTGCAAGCAACAAATAAAAAGCATAGAACAAGTGATAATGCGATAATAACGATTTTTTTATGTTTCATTTTTTTACCATCCTTTCGTATAATAAATTACAATAATATTTGACTTTTCTCTTAAAATGATTTTTACTTTACTTTACTTTTTTCTTAGATTAGATCATATACATCATCTCCATTTACTTATTTTATGAATTTAACTTTTGTATATAAGTCCTCTAAAGCCTCATCTTTACGTTCATTAAACGTTACTTTATTTTGTTCAAACAGATTATTTCCCTCTGCATCAATGGATACGATTAGGGGACCAAATTCCTTTACTCTGCAAACCCAAAGTGTTTCAGGCATACCTAAATCCATCCAATGGGCATCTTCAATTTCTTCTACTGTTTCAGCTGCTATTACTGCACAGCCGGCAGGGAATACACAATGAATTGCCTTATTTTCTCGGCAGGCAGCCTCTGTCTCTCCACCCATGCCACCCTTTCCAACGATAACCTTAACACCTGTTTTCTCTATAAACTCTTTTTCGAATTTCTCCATACGCATACTCGTTGTAGGTCCTACTGATACCATTTCATATTTGTTTTCTTCACCTTCGATTTTTCTAACAATTGGACCGGCATGGAAGATAGCTCCTCCATTTAAGTCTACCGGCAATTCTCTGCCATATTCAATCAATCTGCGATGCGCTACATCACGACATGTTATTATATGTCCATTAAGGTAAATTACATCCCCAATTTTAATGTCTTTCAAATCTTCAGATAATACTGGAGTTCTTATGATTTTCTTCATTACATTCCCTCCTTATGTGTTAACATTTCATAGCTTAAGTCACTATTAATTCTTATTGTTCCTCGACGATGGGACCAACATCCAACATTGACAGCAACAGAAATTACTGATGGATGACGTGCCGAATTTTCAATATTAACACCCATAACGGATTTTGAACCTCTTAATCCTTGTGGTCCAAGTCCTATTGAATCTATGGCTGCAGCCATTTCATCTTCAAGCTGCGCAGCTTTTGCATTTTCATTATGACTACCCACAGGTCGCATAAGTGCACGTTTTGACATATATGCTGCTGAGTCAATTGATGTACCAATTCCTACTCCTACCAACAAAGGTGGACATGCATTTAATCCATATGATGTCATGACATCTAGAACAAATTTAACAACACCTTCGTATCCTTCACCCGGCATTAAAGTTTTGCCCTGACCCGGAAGAGAACAACCTCCACCTGCCATATAAACATCCAGTTCCAACTTGTCACTATCAGGAATAACATTCCAATACAGCCAAGGTGCATCGTTTCCGGTGTTAGTCCCCGTATTATACTCATCAAAAGTCTCTACAGCATTATGTCTTAACGGGGCCTTTTTAGTTGCAATAGCTGTTGCTTCCTTTAAGACATTTGCGAGTTCATCAATATATGGGAATTTTGATCCTACACGTACAAACATCTGAATTAAACCTGTGTCTTGACAAGATGGACGATCAAGCTCATAAGCCAATTCTTGATTTTTTTCCATAGCTTCATAGATCATTTTAGCCATTGGAACAGTTTCTTCATCTTTCAATTCCCTGAGTTTAGCAGAAACATCATCAGGAAGTATCTTGCCTACTAATACTGTAAATTTAGCTACAATATCAGTTAGTTGATCCAAACCAGTTACATTATTCATTCTCATCCTCCCAATAAATTCATTTGATTAAAGTATATACTTTTTATATTTTAATGTATTCATAATTTATCAAATAGAGGAATTACAGTCTATCCAATAATTAATATCTTAAATGCTTTCTTTCGGAATTTATAGTTGATTTGTCCAATAAAAAACCTCATTTTCAATAAAAAAAGACCCCATACATTTTGTTGAAAATCACAAAATAGAGAGCGTTTTAAAAGTTTATTTCCATTTTTTTCTTCTAAATATCTCCTAAGAGTCAATAATTAAGAAATCACTTTCTTGCAATATATTGCATTAATTTTTTATTCACATTCTCATCGTTAAATGGCAGAAATTCTTTTTTAAAACTAATATCATTTTTAGTGATATCATCGTTTAATTGCTTTCGGTATTCTGTAGGAGTTTTTTCAAAACTAGCCTTAAAGATCTTATTGAAAGCTTTTATATCAGAAAATCCATTAGTCAGTGCAATTTCTGATATGTTTTTATCTGATCGTCCTAATTCTAAGGTTGCCTCTCTTAACCGAATTCTTGTTAAATAATCATAAAAATTAATAGCTAGATTTGTTTTAAAAAGCTGAGAGATATAATTTCTATTATAATGGCTTACTTCAGCTAAATCATTTAAAGTTATTGTCTTCATATAATTTTTATCGATATATTTGATCATTTTTTCAATGGTTTTTATTCTTTTGTTGCTATGCATAAGTGTTGTTGATAGTATTTCTTTAGGTGGATAATACGAAACAATAGTGTGTAATAGTGCATAAAAAGCACTTTCAAAAAGCAATTTTTGCTCAAGAGTTTGTGCATTACAGTTAAGAATCATTTCTGAAAGATAAGCCCTAATTAGCCTAAACTCTATAGCATATTTGGTTTCATTATTAGAACAGCAATCAAAATACAAATACTCTAATTTCTCATAATGATTTTTGAAAAATCCTGGATCTATATGTAGAACCATAGCTATACTATTCGGCTTTTTTGCCAAAGTCGCATGACCTTTGTTCGAATTGATTAATATAACATCATCAGCTTTAAGATCTTTACTCACCTTATCTGTACATACTTCCACTTCTCCATTAATAACAGTGAGTATTTCCAGATCCCTATGCCAATTGTAGTGATATGAACCAATCTTATAAATATATTGTTTTAGATTTATATCATTTTTATTGAAAGTATAATAAAATTGCTGCAAATTATTCAACCCCATTTACACCGAAGTTATACAATCTATATGTAAGTTTTTATGATAGTTTCAATAGTTTTATTAATTTATTATATCATTACTTTATGTTTTTTACAAGTTTGAATTTCCCAAAAAAATTCTATTTGCATTAATAGCTGTAATACTGTTCATTCATGGAATAAGGGCACCAATCCGTGTGAGAAAAAAAGGTGTTGACAAAAACATTATATTTTAATAATATGATATGTAATTAAATAATTGCAATGAAAAAGAGGAGTAAGTGCATAAACTTGTCAGAGAGTGAAATCCACCGGATGAAAGGTTTCATAGGTCAATGTGTGCTGAAGGTAGCTTTTGAGCATTTAATCTGAAGTAACAGTAAGATTAAACGGATAGCCGTTATATTTTTAAGAGCCGTAATGGAAATTAGGTGGTACCGCGGGTTTTCTCGTCCTTTTGATTGAGAAAACTCGCGTTTTTTCATGACCTAACCCAATTTCTTCGACTGGAAGGAGAAAGAAATTGATGGTAGGTCAGATGCAGCGCAATCCCAATTTGCGCGACGAAAGGAGCGAGCAAATTGGAGATGGAGCCTGCGAATTTAGAAAGGAATGATATTATGTCAACGAACATACCAAGTAAGTACAATCCGAAGGAATTTGAAGATAAAATTTATAAAATCTGGTTGGATGAAAATTGCTTCAGAGCAGAGATTAACAAAGATAAGAAACCATTTACCATTGTGATGCCGCCTCCAAATATTACAGGGCAGCTTCATATGGGGCATGCGTTGGACCAAACACTGCAGGATGTTCTCATCAGATGGAAGAGATTGATGGGCTATGAAGCTTTGTGGCTTCCCGGTTCAGACCATGCAAGCATTGCTACCGAGGTAAAGGTAGTAGAAAGACTTAAAAAGGAAGAAGGAAAAACAAAGGAAGATATAGGCAGGGAAGAATTCCTTAATAGAGCCTGGAAGTGGAAAGAAGAATTTGGCGGCAGAATAGTTGAGCAGGTTAAAAGATTAGGTAATTCCTGCGACTGGTCGAGAGAAAGATTCACCATGGATGAGGGCTGTAATGAAGCTGTTACTGAGTTTTTCGTAAGGCTGTACGAAAGGGGACTTATTTATAAAGGAAAAAGAATAATAAACTGGTGTCCTGACTGTCACACAACACTTTCTGATATAGAAGTTGAACATGAGGATACTGCAGGCAAATATTATTATGTGAAATATCCATTTGCTGATAATAAAGATGAATATTTCATTATTGCAACCACCAGACCGGAAACAATTTTCGGAGATGTCGCTATAGCTGCACACCCTGATGATGAAAGATACAAACACTTAATCGGAAGAAAAGTAATTGTTCCATTAGTTGGAAGGGAAATCCCCATTATTGCAGATGAATATCCTGATATGGAAAAGGGTACGGGTGCATTGAAAATAACTCCGGCTCATGACCCTAACGACTTTGAAATAGGACTTCGTCACAACTTGGAGCAAATAAGCTGTATGAACGAAGACGGAACTATGAATGAAGTTGCAGGCAAATATAAAGGTATGAGTCGTTTTGAATGCAGAGAAGCATTTGTAAAAGACCTTGAAGACAATGGATACATGATTAAGACAGAGAATACCGACCACAATGTAGGGACTTGTTACAGATGCCACAATGTTATTGAGCCGAGAATTTCCGACCAGTGGTTTGTTAAAATGAAACCATTGGCAGCCCCTGCATTAAAGGTAGTTGAAGATAAGGAAATGCAGCTGGTTCCGGAGCGTTTTACGAAAATCTACAATCACTGGCTTGAAAATATAAGAGACTGGTGTATTTCAAGACAACTGTGGTGGGGGCACAGAATCCCTGCATATTACTGTCAGGACTGCGATGAAATGATGGTTCAAAAAGATGCTCCCGAAAAGTGCAGCAAATGCGGAAGCACCAATATTATACAAGATGAAGATGTTCTTGATACATGGTTTTCATCAGGACTCTGGCCGTTTTCAACCTTAGGCTGGCCGCATGAAACCGAAGATTTAAAATATTTCTATCCTACCGATGTTTTAGTTACAGGATACGATATTATATTTTTCTGGGTTATAAGGATGGTGTTTTCAGCTTTGGAAGTTACCGGCGAATCACCCTTTAAATATACATTTATTCATGGCTTGGTGAGAGATGCTGAAGGAAGAAAAATGAGCAAATCATTAGGAAACGGCATAGACCCTCTTGATATTATCGATAACTACGGTGCAGATGCCCTGCGTTTCATGCTTATGACAGGAATTTCTCCCGGAAACGATACTCGCTTTAATTATGACAGATTGGAATCAAGCCGTAATTTTGCAAATAAACTGTGGAATGCTTCAAGATTTGTATTGATGAATTTAGACGGTAAGTTGACAGATAAAGAAACTGCAAAGAAAAATTATAAAGTAGAAGACAAATGGATTATTAGCAGGGCTAACAAAGCAACTAGGGATGCTACAGAATATCTTGAAAAATTTGAATTAGGAATGGCTGCACAGAGGGTTTATGATTTTATATGGAATGAATACTGCGACTGGTATATTGAAATTGTTAAACCGAGACTTTATGGAGCAGATGGTGATGACAAGAATACAGCCAAGTTTGTATTGATTAAAGTTTTAAAGGATATGCTGAAGCTATTGCACCCGTTTATGCCGTTCATTACGGAAGAAATATGGTCATACCTGCCGGATACTTCTTCAAGATTAGTAAGAGCAAATTGGCCTGAATATTTGGAAGAAGAAACTTTTGAAGAGGCAGAAGAAAATATTGAGTTTATAATGGAGGCAGTTAGAAGTATTCGTAATATAAGAGCAGAAATGAATGTTCTGCCTTCAAGAAAAGCAAGAGCAATATTTATCCCTTCAAACACAGAAGCAAGACTATTTATCGAATCAGGGGCTAAATATTTTTCGACATTAGCAAATATTACGGAGGTAAAAATTGTAAATGATAAGAAAGAAATAGGTGAAGATACAGCTTCTTCAGTTATTGACGGAACAGAAATTTACCTGCCTTTAGCTGATTTAATAGATTATGAAAAAGAAATCGAAAGACTTGAAAAAGAAAAAGCAAGGCTTGAAGGCGAGCTAAAAAGAGTTAACGGTAAGCTAAGCAATGAAAGATTTATGAGTAAGGCTCCGGAAAGTGTTGTTAATGAAGAAAAAGAAAAGCTTCAAAAATATCAGTTGATGATGGAAAAGGTACTTGAAAGATTAGAGCAAATGCAGAAATAATAAAAATAATCGCTCACGGTTTCGGACACGAATAATTCTAAGAGCTTATTTCGGCTAAAAATCCTACAGCTTGCAAACTCGCCTTGCTCAAACAATGCAAGCTGCTTAACGGATTTTTAAGCCTGCATTCGCTAAGAATTATAATCGTGTCCCGCAAATGTTCGCTATATATTTTTATTATTTTTCTTAGATATCGCAATTGTAACTAAAAAAGGAGAAGATGAATATGAATTATAATGAATTATTAGACAAAGCAAGAGAAAAAATGGCACCAAACTGCAGAGTTTGCAAGGAATGCAACGGAGTAGTGTGCAAAGGAGAAGTTCCCGGAACCGGCGGTAAAGGTAACGGCAATGCTTTTAAGGTATGTATTGATTTTTTAGCTTCAGTTAAAATTAATATGGACACCATTTACAAAAATGAAGGACAGGACACTTCTATATCATTATTTGGAAGGAATTTCAAGTATCCCTTCTTTGCAGCTCCCATAGGAGGAATGGTTTTAAATTACAACGGTTCCATAACAGAAGCAGAATATGCAGAAGCAATAGTTGGCGGCACATTAAAGGCAGGAGGAGCAGCATTTACAGGAGATGGTCCTGCGGATAATTTATTCTTAGACAGTCTGCCTGTTATAAAGGAAGCTGAAGGAAGAGCAGTACCCACTCTTAAACCTTGGAAAAATGACAAGGCTTTAGAAAAAATTAAAATGATTGAAGAAGTAAATGCTATGGCATTTGCAATGGATATCGATTCAGCAGGACTTATAAATTTAGCATTGGCAGGCAAGCCTGTTTCTGCAAAGAGTGTTGAAGAGCTTAAAGAATTAACTGATGCAACAAATCTTCCTTTCATCATAAAAGGAGTAATGACAGCAAAAGGTGCTGAAAAGGCTTATCAGGCAGGTGCCTATGGAATTGTTGTATCATCTCACGGAGGAAGGGTTTTAGCTGATGCACCGGCTACATGTGCAATGCTTCCTGAAATTAGAGAAACAGTGGGAGATAAGCTTAAGATTTTCGTTGACGGCGGAATTCGTTCGGGAGCTGATGTATTTAAGGCAATAGCATTGGGAGCAGATGCAGTATTAATAGGCAGACCATATGCCATTGCTGCCTTTGGAGGCGGTGTGGAAGGTGTGGAAATGTATACCGAAAAAATCGGAGCTGAATTAAGAGAAACAATGATTATGACCGGCTGCAAAAATTTAAGCGATATAACAAGAGATAAAATTATTATATAAACCAAAAGTAAAAGATAACTAAAATGTGCAAAACTTAGGTAAGCTTTGCACATTTTTGTCATCTCGCAGTCTCATTCACCAATTTATTTGCTCCTTTCGTCGCATAAATTGGGAA
>ENA-UOOK01006667-UOOK01006667.1-fermentation-metagenome-genome-assembly--contig:-NODE-6667-length-10899-cov-8.193379_pt1 | contig 10899 bp, 8 predicted proteins | sample MGYA00245777_ERZ724023 | MGnify/ENA primary metagenome ERZ724023 (study PRJEB28704, sample SAMN03018312) | fermentation metagenome | biome: anthropogenic terrestrial biome; feature: soil; material... | reverse complement strand
GGCACCGTGGAGCTGGTGTGGCTGGGGCAGTATACCCAGTTTGCAAGTTATGAAAAGAACCGGCAGGAGTATTAAAAAATTTCGGGGGATGTTAACCAACAAAAGAGAAACGGGGGAGGAACTGTTTTGCCTATGTTTGAAGAAGAAGTCAATGCCATTGCGAATAAGTATAGCCTGAAGCGTCAGAATGAGATTATTTTTTACGGCGCATCCAACTTCAGGATGTGGACAGATCTGGAAGATGACCTCAGTGAGTACAAGGTACAGAATCATGGGTTCGGCGGATGTACGGACAAGGATCTTTTGGAAAATGCGGACCGAATACTGTATCCGTATCATCCGTCCCTGGTCTTCTTCCAGACCGGTTCCAACGATTATGTGGATCAGACCGGTACCGAACACGAAATTGCCGCTGCATGCATGGCTTATAAGAAAAAAATGTTTGATACGGTTTATGAAAAATTACCGGAAGCAAAGCTGGTTGTAATGAGCGGACTTCTGCTTCCCGGCAGAAGCCGGTATGCGTCGCTGACGATGAAGATCAATGACAAGCTGAGAAAATACTGTGATTCCCCGGATTATATGTATTTTGTGGATACCACGTCCATGACTTATGACGGAAAGGATTATGACACTTCGCTGTTTTTGCCGGATGGGATGCATTTGAACCGCGAAGGTCAGCGGAAATGGTGTAAGGAATATATCAAACCGCAGATCGACGCATTGGTCAGGGAGTATGACTTATTCTGGCTGCGAAACGAGCGATCCAAATAAAGGAAAGATGGATATGGGAAAGGGAAAAAGCAAAAAGAAGACCATTTTGCTGTTAAGTGTCGGTTGTATTTTATTGCTGGCGATAGGGGGATTGTTCGTACAGAAGAAGGTCCCTATTATGGAGCTGCTTCAGCACAGGACGGAGAGCCGGGTGAAGCCGGATCAGCTGTTGGAACAGTATTATTCCGATATTGAAAAAGGAAAGTATGAAGAAATGTATCGGATGCTGGAGAAGAAAAGCAGGGAAAAGATTTCGAAAGAGAATTTTATCTCCAGAAATCAAAGGATCTATGAAGGAATTCAGGCAAAAAATATCAGGGTAAAAGCCACGGATGTGGAAAAGAGCAGAAAAGAAGGAACCACGGTTCAATATGAAGTAACCATGGATACCGTGGCCGGAAAAGTCTCTTTTTCCAATCAGGCGGTGTTTCAAGCCGGTCAGGAGAAAGAGAATCCCTATATGCTGCATTGGGAAGACAGCATGATTTTTCCGGAATTAACCTCCGGCGATAAGGTAAAGGTATCCAGGGAGGAAGCAAAACGCGGCAGGATCCTGGATCGGAACGGAGTCGTGCTTGCCGGGGAAGGAACGGCTTCCCTGGTAGGGCTTGTCCCGGGAAAGATGAGGGAAGACAGCAGTCAGGACATCGGGAAACTGGCGGAGATAACAGGGATTTCCCCGGAGGAAATCAGAAAAAGGCTGGGAGCCAAATGGGTAACAGCGGATTCCTTTGTCCCCCTCAAAACCGTAGAAAAGTTAACGCAGCCGGAGAAACTGTCGGAAGAGCCGGATGAAAAAACAACACGGAAAAAAGAGCGGGATGAAGCTCTTTTGTCGATTCCGGGGGTGATGCTGTCCGATATGGAAATCCGGCAGTATCCCACCGGCATGGCCAGCTCCCATTTAATCGGATATCTTCAGAAAGTAACTGCGGAGGATCTGAAAGAGCATTCGGGAGAAGGATACCATGAAAACAGCATGATTGGCAGAAGCGGGATGGAAAGCCTGTATGAGAAGGAATTAAAAGGGCAGGATGGAGTGGAGATCGCCATAGTCGATTCGAAGGGGCAGAAAAAAGATGTTCCTGCAGATATCGCGAAGCAGGACGGAAAGGATATTGCCCTTACCATTGATTCCAATCTGCAGCAGAATATCTATCAGAAATTTGCCGGTGAAAAAAGCTGTTCGGTAGCCATGAATCCTTATACAGGCGAAGTGCTGGCGCTTGTCAGCACCCCGACCTTTGACGGCAATGATCTTTTGCTGGGAATGGATGATGAATCCTGGAACTCCCTGAAGGAGGATGAAGGAAAGCCTCTCATGAACCGGTTCCGTCAGAAATTATCCCCGGGTTCTTCTTTCAAGCCGATTATTGCGGCAATCGGACTGAAGACAGGTACGATTGATCCTCAGGAAGATATTGGAAATACAGGCCTTGATTGGCAGAAGGACAGCAGTTGGGGAAATTATTATGTAAAGACTCTTCATGCGGCAAAACCGGCTGTTCTGCAAAATGCACTGATCTGTTCCGACAACGTTTATTTTGCCAGGGCTGCGCTGAAAATCGGGAAGGAAAAGCTGCAGGCAGGGCTGGATGAGTTGGGATTTGGCAGGAAGCTTCCGTTTGAGATTTCCGTGGCGGAATCCCAATATTCCAACACCAAACAGATGGAATCTGAAATCCAGGTGGCGGACAGCGGATATGGGCAGGGACAAATACTGATGAATCCCATCCACCTTGCTGCATTGTATACCGGCTTTGCAAATCAGGGAGATGTGATCAAACCGTATCTGCTGTATCAGGAGGAAGGCCGGCGGGAGGTATGGATTCCCTCTGCATATGAGCCGGAACAGGCGGAGCTGATTGAAAATGCGATGAAGCAGGTCCTGCAGTCAAAACAGGGAACAGGGCATGAGGCTTATCGTGGGGATGTTTCCCTGGCAGGGAAAACCGGAACGGCAGAAATCAAATCAACAAAAGAAGATAAAACTGGGACGGAACTGGGATGGTTCGGTGTCTTTACGGCGGATCCGGATACGGAAAAGCCCTTGCTTCTCCTCAGCATGGTGGAGGATGTAAAGGGGAGAGGCGGAAGCGGTTATGTCGTGAAGAAGGACATTCCGATTCTGGATGACTGGTTTGGCGGAGCACAATGACTGGTGCATCGATCGCTTCAAAAGACCGTGGAATGAGGTTCTGCGGAAGATGAAAAGCTCTCGCTGAATGGCAAGCCCTATGTTTACTGGTACGACTGCATTACCGATTATACTCTGTAAGTAAATCAGGGCATCTCTGGCAGCTCACTTGAGGGGGGAGCTGCCATGGCCCGCCCGTCCTTTTCCTGAATTTGTAATATAAGCCAAACCGTTTCTATTGTCAGCAACGATGACCTTCGCCCCAGCGCGGGACTGCGACGTAAATGTTCCCGCTTTGATCCACTTTCATCCCAGTGGGTACAGCAAGTTTCCAATATTGGTTTGCTTCAAATTCGGACTTACTGTTTGTGTCCGGGAAAATCCAATCCGAACGGTTCCAGGATAATACCATTTGGTAATTCATGTTATCCATCCTCCTGATTACATTATGATAAGTCAGATCCATGAGTAAGTCATATATCGGTTTGGTATAAAGCTTTCTTAATAATCCTATGCAGCATCTCTTTACAGAATGCTTTTTTTCTGTTGTTTTTTGTTGCTTTTTGATAGAATAGTGGATGGTTATATAAAAGATTTTTACGGGCTGGAAAATAGAATAGTTTTCTAATGCACATAAACGTAACGCAATTTCATACGAGATTGCCAGCGAGCGGGAGATGGAGGCTTGGGGTATGCATATAAAGGGTAAATGGAGGTCTGGGAAAAGTGTGTTTCTCTCATGGCTTGCTTCTTATTTCGTCATTCTGTTTGTTCCAGTTTTGCTGAGTATCGTAGTATACAATGAATCTGAGAAAATTATACATAATGAGATAAACAGGGCAAATGCAGCAATTCTGAAACAGGTCCAGCAGAGCATAGATGGACAGATGTCAAATATAGAACATATGGCAACAGATATATCATTAAATAAGAAGATTCGATCTGTTCTGTATCCGCAATATATCGATTCCTTTTATCGTTACCAGCTTCTGGAGGTTATTTCCAAGGAACTGAAGTATCACAGCATAGACAATGATTTTATTGATAAAGTTTATATTTATTTAAAGAACAGCAATATCGTTCTTTCCCAGGGGACATATTATTCCTCGGACGTTGCTTTTAAAGAGGTTCAAAAGGTAAGCAAAATAACCCGTGAGGAATGGAATCACTTGCTGCAACAAGGATATCACCATACCTGTATGACACTGCCTTCAGGCTCACGGGGGAAAGAAGGAAGTACAATTGCATATCTGCATTCCTTCCCATCAGAAGGAAGAGATGCTGCTACTATTATTGTTCTGTTAAACAGCAGGTGTATTGATGATATCCTTTCCAGCACCGAATGGATTGCGAAAGGGAGCTTCTTTATCCTTGATAAAAGTAATCGTGTGATTACTTCGCAAAATTCCAGGAATCTTCCTGCAACAGCAGATGTTCTTGAATATAGTAAATATCCGCATGCCAATAATGTTTCGCCTGTCCTGGAAAGCAGGAATGATATGGTAATATCGTATATTGATTCCGATATCATGAGCTGGAAATATATCTCCACTATACCGGAATCCGTCTTTTTGGAAAAAGCAAATTATATTCAAAAATATGCTGTCTTAAGCCTCGTTCTATGTATGGTGGCTGGAGGGATCATCAGTTTCTTTTTTACCAAAAGAAATTATCATCCATTGGAAGAGCTTATTGTTTCGCTTAAGGACAGCATCCCTGCGGGGGATCCAAAGAATGATAATGAATATCATTTTATCCAGGAAGCATTGAGCAATATATTAGAAGAGAAGGAATCTATCCACAGGAAGCTGGATCAGCAAAACGATGAAATGCGATTGAGTTTTATGCGAAGATTACTTTGCGGTAAAATTAAGGTGAATGATGAGTTTTTTCGCATTGCAGAATCCTATCACATCCAGTTTCACTCCAATTATTATGCGGTAATTTTATTTCACATAGAGCAATATGATCAGTTTTTTTACGGAGAAGAAAACATTACGGAAGAAAGCAAGCTGGACTTGATTAATTATGTAATAGCAAATGTAGTGGGCGAAATAACGAATCAGGGCCACCAGGGGTATATCGTTGAAATTGATCACTCTCTGGCGTGTTTAATGGGTGTTAGCCTGACAGAAGCAACGGAAGCCGAAAATGAAATTCTGGACATAGCAAAGAACGCAAAGAGACTTGTTGAAAATTACCTGTATACCACGCTCACAATATCTGTAAGCCGTGTGCATGATTCGTTGGCTGGTTTTCCGGAGGCGAATCAGGAAGCGATCGAAGCTATGGAATATAGGATGGTGATCGGAGCAGAACAAATAATTCAGTACAATAACATAAGGCATCCGAATTACCACTATTCCTATCCTATGGATGTGGAGTACAAACTGATCAATGCCATTAAATCGGGGGATCTTACAAAAGCAAAGGCCATGGTAAATTCTGTTATATCAAACAATCTGGACGGGGGCATATTATCCGTTGATATGGCCAGGTGTTTGATGTTTAATCTGGTCAGTACCATGATCAAAACGATAAATGAATTCAGTGAAACGTCTGATCCGGATCTTTTGCAGACGATAGACCCGGTGGAAAGAGTTGAACAAATGTTGAAATGCAATACCATCATGGAAATGAAGGAATATATGGAATCTACACTGGAAGATATCTGTGGGTGTGTGGAGAGGAAGAAGCAAAGCCATAACAGCAAATTAAAGGATGATATTATAAACTTTATAAATGAAAACTATTCCTGTCCGGAAATGAGCAATGCAATGATTGCGGAGCATTTTTCCATTCACCCCGCATACTTGTCCCGCTTTTTTAAAGAGCAAACCGGAGAAAAAGTACTGGATTATATCAACAAACTTCGAATGCAGACAGCAAAACAGATGCTGCAGGAAAGCAGGTGTAAAATTGAAGAGGTAGCTCAGAAGCTTGGATACAACAACAGTGTCTCTTTCATTCGGGTATTCAAAAAATATGAAGGCACAACTCCCGGGAAGTACAGGGATACGATGAGAGATTATTAAAAATTGATAGTAAAAGTTTTTATTGTTTATAGAATTGTAACATATTGAAAACGAATAAAAAAATTAAAAATTGATTTTGGTTCTGGCAGCAAATACAATGAGCCATGGTTAAGAAAGCAGTCCTGAGAAAAAAATAAAAATGGGGGGAACGTATCATGAAAAGCAAGTGGAAACGGCTTCTTTCTATCATGGTAACAGTTTTATTGTCAGGAAGCATTCTGATAGGGTGTGCTGCGGACCGGAAAGAGAAAACGGCACAAGGAGAAGGGGGAAAAGCCGATCAAGAGGTATCCGGGAAGACGGCAAACGACGATGGGCAGAAAGATAAGGAAGATGACAAACCAATTAAGCTGACCTATTGGGCTGCACTGGACAATAATGCTGCCACTGTGGTTTCCAATTTAGGCGAAGTGGAAATGGTAAAGAAGTGGCTGAAGGAATTCAACATTGATATCACATTTATGCATCCGCCTGCTGGCCAGGAGAAGGAGCAATTCAATCTTGCCATTGTATCCAGGGAACTTCCGGATCTGTTTGAATATAACTGGCTGGGATATCCGGGAGGACCGGAAAAGGCAATAAGCGACAACATTATAATCAAGCTGAACGAATTGGTGAATCAAAATGCACCAAATTTCAAAACTGTTCTGGAGACAAATGAATTGATCAATAAGCAGGTACGGACGGATGAAGGGGATTTATATGTATTCCCGGCTTATTCAGGAAGCAAGTATCATATCTCCGGAGGCCTGGTTCTCCGTAAGGATTGGCTGGACGAACTGCATTTATCCGTCCCGGAGACCATTGATGACTGGACGGAAGTGCTGACCGGTTTCAAGGAAGAAAAGGGCAGTTCTGCACCACTTACCGGCACTGTTGCTGATATTTTAAGCAATGAAGGAATTTTCAATGATCCTTTTCATATAGGAAAAGGATTCTATCTGGAAAACGGAAAGATGATGTATGGTCCCATGCAACCGGAATACAGGCAATTCCTGGAGCTGATGTGTGAATGGTATCAGGATGGGCTACTGGATCCGGATTTTGCTGCAAATGACGGTAATGCAGTGGACTCCAGGGTGATTGAAGGGCAGTCCGGCGCATTAATGACCCATATAGGCGGAGGAATGGGAAAGTATATGAATACCATGAAAGACGATTCTTCCTTTGATCTGGTTGCCGCCCAATTTCCGGTTCAGAAGAAAGGGGAACAGCCGAAGTTTGTACCCAGGCCATGGGAATACAGAGGCGGCGGTTCCGTTGCCATCACTCCTCATAATAAATATCCGGAGGAGTCCGCAAAACTTATCGATTACTTATACAGCGAAGAAGGTGCTCTTCTCAAAAATTTTGGGGTGGAAGGCGTATCTTATAATATGGAAAACGGGTATCCCAAATATACAGACCTGATTATGAATAATCCCGATGGCCTTTCCGTGACACAGGCCCTGGGGAAATATACAAGAGGCAGTACTCCTACACCAGGGTATATTGATGGAAGATATCATGAGCAATATTTTCAATTGCCTCAGCAAAAGGATGCCGCAAATCTTTGGGCGAAGGTGGCCGATAATGCCCTGGATGTATTGGTACCTCCTATTACCAACTCAGCAAAGGAAGCAGAAGAAGTTTCGACGATTATGGCTACGGTAAGCTCTTATCAGCAGGAAATGGCTGTAAAGTTCATAATGGGACAGGAATCTCCCGATCATTTTGATCAGTATGTAAAAGAAATGGAAAAAATGAATATCAATCGTGTCATTGAGCTGAAGCAGAAGGCGTTGGACCGTTATAACAGCAGGTAAGTTGAATATTGTGTTCCGGAAGAAGCAGGAATCTTCTTCCGGAACACAATATAAAATGAAGGGTGTGCTATTATGAAGCTGAACAGTAATTATAAAGTAAAGCCGGGATCGGCGATACCAGTGGTAAACACACTGTCTGATAGGATTATAAAAGAACTTTCAAAGAATAAATACTTATATCTCATGGCGCTGCCCGTATTGGCTTATTATCTGTTGTTCCATTATGGTCCTATGTATGGCGCTGTGATTGCGTTTAAGAACTTTGATGTGTCAAAAGGGATCTGGGGAAGTCCCTGGGTAGGATTTCAATATTTCAGGGAATTTTTTCAAAGTTACTATTTTAGCAGATTACTTCGAAATACATTTTTGTTGAGCTTCTATCAGCTGTTGTGGGGATTTCCTGCTCCCATTCTGTTTGCCCTGCTGTTGAATGAGATCAGAAATCATGCCTTTAAGAGGACAATCCAGACAGCTGCTTATTTGCCTCATTTTATATCCACTGTAGTGGTATGCGGCCTGATTCATGATTTTTTTGCACGTGATGGGGTGATTACCAGTCTGTATACCTTGTTTGGCGGAGAAGCAACAAGCTTTTTGAGTCAGCCTCAATATTTCAGGGGCATTTACGTCGGCACCGGGATATGGCAGGAGACAGGATGGGGCGCTATTATATATTTGTCCGCATTAAGCAGCATCGATACTCAGCAGTATGAGGCTGCAATAATAGATGGAGCCGGAAGGCTCAAACAGCTGCTTCATGTGACGCTGCCCGGTATTATGCCCACGATTATTATCATGCTGATACTGAGAATCGGGCAGGTAATGAGTGTAGGGTTTGAAAAAATTATCCTGCTGTATAATCCCAATACATATGAAACAGCAGATGTGATTTCTTCCTTTGTGTACCGAAAGGGTCTCGGCGAAAGTTTTCAGTTCAGTTATACTTCGGCGGTTGGATTGTTTAACTCACTAATCAATTTTGCCCTTTTGATTTCTGCGAATTGGTTCAGCAAAAAAGTCAGTGATACGAGTTTATGGTAAGGAGAGACAGATATGGTTGTGAGAAAGAACGCAGGAGATCGAATCTTTGATTTCTTTAATGCATTGTTTATGATTTGCATGATGATTGTTACCGTGTATCCATTTATTTATGTAATACTGGCTTCTGTCAGCGAGTCCCGTCTGCTAATCGGCCATCATGGATTATTGCTTAAGCCAAAAGGATTCAGTCTGATGGCTTATAAACTGGTTTTCAAAAATCCCAATATTGCAACAGGATACCGCAATACTTTGTTTATACTGGTAATTGGAACGATCCTCAATATTCTCCTTACATCCTTTGGTGCATATATTTTGTCCAGAAAAAGCTTCAAGTTCAAAAATGTCATGATGATTCTGATTGTATTTACCATGTATTTCAACGGCGGGATGATTCCCAGGTATTTGATGGTGTACAATAATTATCATTTGGGGAATAGTTTATGGGCATTAATTTTACCTCAGGCGATATCCACATGGAATTTGATTGTTATGAGAACATCTTTTTCGTCCCTTCCGGACAGCCTGGAGGAGTCTGCCAAAATAGACGGAGCAAATGATTTCGTTATACTCTTTCGCATTGTCCTGCCCTTATCCAAAGCTGTCGTTGCTGTAATGATATTGTTTTATGGAGTCTCCCACTGGAATTCCTGGTTTGATTCCATGATTTTTCTGAGAGAGAGAGACCTTTATCCCCTGCAGTTGATCTTAAGGGAAATCCTGATCTCCAACAATACGGATACCATGCTGGAAGGGATAACGGGCGTGGATGACAGGGAAATGGTGGGGAAAAGCATTCAATACGCAACGATAATCGTTGCCACACTGCCAATTTTGCTGGTCTATCCCCTTATCCAGAAGTATTTCGTAAAGGGTGTTATGGTTGGAGCGCTGAAGGGGTGAACCCAGCTGTATTTTATATAAAAGCGATCTTCAGGCATACGAAATTTTTTGTATAAATAATGTAAGGATCAGGAAGCCTGTGTGGATTTCCATGATAAGATATCAGTAGCGGCATCAGGCACACTTTAAGTGTACACAGGAAAGAGAATATCGGAGGGAGGATGTTATCTTGAAATATGATCTGGTGATCCTTGGCGCAACCAGTGCAGCCCTGGGCATTGCCAGCGAGGCAGGGGACAGGTATCATATCCTGATACTCAATTCCACCTCAATGGTCGCCTATGAATTCATTAATGCATACAAACCGGGCACCGGCTGGGAGAAAGAGCCGGAGTCCATACCGGCCCGCACGATTCGGGAGGAGTTGCTGTCCGAAAACATTCTTTGTACCGGGAATGGCAGGAGCACACATATCTATTCGGCCGGGTCTGTGTTCTGTAAGGCATTTCGGGCACTGAAAGCGGATATCCTGCTGGAAACCGGACTGGTAAGTGTGAAGGAAAAGGACGGTGGCTATGAGCTTTCCGTTTACTGTATCGGAGGATTTCAGACGATATATGCGGATTGCATCATTGATACCACGGAGCGGGAAATCGGGATCCGGAACAAGTCCCTGAACTGTTTGCTGGTAAACCGGGATCAATCCGAACTGTTTCCTTCCATTTTTCCGGAGGGTGCGGAGTTTTATCCGGATGGGGATGAGACGGTGAACAGTGCAGTGATGCGGTACCCTGTTACGAACGATACAACTCTGTATCAGGCCAGACATCAGCTTATCGGGTATTGGGCGCGGCGCCCGGAAGATATGAAAAACTGGAAGATTGCGGCCGTTGGCTTGTGCTTTGATGTAACTCCATCCATAGGATATCGAAAGATCAGCAAAACACATTTTCTGCTTCCATCCGCCTGGCAGGTCAATCCCTTAATTGCCATGGACGTCGGTTTTGCTTTGGGAAGGAGTGCGGGCATATGATTTACAGGAGAATGGCAGACGGCATCCCGAGGGAGACTGCAGCGGACGACATTGCATTTGACAGACATTATGATGTGATCGTAGCGGGAACAGGCACTGCCGGATCCTTTGCCGTTCTGGCAGCTGCCATGCAGGGAGTATCTGTTCTGGGCGTTGATCGGTTTTCCGGTGCCGGTGGGATGAGTACGTTTGGTTATGTGGATGGTTATTATTATGGTGCCAATGGAGGCATGT
>ENA-UOOK01006666-UOOK01006666.1-fermentation-metagenome-genome-assembly--contig:-NODE-6666-length-10901-cov-32.607228_pt1 | contig 10901 bp, 9 predicted proteins | sample MGYA00245777_ERZ724023 | MGnify/ENA primary metagenome ERZ724023 (study PRJEB28704, sample SAMN03018312) | fermentation metagenome | biome: anthropogenic terrestrial biome; feature: soil; material... | reverse complement strand
AACTACTGACAGGCGGCGTTTTTACGGATCTGGCGGTGTATAGCAGGTTGAGGGGAGATGGATAGGGCTTCTGCCCAAATTTCTTAAATTAAAAACTTATTATTTAAGATAATAGATAAATACTTAAATAAAGATTATCTTTGTTTAAAATTTTTACCATGAAACGGTTTAAATCTGGACAATATATTAGTCAGGGCTATTATAAAAGCTTCCAGCCTGAGTTTATTAACAGACAGCTGCAAATTGATAATATGGAAGTATCGCAATTGTTAAGCCAGGCTGATAGAGAATTAGGCCGGTTGGACATGTATTCAAAATATATTCCCAATATAGAGTTGTTTATCAGTATGCATGTGTTGAAGGAAGCAACTCAAAGTAGCAAAATTGAAGGTACACAGACAAATATGGACGAAGCGCTCTTGGAGAAAGAGGATTTGCCATTAGACAAAAGAGATGATTGGGAAGAGGTTCAGAATTACATAAAAGCTATGGAATGGGCTATCGGGCATCTCGCCACTATACCCTTTTCGTCACGACTGATAAGAGAAACTCATGGTGTATTGCTTCAAGGTGTAAGAGGAGAAAAAAAGCAACCCGGTGAATTTCGGATTAGTCAAAACTGGATTGGTGGAGCAACAATAAAAGATGCCGTTTTTATTCCTCCGGTTCACAGCTCTGTGCCAGAACTAATGAGTGATATTGATAAATTTATTCATAACGAGGAGATTCATATACCTGAATTGCTTAAAATCGGACTGGTTCATTACCAGTTTGAGACAATTCACCCTTTTCTTGATGGAAATGGCAGAATAGGACGATTATTAATTCCACTTTATTTGGTAAGCAAAGGAATATTGCAAAAACCAGTTTTGTATTTATCTGATTTTTTTGAGAAAAATAGAAAATTGTACTATGATAACTTAACAACAGTAAGAGAAAAAAATAATTTGGAACAATGGTATAAATTTTTTCTTGTAGGAGTGATTGAAACGGCTAAAAATGGAATTATCACTTTTGATAATATATTGCAACTTCAAAAGCAAATTGATATAGACATTCAATCTTTAGGCAGTAGAGCATTAAAGGCCAGGAAAGTAATCGACTATCTGTATAAACGTCCAATGATTACAGCGAATACGGTAAGTGAGGTTGCTTCGATTTCAATGCCATCATCTTACAAATTGATTTCAGATTTAGAGAAACTCAATGTGTTGAAAGAAAATACCGGTGGTCAAAGAAGTAGAGTATATGTATTTGATAATTATATAAAGCTTTTCAGATGAAGCCCCTTGGGAAATCCGTCACCCTGATCGGCAATATTTAAAATAAAAAGAACAATAAAAATGAAATGGATTCCTCAAATTTTGAATAAACACACAAATTAATATTTGAAAGTATATACAAATAGTATATATTTGTGGTAAATATTCATCCTATGAAAACAGTACTTTTGAAGTTAGACGATTCAACATTCTGTGAGACGGAGAGCATTCTGACTCGTATAAAAAAACCTCGCAACAGATATATTAATGAGGCTGTTTCGTTTTATAATAAGATTCAGAAACGTCAGCTGATTGAAAAACAATTGAGAGAGGAATCTCTATTGGTTAAAGATGAATCCATTCGGGTGTTAAACGAATTTGAATCTGTCGATTATGACAATCAGGCAATTTGAGATTTGGATTGCAGATTTGAATCCACAGATAGGAACAGAACCGGGGAAAACACGTCCGGTGTTGATCATACAAACAAACCTGTTGAATAAAGTCTCTCATCCATCCACATTAATCTGTCCCATAACAACAAATGTAGTTACGGAATCAGATATATTGAGGGTACACATAAGGGAGGATGTAGCAAATTTGCACGAGAATTGTGATATACTGATAGACCAGATTCGTGTTATCGACAACAAACGACTGATAAAAAAGGTTGGAAAGCTCCCGGTTGATCTTGTTGAAAAAGTAAAAGAAAATATCCTTATAGTTCTTGATTTGGATTAAAAGGTACAGAATGAAACCGGAGTGTATTTTGAATATCAAAACACGAGCCGAGTGGAGAAATTGGCTTCTGCAGAATTTCAACATCCGCAGCGAAATCTGGCTGGTTTATGCCAAAAAATCTATCGGCTTGGAACGTATTCAATACAACGATGCCGTTGAAGAAGCCCTCTGTTTCGGCTGGATAGACAGCACAAACAAATCCCTTGACAAGGACCACACCATGCAACGGTTCACACCCAGGAAAGCCAACAGCCACTATTCACAACCCAACATTGAACGATTGAAATGGTTGGCCGCGAACCATTTGATTCATCCTGCATTCGCAGATACAGCCCGGGAAATCACCTCCCGAGAATTTCTCTTTCCCACAGACATTTTAGATGAAATTAAAAGGGACAAAGAGGCCTGGAATAATTTTTTAAAATTCTCAGACCCCTATAAAAGAATCCGGATTGCTTATATAGACAGCGCAAGAAACCGTCCCGCGGAATTCACCAAACGGTTGACCAACTTTATTCAAAAAACACGGGACAATAAACTGATACGCGGATTTGGCGGAATTGAAAAGTATTATGAAAAAAGCCAATAAATGGATTTTTGGTTTTTTAATAGCTTTACAGTATTGGATTACAAAAATGACGACAAAAGAACCCTTTATGAAAAAGACACAAATCAGAACACTCGTATTAGTACTTATAATAATCACCGGTCTTTCCGGGTGCAAAGTGGCACAAGAAAAGGAATTGAATCCACAACTGGATTCCTATTTTGAGCAGCTGGTAGACAATCCCGAATTCTCGGTGATCATAACACAGAAGGACTCTGTCATCTATACATGGAATTTTGGTTCTGCTGATACAACTATTTATGACATAGCTTCTGTTAGCAAACAATTCACAGGAATGGCAATTGCTCTTTTGGAAGAAAAAGGATTGATTGACCTGAATGATAAAATCATTGAATACCTGCCCGATTTGCCCCGCGTTATGAGTAATATTACCATATATCAACTGGTTCATCACACATCCGGTATCAGGGACTGGCCCGCGCTTTTCGCAATGAAAGGATGGCAGCCTCATGAAGCACTTACATTGGATGATATCTATGAAACACTTAAAAAGCAAGAGCGCTTGAATTTTATCCCGGGATCCGAATTTTCTTACAGTAATTCCAATTACAATCTTCTGGCAAAAATAGTTGAATCCGCTACAGATACATCATTTGAAAGGTGGTCACATGATAACCTATTTGTTCCATTGGAAATGGAGAATACTTATTACATGGATAGTACTGCTAATCGTCTCTATGCCCCCGGGTCCAGTTCCCTTATGAGCAACACCGCCGATTTATCAAAATGGTTAATCAACTTTTATAGCAAAACGCTGGGTGGAGACGATCTTAACAAACGAATGATCCAAAAAGGAAGCTTGAATGATAACCAAATCATTGATTACGGCTACGGTCTGTACTTGAAAGAAATAAACAACCGGAAAATCTATTACCATGATGGCGTATGGCTGGGCTACAGATCGGCAACAGCCTTCTTCCCTGAAGACAATATTGGCGTGGTTATTTTAAGCAATAATGGATCATTGAACCCTCCCACAATAATCAATGACGTTGCCAATATTTTGTTTGGTAATGAGACCGAGCTAAAACCAAAAGAAAACAATTCAGGGGAGCAGGAAATAAACGATGCGTTCTTTGATTTGTGTGCCGGCAAATACCGGCAAGTGGATGACCCGGATTGTTATCTGACTTTTTTCAAAGAGGGTGATGCATATTTTTTAAACATGTATAACAGGAATTTTAAACTATATGCCAAATCAGATTCAGTATATTTTGTAAAGGAGGCCAAGGCTGAATTCGTATTTCATTTAAGGAACGGAGAGGTAAAAAGCCATTCGCTTGAACAAAATGGCAATAGCTATTTGGCATTAAGAGTTGAGAAAGAAAAAAAAGGGGCAAATATCAATTACAACAAATTACCAGGGATTTACCATTCAAGCGAACTCAATGTAAATTACCAGGTCAGGTATGAAAATGAAGTATTATTCATTCATAGTACAATCTTTCCTGAAGATATTATTCTTAAGCACGCAGAAGATCTGACATTTAAAAGCAATTCGGGCTTAATCCAATCCGTCACCTTCATAGAAGAAAACGGGGAAATTAAAAGCCTGGAAATAAACAATCCAAGAGCAAAAAACATAGCTTTTAGAAAGAAATAATGCAAGAAGAAACCCCACGACAACTCCTCAGGGACCCGGCACAAAAACCCGATGAAGCCCTCTTCAGAAACATCCTGGCCCCCACCCTTTTCCGGGTCATGGAAAAGATCCACCGGTCTTTAGCCGATGCAGGCATTGACCTTGAGTGGCGGTACTATAAAGACGGGAACGCCTGGCTGGGAAAAGCCACGTACAGGAAAAAAACAGTCGTCTGGATCTCCCTCTGGGAAAACCTGGTCAAAGCCGGCTTTTATTTCACCCAAAAGACCCGCCCCGGGGTGCTTGACTTACCCCTTTCCCCCGAGATGAAAACCCTTTTTGCCGAGGCAAAGCCCGTCGGGAAACTCATCCCCTTGACCCTCGACATCCAGGACGAGACCCCCCTCCCCGACTTCGTCACCCTGATCAAACACAAAAAAAACCTCCCCTGAACCCACTGCCCGAGCTTCCGCCAAGAAGGCATTAAAAGCAACTAACGAGAAGAACCACCCTTCCCGTTATCCATTTAAAAAAGAATGAATTATAAAGTGAAATTTGCTTCACTCTTGCTATATTTGTAAAGGACAATGAATTAAACACTTTTATTTGGAGCAAATCGAAAACCACTGCAATGATCAAACCAAACATATTAGAAGAAAAATATTCGGCATTTTCTGAATTCATAAAGAGCAAAGACGGCAAACCATTTGTGGCTTTTAGTAAATCACCCTATATCAATGAAGAAGAGAATTATAAATATGATGTGTATAGCAATGCAATCCAAGCTTTAGGAGTTGATAAATGGAAGAAAGAGGATATTGGAAGTGGGGCGATTTTTGAGGCTGTTAATGCAGCCGTTCATACAAAGATCAACGTTGGAGGGAAAGCTGTAGATCATAACCTTATTGATTGGAGGGTTAAGGATCAGTTTCGTCAATACTCTGTTGACAGGCAGACAGAACAATTGCTGTTTGATTTCTTTAAAAATGAACGACAAGACAGTGAGTGTTTTGAAATGTTTCATAAAGAAGGTCTACCCTATCAACTCATAGCTTTCCTTTATTTCATTAAGGATAATACCAAATACTTACCGATTTCCCAGAAAGCATTTGATGATATTTTCAGAAAACTGGGAATCAGCGATTTCAAAACAAGTGGAAATGCTTCCTGGGAAAATTATTCTACCTTCATAACAATTCTAAAACAAGTAAAAGACTTTATTAACAAAAAAGATCCGGAAGCTACTTTTATAGATGCCCACAGCTTTCTTTGGATATTACAACAAATAGATATGGAAGAAAGTATTAGCTTTTATCAGCAACTAATCATGTTTTTGAAGCAAGCAAAAACAGATAATTTGAAAACGAATCATTATGTTTCACATTACCAAGGGACTAAGGTTAAGGTAAGTTTTGGTATTGGTGGGAAAGCAAAAATCCCATGGATCTCCTTTCTAAAAGGGGATAATACAACAAGTAAAGGTATCTATCCAGTCTATCTTTATTATAAAGAAGTTGAACGGCTTATCTTAGCTTACGGAATTAGCGAAACAAATACTCCAAAATTATCCTGGGATGTTCCTGATAAAAAAACCATAAAAGAGTTCTATCAATTAAATTTCGCTAAAGATCCGTTTCGTTATGGAGCATCTTATGTATACAAGGTTTATGATGTGAACCATTTACCTTCATCAGAAAGCATAAACGAAGATTTAAACCAAATCATTGACCAATACCATAGGATAATTGACAACAGTGAAGATATTAATGATAAAGAACCGGAACAAAACATACAACTCAATTTTAAAACAAGGAGTTTTATTGAAGCGCTTGATAAATGCGGCCTCCAATACTCTAACAAGCTGATCACCCGCTTTATTGCTTCCCTACTCACCAAACCTTTCCTGATCTTCACCGGGCTATCTGGTTCGGGGAAGACCAAGTTGGCACAGGCTTTTGCACAGTGGATTTGTGAAGATGAGAGTCAATATAAGCTCATTCCTGTGGGAGCCGACTGGACCAATCGTGAACCGCTGCTGGGGTATCCCAACGCACTAAAGCCGGAGGAATATGTTAAGCCCGATAGTGGTGTGCTGGAACTAATAATTCAAGCAAACAATCGTCCGGAATTACCGCATTTTCTGATTTTGGACGAAATGAATCTAAGCATCGTTGAAAGGTACTTTGCCGATTTCCTGAGTGTGATGGAATCCAAGAAAGAGATTCCGCTGTTTCCGGAAGGCAGCGTCAACAACGGAGTGCCAGCCAAATTGGGCATTCCGCAGAATCTTTTCATCATCGGCACTGTAAACATAGATGAAACCACCAATATGTTCAGCCCCAAGGTTCTGGACAGAGCCAATACCATCGAATTCAGAGTGACCATGAAGGAAATGCAGACGTTCCTGAACGGTGCGAGCGAAGTCAACATGGACGCACTAACAGGCAAAGGCGCAGCCTCGACAAAGAGTTTTTTGAAAATGGCATCCAATCAGTTATCCAATCCGGAAGACATAGACTTTATCAGAGAAACACTGATCAAATTCTTTGGCGAATTGAAGAAAACCGGAGCCGAGTTTGGTTACCGCAGTGCCCTTGAAATCCTCAGGTTGATTCATCATCTAAGTGTATTGGATCAGAGCCTCGGAACCAATGAAATGATTGACATCGCCATCATGCAAAAACTATTGCCCAAATTGCATGGATCCAGAAGGAAAATCTGTCCGGTTCTGGAAACATTGGGTGGCTTTTGCCTAAAAGAGAATGGAAACATAATAAAAGACGTATTTGATAAACCCGAGTTTGACTTTGAGGCACCGGAAGTGCTGTATCCCCTTTCCCTGGAAAAAATCACCCGCATGCACAGAGGCGCCGTTGAAAACGGTTTTGCCAGTTTTGCCGAAGCTTAAGTATGGAAAAATTATCGGCCATTGAAATCCCTCTTGATTCCGTTGAGGAAGGCCTGTGTCTCTGGATTGATGCAAGGACACCAGGAACGCTTTACGATGCTCAAGAAGACTCGGAAGCCAATCTTGAAGCCCGGTTTCAATTGGTTGAAGGTTGCTTTTACGATTATAAAATAAGTAGTGACAAATACATCCTTAAAGATCCTTTTGATAACATAGTAAAACCCCATAAACGAATCACAAACTCCGGAACCATTGCCCCTAACATTTACGTCGGAACCCTGGAAATTGCCCTTTACGAAAAAGACACCGATAAACCCAAAGGGGTTGTCCGGCTGGAAGTGCAATCGTATAAGACCGGGTACCGGGAGGATTACCGTTCCATGTTGGCGCTCATAACCGAGAAATGCACCGATTTGTTGTTGCAGGCCAATTCACCTGTAGCGCATCATTTCGAAATTGATTACACCAAAGACAGTCAGACGCTTTACCAGCGCTTTGCCTTTATTCAATCAGTCCTTGGAACCGATGAGTTTGCCGAGGCGGTGCACCGCATTGTTTCAATGCCTGTAACCCGATGGGCAGAAACCACAGAAGAAAGGGATGTTCGGAGTGCAAGAAGGTTTTCAAACGCCAATATCAAACAGATACTTAAAGGGGGCAAGAGGACGAAACTGCCCGATGATCATTTTCTACACCACTACAGCGTTGTATCCCTGCCCGAAAGAATTTCCGTAGCACGTAAAATAGATTCTGCAGATACGCCGGAAAACCGCTTTATAAAACATGCCCTTGAGTCCTTTCTCAAGCTTTGTACCGATATCCACCAGGCCGCAGAAATTGAAAACCACACCAAACTGCTGCATGAATCTGAGGCGCTCATTCACAAACTGGAAAATCAATTGCATCATACGGTTTTCAAGAACATCTCCCGTCCCGCTATGTTAAAACTGAACAGCCCCGTTCTTCAGCGAAAAGAAGGTTACCGGGAGGTGTTACGTGTATGGTTGATGTTCGATCTGGCAGCCAGACTCATCTGGAAAGGAGGCGATGATGTGTACCGCGGAGGCAAAAAAGATGTGGCTGTTTTGTATGAATACTGGCTCTTCTTTATGTTGTTGGATTTATTGCAGGAAATCTTTCAGATTGAACCCAAAGGGCTCTCGGAATTGATTCAGGAATCCTCAGACGGTTTGAATCTTCAGATAAAGCAAGGGAAGTTCATCGCCTTATCTGGTATTTATGATAAAGGTCCCAGAAGATTAAATGTTCGTTTCAGTTACAACCGTTCTTTTAGCGGCAAACAGGAATATCCGCATGCCGGAAGCTGGACAGTCACCTTAAGACCGGATTATACGCTGTCCTTCTGGCCAGTTGGTATTGACGAAGAAGCAGCCGAGAAACAGGAACTGATTGTCCATGTGCACTTTGATGCTAAATACAAAGTTGACAACCTCTTGAGTTTTCAGTCCTTCATGAACGAAGAAGAGCTCAATGACGAAAAAACGGACAACCGGAAAGGCATCTATAAAAATGCCGATCTGCTCAAGATGCATGCATACAAAGATGCCATAAGAAGAACCAGCGGAGCTTATGTATTGTACCCCGGCGATAAGTCCATTAAGCAAAAAGGATTTCATGAAATCATTCCCGGACTGGGAGCGTTTCCGCTTCGTCCATCAAAAAATGATACAGGTATTGGAGAATTAAAAACCTTTATACTGGAGATTGTAGAGCATTTACTTAACAGAGCTTCTCAACGGGAAAAAATAGCCTACCGAACCTATGACGTCTACCATACTCCGCCTGGCATAGAGAACATTGTAAGAGAGCCGCTGCCAGAGCCTTACAATGCCAACAGAGACCTGATTCCTGACGAAACGTATGTGCTGGCTGGTTTATGTAAATCTGAGGAGCATTACCATTGGATTACAGACAACCTGCTCTACAGTATAGGATTAGGTTCCAGGGATAATGCAACACCCATTACCAAAGAACTGATCAATGCCAGATTTCTCCTGCTATTTTCGCTGGAAAAAGACACTTCCCTCAGTCTTTGGAAGATCAAACAAAACAAAGCTGAACCCTATTCCCGTCAGGATCTTCTGGACTTGAACTATCCTGCACCCACATACGACAACTATCTGGTATTCCACCTAAAAGAAATTACTGAACCAGAATTAAACGATATTAGTGTGAATATAAATAAATTAAATTTTTATAAAGAAGACAACCACATTATTATCACACTGGCAGAGTTGATGAAATACAAAAAGTCCAGGTAAAGCATGCCGCTGTTGCTCTCCATAGGCAGTTGTTCCTTTGGAATTAGTCGCATACGCTCTTACGTTGCTTGTAAACGTCCTATTATCAAGTAAGTGTATCACTATTAACGAAATAATCTGCTTATTTCACATAAAAGCAATATATTTATGGCGAAAATATGTGGCATGCCACACAAATACAACCCTAAATGATAATACAGCGACAAAAATACCTTGATATGTTAATTGCCGGTCAGGGTTGTATAAAACGGAGCATACCCACCCAGAAAAACGGTATAAAAAGGGTTAAAAACGCCAAAAATATCCACAAAACCCGGTTAAAAAACGGTGCATATCCATTCACTTTACTAAAGATGGGGCAAAAAAACGGAGAATAACCGTTCAGTGGTATTGCCAACCAGGCCAACAGGCCGGCTGACCGTTGCAAAACGGAACATGTCCGTTCACTTTGCTTCATCAAAAGGCTGAGAGTCAGTAATAAACGGAGCATATCCGTTCACTTTTCTCAGTCAATAGTTGTTCCTTTGTGAGGTATAATCAAAAAGGCGCTCTAAAATGGCAGGAACAACTATAGCAATGAGTAAATTAAAACAGGTCCTTCGATGGAAGGAAGAGGGCTACTCCAATCGTAAGATAGCCCAATTGGTGGGTCTCAATAAAGAGACCGTAAACAATTATATTAGCAGGGCAAATGCAGATTCATTAAGTCAAAAAGAGTTACTTCAGCTCGATGATTTTGTACTTGACATCCGTCTCCGAGGGGGCAATGCCGCGTACACAGATACACGATTTGAGGTGTTTAAAAAGCATCTTCCGTATTTTGTAGAACAAATGGCTGATCCACATAACCATGTTACTTTGTATCAACTGTGGATTGAATATAAAGCGAATAATCCGGATGGTTATGAGCTGACCCAGTTCAGATATCATTATCGTCAAAACACATTGGCTACCCAAAAGGTCAGTACGATACTGGCGGATCTCCACGTTCCCGGAGCTAAGATATATTTGGACTTTTCCGGAGACAAGCTATCATACGTTGATATAGCTACCGGGGAACTGATAAAAGTACAGACCTTTGTGGCGTGCCTGCCGGCTACCGATTATGCTTTTGCTATGGCGGTACCATCACAACGGGAAGAAGACTTTGTCTATGCTTTTATACAATGCCTGCACCATCTGGGGGGTGTTCCAAAAATCATTGTGCCGGACAATCTCAAAGCAGCTGTCATTAAAGCCAACCGGTATGATCCTTCTCTGAATCAACTGTTGGAGGATATGGGAAACCATTATGGGGCAGTAATTATGCCTGCCCGGCCCCGGCATCCCAAAGACAAGGCGAATGTGGAAGGCATGGTAAAAACGATTTACAATCGCGTCTATGCGCCGCTGCGTAACAGGTTATTCTATTCATTATCTGAGCTGAATGATGCCATTGCCGAGCAGGTGAAGTGGCACAATCAGAAAAGAATGCAGTTGAAGCCGTACACTCGTGAGG
>ENA-UOOK01006661-UOOK01006661.1-fermentation-metagenome-genome-assembly--contig:-NODE-6661-length-10910-cov-3.756426_pt1 | contig 10910 bp, 10 predicted proteins | sample MGYA00245777_ERZ724023 | MGnify/ENA primary metagenome ERZ724023 (study PRJEB28704, sample SAMN03018312) | fermentation metagenome | biome: anthropogenic terrestrial biome; feature: soil; material... | reverse complement strand
GGCGCTTTTACATGATATCGGTAAATTATACCAGCGCACAGGTATTTGGATTAAGATTGAAGACTATAAAAAATATTTAGTATTTCGAGGTAAATACTTATATTATCATTCTGCATTTACTGCATCTTTTATTGATCAATTTATTAAAGATGATAATATTAAAGAGTTAAGTGCAGGTCATCATTTACCTAAGCCTTCAATTATTAAAACTGCTGACATTATTGCAGCTGCTCATGATCGTCGCGACAGTGATGGTGATGATAATAAAGATAATCAATTTATTCTAATGCGAACATCTTCAATCTTTAATCTGCTAGGGGATGCAAAGAAAAATGAATTTCTACCTTTAATTCCTTTAAGCGATTTTAGCGGTTTTGTTTTAAGAAAGAAACTAAGTTTAAAACAAGCAAAAAAGGAATATTTGGATTTATATAATCTGTTTACAAAATCATTAATGGACATAAGATATGATAATAAAAAAGTTTTATATCATCAATTATATCCATTGTTGAAAAACTATTTATATGCAATTCCTGCAAATACTTATAATACTAAAAATACATATGTATCATTATTTGATCATTTAAAACTAACTTCAGCAATTGCAAATTGCATGGTTGTTAATGAAAAAGATTTTATTATTTTGAAATACCATGTTCATGGTATTACAGATTTTGTATATTCTGATAATGATATTGAATTAATCCATTATCGTTCAATATATATGCAAGTCCTATGTGATTTAATTGCATTTCATATTTTAAATGAATTTAATTTAAACTATGAAAATATTATGTATTCATTGGGTGGACAAGGTAGGATATTACTTCCTAATGGAAAAGCAGTTATACAACGGATAGAAAATTTATATCATAGAATAATTTCCACAGTTAATAATATCCATAATGGTATAATTAAATTTGTCCTATCCTATGATATATATAATAGGAATGATTTGCAGAAAGGTAAATTTAAAAATAATTTATCTAAAAATGAAAAATTTTTAATATCAAATGAGAAAATTGTCATAAAAGATAATTTGAAAATTGATTATTATAGTATTGGAAAGAAAATAATAAATAATAAGTCAATAATTGAATATAATTTTGGTAAAAAAAACCATAATATAAATGTCTTTGATTTTTTTGATTTAGGTGGTATAATTATCAATTCGGATGAAGTTAAAGAAAATTGTTATTATCAATCATATAATGGTCCTTTAATAGGCGAGACGAAATTTTATAATCTTTCTATAAACTATCAAATGAATAAAAAAAGTTGTTTAGTGTTTATGGACATTAAAAGTCTTGGGGATATTTTTAATAAACAAATGTCCACAAGTTCTCAATCCTTTTCCACATTCCTTACATTATCACGTAGTTTAGAATTATTTATATCTAAACAACTTGCTCTAATATGTTCTGGATATAAAATGGATTGTTTATATGCATCAGGAGATGATATTGTTTTTATAACAGATATGATTGATGCTCAAATTATTGTTTCAAAAATTATCGATGGATTTAATAAATACACTGGTAATAATACTGTGTTTAATTGGAATGTTAAAATCGAGAAAATTACTAAAAATAATATTAGTGAAATATATAAAAATTTAAAAGAAAAAATAAAGGAGGTGAGTAATAATGAACGAATCGCTAAATGATTTAATGAACAAAGCTATGTCTAAAGGTTATATTAATGAAGAAGAATTACAAAAATCAATTGATACTAATAGTGAAGAATATCAAATAATCGTAAAAAAATTAAAAGAGGAAAATGTAAATATTATTACTCACGCTGATGAAGAAGAAGTTGATGAAGTAGATACAGATGTAGAAGATCAAGAACTAGATACAATGCCACGAACTGATGATATAATCACGGCCTATATTCATGACATTAAAGGATTTCCATTATTGAACCAAGAAGAAGAAATTGAACTTGCAAGAGATATTCAAGCAGGTGAAGAAGCTCGTTTAAAGTTGAATGATGATTTACCTCAAGATGAAAAAGATAGTTTGCAAGATATTATTGACCGAGCAGACGCATCAAAAGAATATTTTGTTAATTGCAATCTTCGTTTAGTCGTGTGGTGGTCTAGTAAATATCGAAACCGTGGTTTAGCACAAGAAGATATTATTCAAGAAGGTAATATGGGATTAATTCGTGCTGTTGAAAAATTTGATCCTGAAAAAGGTGCACGTTTTTCTACTTATGCTTCAACTTGGATTCGCAAACATATAATGCGTGCAATTCAAAATCAAGCAAGAACAGTTAGATTACCAATACATATATCTTCTTATATTTCTAAGATTAAACGTACAGAAGCTGAATTAGGAACTAAATTAGGACGTGATCCAAGTATTGAAGAACTTGCAGAAGAAATGGGAATTACTACTGAAAAGATCGTTGAATATCAAGGATATTATGCAGATACAATTTCGCTTGATACTCCAGTTGGAAATGAAGATGCATTAAGCATAGGTGATTTAATTGCCAATCCTAATTCATCTAATCCTTTTGAAGAAATTGCTCGTAAAGAATATAGTTCTGAACTTAATCGTGTTTTAAAACAACTGAATCCGCGTGAATATCAAGTAATTACTCTTCGTTTTGGTATTAATGATGGTAATGCCAGAACATTGGAAGAGATTGGTAGAATTATCGGTTTAACAAGAGAAAGAGTTCGTCAAATTGAATCTAAGGCCCTTCGCAAATTGCGTCATCCAAATCGTTCGACGAAAATGAAACAATTCTACCAAGTATAAAAGTTCTAACCAGAACTTTTTTCTTTGTTTATAATAGATTTATTTCTATTTCAAATTATTTATGTTATAATATATATGAGAGGTACATTAACATGGGGTTTTTTAAAAGGCGTAAAGTTGAAGAAGTGAATATTGTAATTAAACCCCCAAGAACAAAAGTTCCTGATGCTAATGTTTTAATGTATTCAGAGAGAATTGAATTTGTTGCTCCTACTGAATATGATCAAACAAATAATGTTGATGAACGATTAGCTGTTATTAATAAAGAGTTTGAAGCAATTCAGCTTAAAAGTGATGAGTTACTTCAAGCATATTATAATTGTAAGATATTTTCACGAATTGCTAATCGCGATCGTGATTTTAATTCTAAAATATTAATGATTGATAAATATGTAAATCGTATTCGTCATGATGAACAAGAATTAACAAGGACATTTAATAATTTAAAAAAGCAAGATTTCACTATTGACTCTTTAGATGATTTTTATGTTCAATTAGAAAATTTTGCACAGTTACAAAAAGAATTATCAAGAAAAATCTCTTTAATTCAAACAAGATATTATAATCATTTTAAAATTGCAACAGCAAATGTTACTTTAAATAAAACAAGTAAAGAATTAGAAATCATGAACCGTAATTTAAATTTGTTTTTAGATGATTTTAAAACATTATCTGAAGCTGCTGAATTCGTGTTTTTCAATAGTGGACAATTATTGTTTTCACTAGTTAATTCATTAGTTAATTGTTTTCGTGATTTTCAAAAAGAAGAATATATTAAACAATTTGATTTTAAGTATTTCTTAAAGTCAGATGTTATCATCACTTTAACGTTAAAAGAATGGATTGACTTGTTTAATAAGATTAAGTTTGTAATGAAGGCAACTACTGATGCTGATTTAGGAAATTATTTAGAATTTAAGAATAACTACATTCAATTCGAATTAAGATATAGTATTTTAATGATGAATATGGAGGGAAGGAAAAATTCAAATATTGAGAATTTTAGTATATAGGTATAATTATGTTAGCTGATTTACATATACATTCAATTAATTCTGATGGGGTTTATCGTATCGATGAATTAATTGATAAAGCGACTAAATTAGGATTGGGTATTATTAGTATTACCGATCATGATACAATAGTTAGTTCAATTGAAGCGAGTAATAGTAAATTAATCAAAATTATAATTGGGCTTGAACTTTCCACATTTAATAATGGGGAATCAGTGCATATTCTTGGGTATTTTAATAATGATGACAATATTGGAACTTTCTTAAACTTTCTTGAAAACCAATTAGCTAATAGAAGAAAAAGAGCTTTGGAAATTTTAGAAAAGTTAAAAATATTTAATATCATTTTAAATCCACAATTTATTAATGAAAGTAAAAGTATTACGCGAGGCAATATTGCAACAGAAATTATAAAACAAGGATATAATTATACTAAGAAAGAAATATTTAGAGATTTTATTGGCGTTGGATGTCCTGCATATTTACCTTCACTTAAAACAACAACTATTGAAGGTATTAAAAATATTCATGATGCAGGTGGATTAGCTGTATTAGCGCATCCGATGTTATTAAAGAAAAATAATGCCGAAGATATATTGAAATTAGGTGTCGATGGAATTGAAGCAAGATATCCTAATCATTTAGATAAAGAAGATTATTACCGTCAACTAGCAAGTAAATATAATATTTTTATAACTGCTGGTAGTGATTTTCATTCATATGATGATGGCATGCATGGAAATTTAGGAGATGTAACATTGAGTGGAAATGATTTAGAAATGTTTTTAGGGAAATTAAATGAACGTTAGAGTATTAGCGCATGAAGCAATAGGTAAAGTATTGGATAAGGGCGGTTATACTAATATTGTAATTGACCAAGTTTTAAATAAATTTGAATTCAGTAATGAGGATCGATCTTTATTTACAAAGATTGTTATAGGGACAGTTGAATATAAATTAACACTAATGTTTTACCTAGAACCTTATTTACGGAAGAAACAAAAGCCTTGGGTTAATAATTTATTACTAATGAGTGTTTATCAAATCGTCTATTTAGATGTTCCTGATTATGCTGTTGTAAATGAAGCGGTGGACATTGCGAACATTAAAGATCGCAGCATTGGTTCATTTGTAAATGCCGTTTTAAGAAACTTCATTAGAAATGATAGGCGTTCTTTTGAAGCACTTGATGAATTAAAACGACTATCAGTTGAATATAGTTATCCAGAATGGTTAGTGGCTTTTTTCTTAAAGGACTATTCTTATACGGAAGTGAAAAAAATCTTTGAAGAATATAAAAAAGTTCATCGAACAGGGATTAGAGTTAATACTTTAAAAACAACCTTGGACGAAGTAAAAGCTTTATTGGATGACGAAGGAATTGAATATGTAAATACTGATCTTGTGAAAAACGGTTTACAGGTTGATCAACCGATGATGAATCATCAACTGTTTACATCTGGTAAAATTACGATTCAAGATATATCAAGTCAATTAGTTTCAGAAGTATTAGATCCGCATGTTGGTTCAACTATCTTAGATCTATGTAGTGCTCCTGGAGGAAAGACAGCCCATTTAGCAAGTATTATGAATAATACAGGTGAAATTCATGCCTGCGATATTCATCAACATAAATTAAATATAATGGAGAAAAACTTCAAACGACTTGGCGTTAAAAACGTAAGTCTACAATTAATTGATGCTCGCGAAGTAAAAAATCATGTAAAACTAAATGCATTTGATTTTATACTTGCAGACCTTCCATGTAGTGGACTAGGTGTATTGGGTCATAAAGTAGATTTAAAATACCGCATTACAAAAGCGGATATTGATGAAATAAAAATATTACAAGAAGAAATACTAGATGCGACACATATGCTTGTGAAACCGGGTGGGAAGTTTGTCATAAGCACATGTACATTGAACAAAGCAGAAAACGAAGGCTTAGTAAAGAAATTTTTAACTAAGTATCCAAATTTTGAAAAGGAGGAAGAAATAACTGTTCTTCCGTATGAGCACCATAGCGATGGCTTTTATATATGTAAATTAAGGCGGAAATAATGAAATCAATTTATGGAATAACACGCAAGAAAATGCAGTCTTTTTTGCAATCACTAGGATTTAAACCATTTCGATCAACACAAATATTTGAATGGGTTTATCGAAGGGGAATAACGAGCTTTGCTGAAATGACAAATATTAGCAAAGATGCAGTAAAAAATATCGAAGAAAACTTTGAGTTTACTTCTTTAGAAATAGATACATTACAAATTTCTGAAGATGGAACTAGGAAATATTTATTTAAATTAGATGAGAAACATTTTATTGAAACGGTGTTAATGAGACATAATTATGGTTATTCACTCTGTGTATCAACCCAAGTTGGCTGTAATATGGGATGTAGTTTTTGCGCAAGTGGACTTAACAAACGTCAACGAAATTTAACTGTTGAAGAAATGGTGTTGCAGGTATTAACTGTAAATAATCATTTAAAGGATGAAGGGAATCGCGTTACCCATGTTGTAATCATGGGAATAGGCGAACCATTTGATAATTATGATAATGTCGTTGATTTTATCAATATAATCAATGATCCAAAAGGTTTAGAAATTGGAGCTCGTCATATTACCATTTCCACATGCGGAATTGTTCCTAAAATTTATGAATTTGCGGATTTAGAATTACAAGTTAATTTAGCGATAAGTCTTCACTTCGCAAATGATGAATTAAGATCTACACATATGCCAATAAATAAGGCTTATAATTTAGAACAATTAATGGAAGCTTTAAAGTATTATTATAATAAAACAAATAGAAGAATTACATTTGAATATATATTATTAGATGGTATTAATGATACAGTTGCTTCTGCGATGGAATTGATTAAATTAATTAGAGGTATGAATTGCTATGTTAATTTAATCCCAATGAATGCAACAGATGGTCCATTAAGAAGAAGTACTAAACAAGCAACCGATCAATTCTATAATGTATTAGCAAAACAAGGAATTAATGTAACAGTGAGACGCGAGTTTGGGCATGATATTGATGCAGCTTGTGGTCAATTAAGGATAAAAAGAGAGAGGAAGTAAATGCAAGGTCTAATTATTAAATCAATTAGTGGTGAATACACCGTTTTAATAGGCGAAGAACAAATAGTGTGCAAACCATTGGGTATATTTCGCCATAAGAATATATCTCCTAAAGTTGGGGATATTGTGGATGTAGAAGATTTTATGATTACGGAAATTCATGAACGCAAAAATGATTTAATAAGGCCGAGCATTGCTAATGTAAATAAAGTATTTATTATAACTTCATTAGTCGAACCTGATTTAAATACAAATTTATTAGATCGATTAATTTGTTTAGTTGAATGGGAAAACATTGATACTGTTCTTGTTTTTACGAAAGCAGATTTAGTAAATATTGAAGATTATAAAATAGTTTTAGACTATTATCATCAATTAGGTTATCCTGTATATACGATGCCAGGATCTTCAAAAGAAATAATAAATGAAATAAATGATAATATTTCTGTTGTAGCTGGTCAAAGTGGTGTTGGTAAATCTACTATGCTAAATACTTTCGAAGACTTCGGTATTAAAACCGATGCCATATCTCAAGCCCTTGGTCGTGGGAAACATACGACTAGGCATACAGAACTCCTTCCAGTTGGTACTGGTTGGATTGCCGATACACCGGGATTTGGGATTTTAGATTTAGATATGGATGTTGCTAGTCTTTCTCATACATTTGTAGAGTTTTTTAATCGCGAATGTCGTTTCTCAAATTGCTTGCATTTAGAGGAACCTGGTTGTTCAGTCCGTAAGGCAGTTCAAAATAAAGAAGTACTAGAATCTAGATACGCTAACTATAAACAGTTTATATCAGAAATAAAAAATAGAAAAAAATATTAGGAGTAAATCATGGCTATAATTGCACCCTCAATTTTATCAGCGAATTTTAATAATTTATTAGAAGAAGTGAAATCTGTCGATAATGCAGAATTCTTACATATCGATGTTATGGATGGACATTTTGTTCCCAATATAAGTATTGGAGCACTTGTCTATAAAAATTTAAAAAAAGAAGTAGATATGGTTTTTGATGTGCATTTAATGATTTCCGACCCTGATAAATATGCAGAAGATTTTATTAAGGCGGGTGCTGATTATCTTACTTTTCATTTTGAAGCAGTAGAAGATGTCAGTAAAACAATTAAACATTTTAAAGATTTAGGTGTTAAAGTTGGAATTTCAGTCAAACCTAATACTGATGTGAAAGTTCTCGACCCTTATTTAGAATATTTAGATTTAATTCTAATTATGTCGGTGGAACCTGGTTTTGGTGGACAAAAGTTCATGCCAAACGCTCTTGATAAAGTTAAATATTTAAAAGAACTTAGAGATAAAAATGACTATCTATATTTAATTGAAATTGATGGTGGAATAAATTTAGAAACAGCAAAACTTGCAGTAAATGCAGGGGTCGATATTTTAGTTGCTGGAACAAGTATTTTTAAAAGTAGTAATCGCAGAAAAATGATAGAGGAGTTAAATTTATTATGATAATAAAAGTAGTATGCTCTGGTAGCAATAATTTTTCGGCTCTTTATCAAAAAGATGAAGGGGAATATCTTGTTGGAGTCGACGGTGGTGTTGATATTCTAATAAAAAAGAACTTAAAGATTGATCTTGCAATAGGTGATTTCGATAGTAGTTCAACCGTTAGAAATATCAAAAGACATAGTCGACATGTTGTTCAATATAGTTCAATTAAAGATGAATCCGATTTAGAACTAGCAATTAATTATATTGCTTCTGCGAATTTCAAAGTAGATCATTTAGCGAATAAAATGATTAAAAAAATAATCATTTATAATGCGACAGGTAAAAGATTAGATCATTACCATGCTGCCGTAAATTTATTAATTAGATATATTCACTTACCAATCCAAATGGTCGATAAATATAATAATATCTTTATTGTTAATTCAAATACAACATTTAAAAAAGATGAGATGAAATATATTTCTTTCTTTGCGATTGATAATAACACTGTAATTTCTTTAAAAGGTTTTAAATATGAACTTAATAATTATAATTTGAATCCAAATGATAATTTAGGTTTAAGTAATGAAATATTAGGAGAAGAAGCAATTCTTGAAACAAACAACAAAAAGATATTAGTTATCCGTTCTATTTAGAATATAATTAAAACTTATTCATATATTTAAGTAAAGGGGCATGAATATATGAAGTTTTACGTAATTAAGTTACCAAGATTTTTATCTTTCATTATATCAAAAATTCTTAGTTTATTTAAGAAAAAATAAGACTTCAAAAGAGAAGTCTTATTTTTAATGTCTTATTTTAGGATTATAAACATATATTTCATTGAGGTGGAAATATGTTTATACATGTCATTAGAAGAGGAGATACAATACAATTATTGTCTAGAGAATATAATGTGCCTATTTCAAAGATAATTAGAGATAACGCTCTTGTTGATGTCAATCATTTGGTTGTCGGACAAAGTTTAATAATTAAACCAAATAATTTCATATATACTGTTAGACCTGGTGATAATCTCTATGAAATAGCAAATCATTATAAAATATCTGTGCAAGATATTCTCGATGCAAACCCACAAATTACGAATCAAGCAAATTTATCGATTGGTGATGAAATTCGTATTGTTTATGATAATCCTGATAAAGTTGCAATGGAGATTAATGGATTTGTATACCCGACAATAAGCGTGGAAGTATTGAGACAGACGCTTCCCCATTTAACTTATATTAGTATATTTTCTTATATCGTAAGAAATGATGGGACATTAGTTGATATTGATGATGATAGAATAATTCGCGAAGCATATCGTTATAATGTTGTACCATTAATGACAGTGACTAATATTAGTTCAGAGACATCGGGAGAGTTTTCAACGGATTTAATTCATCAGATTTTAGTAAACCCAGCTTTAAGAAATGGATTAATTGAAAACATCTTAAAGAAAATGCAAGATAAAGATTATTTAGGTGTCGTTATTGATTTTGAATATCTAAATCCAGAAGATCGCGAATTATATAATCAATTATTAATTGATGCAAAAGATCGCTATGATGATTTTGGTTTTGTTCTTATGACTGCAGTTGCTCCTAAAATAAAAGCTGATCAAAAAGGATTATTATATGAAGCCCATGATTATGAAGCTCATGGTAAATATACTGACCGTGTCATCATCATGACATATGAATGGGGATATTTATTTGGCCCTGCTATGCCAGTTGCTCCAATTAATGAAGTTGAAAAAGTCTTATCCTATGCTGTTACAGCAATTCCAGCAGATAAAATCTTAATGGGTGTTCCTAATTATGGTTATGATTTTAATATCCCATTTGTGGAAGGGACTAGTGCCCAACTAATAAGCAATAATGAAGCGATCGAAATTGTAATTGATAAAAATGTACAAATTCAATTTAATACTAAAGCCCAATCCCCTTATTTCACATATGTTGAGAATAATCAGAAACATGAAGTCCATTTTGAAGATGCAAGAAGTATTACTGCAAAAGTTAACTTAGCCATTCAATATGGATTAAAAGGTTTTAGTTATTGGACATTGAATGAATACTTCCCTCAAAATTGGTTAATTATTGATTACTATATTGATGTAATTAAGATTATATAGAAAAAGTGCATTCAATGGAATGCACTTTTTAAATAAAAAACAAACTATCTTTAGTTTGTTATTATCTATATCTACTATTTACTACGCACGTTTAACTAAGCCAGAACGTAGAGCTGATGTAGAAACATATACACGTTTAACTTTGCCATCAACATCAACTATTCTTACTTTTTGCAGATTAGCTTTCCAAGTCCTACGAGAGGCCTTTAATGAGTGAGGGCGGTTATTTCCTGTTACGGTTCCTTTTCCTGTAATATAACATTTACGAGCCATAATAAAACCTCCTATAAATTCCTTATTAATTATACCACTTTATTAGATTTTCCGCAAGTTATATTTGTTTTTTAATCAAATTTATATAGGATTTATTGATGAGTTCTTGTAAAAAAGCTTTGACTTTCAAAGAAATCATAATATAATTAATAGTATT
>ENA-UOOK01006657-UOOK01006657.1-fermentation-metagenome-genome-assembly--contig:-NODE-6657-length-10916-cov-6.207532_pt1 | contig 10916 bp, 8 predicted proteins | sample MGYA00245777_ERZ724023 | MGnify/ENA primary metagenome ERZ724023 (study PRJEB28704, sample SAMN03018312) | fermentation metagenome | biome: anthropogenic terrestrial biome; feature: soil; material... | reverse complement strand
ATGCAATCGTTTCTGCGAGATCGAGTCTTACAGTTTTCCGCTCTCGGAACATTTTCCCTGATTTTTCTAATGCTTAATTCTCCATTATGCGCTTTTTTAAAGCTTTCCCCTCTACCGATTTCTCAATTTTTTATATGTGTTTTTTGGGCGGCAATCTCTGTTTTTTGGTATGAACCTATGAAACATTTTTCTCGTTAATGATTCAAAAACATTTAGGATAATTCTTTCAGCGCTTTCTGATAGGCTTTCTCCGTAACAGGATCGAAGCAGACCATATAAACCGTTTCAATGCCACAATCAGACTTTAAAAATTCTAAGATCTCAGAAGCCGCAATTTTTGCCGCCTCTGGAAGTGGAAAGCGATAAATTCCAGTACTAATTGATGGAAAAGCGACGGTGTGACAATGTGCTTTCTGCGCTAGGCACAGGCAATTTCGATAGCAGTTTCTCAAAAGCTGTGCCTCTCCCCTCTTTCCGCCGTAGAAAACAGGTCCCGGTGTATGGATCACATACTTTGCCGGCAACCGATATCCGCCGGTAATTTTTGCTTCGCCGGTAGAGCAGCCGCCCAGTGTCCGGCATTCTTCCAGAAGTTTTGGTCCTGCCGCACGATGAATCGCGCCGTCTACTCCGCCGCCTCCCAAAAGAGTTGTATTCGCAGCATTAATGATTGCGTCTACCTGCATTTTCGTAATGTCTCCTAAAACGATCTGCAACTTTGACATGGAAACTCCTCCTTTTTAAGCTTCTTTCGCTTGTACCATACAAAAAAGAGCCGATCCCTTTTGCTGCCTGCAAAAGCGATTGGCTCTTTAACAATGAAAATTTCAACTGACCATTATACAATCAATTCTTCCATGACTGCATTTCGGCTGCCATTTAAGCTTCTGCTTTCCAAAGTCCATGCAGATTGCAATAAGCATAAGCTACGGTCGGCTGATCGTCTGATGTCAATGCAAACACTGCTTTTGGCTCTTCTCCGGGGTGCAATGCCTTGTGCTGATAACCATTCTTTGTTTCCAGACAGATCCACTGGATCGAATGCTCTTGGGTCATCGGGTGCGGAGTACTGCCGACTTTGACCGTAACAGTACTGCCTGAAACTTCAATGACCGGAACATGCTTCTCAACAGCCGCATCTGTCGTATTCGGAACAAGTTCCTGCATCTTCTCTCCGCAGCACACAACTGGTACTCCGCTGTCATGTACTTTGACAACAATATTCCCGCAGTGACGACAAATATAGAACTTCAGTTTGGACATAAAAAACACTCCTTTTTCTTTAATTTTTTGGATTCAACCATCTGTGCTGATTCTCTTTTATCATCCAACAAATGACTAAATTCTTGCTTTGAGTATATCATATTTTTCCAGTAATCTGTTAATGATCTGTTAAAAATTTTCGTTTTGGTCTAAAATAATGTTTAAGTCTTCTAAATAGAGCATCCCCCGAATTAAATCCTGATTTTTTATCTTTTAAATATCGATATCTGTAGGCTATCATAAATAAAGCAGAGCAATCAAAATACCAAATAGCATTAAGATCGCTCTGTTTTCTACCGCTGCATTTTCGTCTATATTACGATTTTGATGGATTGTTCTACAAATTTATTTATTATTAAGCCATTCTCTTATATCAAGATTTGTTTCTGTGCAGATCAAACAAATCAACCGATTGGATACAATGTCATTGCAATTAATACACCAACGACGCCACGAACAACACCAGGAATCAACCCAGCTTTCAAAATGGTTTTCTGGCTGTATCCGCCAGCGGCCATAGCCATTGGCACAACGGCAGTTGCCATCGGCGTAATCAGTGAGGACATGGATGCCAGTGCACACAAGATGATGGGTCCGCGCGGGTCACAGCCCATCGAAACGCAGGTCATAATAGCCAATGGAACTAGCACTGTCGTAACAGCACGATTATACAGCACTGAGGTCATTAAGAAGGCAACAATGTAGAATGCCGCTCCAATGAGATAACCATTGGTTGTATGACCGAGCATAGAGGCAAACAATTTTCCTAACATTTGCGCAGCACCGGTATCACTCAGTGCATTGCCCATAACAACTACGCCCACATACAATAGGATAATTTCCATATTCATGTTATTGATTGCTTCACGCTCGGTCAAAACGCCACCAGCCACGATCACGATAGCACCGATCATGGTAGCTTCCCAAGAAGGAACACCCAGCATCAAAGCGATGATAACTGCTGCAAACACACCATAACCCAAAACTTCACGCACAGGGCTGAGTGGCTCCTGATGCTTCAGTTCGTGACCCTGCACCATGCTGGTAGCCATTTCCGGCTGTTCCGGCAAAAATTTTGGAACTACAAAAATTGCTAACAAAATGGTGATAAGTCCAACTGGGAATATAACGGATGTTTCTGTCCAAAGGTTAAACTAGGTGGCAGTCCAACCATAGGATTGCATGTAACCGTTATCAGTAGTGTACCACGCGGCATAAGGGCCGATAGGCTCGATAATAAATGCACAGGACACTGATGCTATGGCAATTGGGTACATCATTTTAGACGGACTAATGTGCATCTCGTCGCACATACCCTGAACCAATGGATAGACCAAAGCAAAAAGTGCCACAATACTGGGAATAAATTGTCCCAGAACGCAAGTCATCAGGACATAAGTAGCAAGGACTTTGGTAAAGGAACCTTTGGTCACCTTATAAAGCAGTTTAGATAGATGAGTGATCATCTGAGTGCGGCTTAAACCCGCAGCAACGATAAACATGCAGACCATTGTAATAACCGTTGTGCTGCCAAAAGACGGCAACGCTGTTTTGACGTCAGTACATCCGGTGATAACTAAAAGCACCATAACAAGTATTGCGGTAACTGACATTGGTATTTTCTTAATGAAAAACGAGACAATCATAAATGCAAAAATTAATAAGCATATTGTCATCTGGGACATTTCTTCTTCCTCCTTATTAAACCAATTAAATATTGTTGAACTTCTCTGCACAGAAAAGGCAACTTGACTATCTTTGACTATTTTGAATCTGTTTTTTATATATCTTGAGAAATCTTTGGCTTTATCTCTTTGGGAATGGGGGCACAATATGCCTGAGATTTTGTTCGTTTTAGCTTTTCCTGCTTAGCGCGTTCAACAATAGCAGGATTTTTTAATACATCGATCGCTGCACCTGCAAGCACCTTACCGGCATAGAGCATCCCTTTATGCGCCATTCCGCTTTTTCCTACCGCAACTTCTTGCCAGGAATGCATTGCAGTTTCTGCGGGCATCGTGGCGATATTGAGCTGAGCCACCGGACATACCCAACTAACATCCCCCACATCTGAGGAGGCAAAGCCTTGACGTTCCATCGGGAAGGGCATCACCACATTATGTATGTCGCTGCCAGAGTTTTGGGAAAGCTTTTCCTGCTCTTCCGGGTCAGTGACATCCAGAAGGAGCTCATCAAAATAGGAAGCACTCCCTTTTTGAGTTGCGCGCATAGCCTTTGCCAACGCAAAATCTTCTTTTGAAAATTTCGGTGCGGGAATTTGCTCTAAATTCTTTTGTAAAACTTGGAGCAGGTTGGTATTGAGCACGGTATTGGAACAGGCCTTTACAAATTCAATTTCCACTCGGGTATCCGTCATCATTGCCGCACCATTTGCAATACGGTTGACTCTTTCGTACAGGTCTTTGGCTTGTCCAAGCTGTGGTGCGCGCATCAGATACAGCCCTTCCGCGTAAGGTTGAACGACTCCCGGAAGTGTGCCGCCGGTATTGGTAATGGCATAATGAACTCGGTTGTCCATGGGAATGTGTTCGCGCAGATACTGTACGCCGGTATTCATCAGTTCCAGAGCATCCAATGCACTGCGGCCAAGTTCTGGTGACATAGCCGCGTGAGAAGAGATGCCATAAAAGTGGTAGCATGCCTGATAGTTTGCCATTGTGCTTTCGCGTGTCACGCTATTCACTTCTCCAGGGTGCCAGCTGAAAGCAATATCCAATTCATCAAAAACACCGTCACGCGCCATAAACCCTTTTCCGGCACCGCCTTCTTCGGCCGGGCACCCAAAAAATTTGATGGTTCCCGGCAAACCGCTTTCTTCCAGATAATGCTTCACTGCGATCGCTGCCGCAAGGGATCCTACCCCCAACAAATTATGTCCACAACCGTGGCCGGCACCACCAACTTCAATAGCCTTTTTTTCTGGACATTGGGCAGCCTGGCTTAAACCAGGCAACGCATCGAACTCTCCCAAAAATCCAATGATAGGCGCCCCCGAACCAAATGTTCCGGAAAAAGCAGTAGGGATTCCGGCCAATGGGCGCTCGACTGTAAACCCTTCCTGCTGCAATGTCTCACAGAACAATTTGGCGGCCTTTGTCTCATGGTATCCGATTTCCGGGTGATCCCATAAAAAGTCGCTCATTCCAGTGAGCATTTTGCTCTTTTCATCAATAAAAGTAATTGCTTGTTCTTTTTTAATTGACATAATATTTGTGATCCTTTCCGTCTATGCTGTAATTGCTGCTTTTGAAAGTCGTTACCCATGGACTCTAAAATAAAGTGAAAGATGTTGAATTTAAATTTATTAAATGAAATTTTCACTATATTTTCAGACAACTTTCGGAAATTTCAATTAAAATATACCATTAAGGCGTTTCATGGTCAAGCATAATTTATCCCTAAAATCAATCTTTTTCCTTTTATACAAAGGATAAATTCAAAACTTGGTCATTATTATAATAAAGGAATCATTTTAAGATATTTTGTATCCTATTTCCCTCTTTAAAAATTTTTAGACGTATTTTTGGACATTTGTCTTGCTTTTATTATTTTTGTAGTATATAACTATAATGAATAATAGTTGTATAGTGAGAGGACGTTTTCATGTATTCTATTGGTGTGTTCACTACGGAGCAGTCTCTGCGATATATCATGCGCATTGATAAAGAAATGCGCACATACAGCAACATTACTTATTTGCCTTATTCCTCTCTGGAGCATTTGGAATTTTTATACGAGAAAAATGCTAACCAGTTTGATGGGCTTTTATTCAGCGGCTCCTATCCTTACAAAATCATTGTTAAAAAGTATAATAATCTTCTAAAACCTTTTACCTATTTCAATATCACTGACCGCGATTATTACAAATTGATTGCACGATTGGCTGTTCAAAAGCCACAGCTGGATTTTTCGCGGGTTTATTTTGACCGACCAGAAATACCCGTGGATTTTGCTTCTATTTTTAACAAACCGGATATGCCTCTCCTCGGTACGGCACCTATTGATTGGGAAACGGTCGATGCTGTTGAGTGGTACAAGCCCCTACGTGAATATTATCGTCAGGTTTGGGACAGTGGTAAAGCTGATTTGCTAGTAACACGATTCGGCAGTATGGAAGAGTATTTCAATCAAAATCAGATTCGGCATGAATTTTTATACCCTTCAGCCGAATCTATGATAGAAACTTTCCGCGGCCTAATCATGCAGCTCAGTGCTGTTGCTATGCACGACTCTGCAGCCTGTATTGGACTGGTTGGCACAGCACACGCTATGACAGAGGCACAACGCACTGCGTTATCCGCGCAGTTACAGACTTGCAACAAGCAGTTCGGCATGCCTTTTCTTATTTATGAGCATGGAAACCATTATGAATTGACCACAAATATTGCAGTCCTCAAAGAAATGTCTCAACAATACACCACCTGTCCTGTTATGACATTTTTGCAAAACAATCTGGACTTTCCAGTCTGCGTAGGCTGGGGCTGTTCCAATAACGTGATCGATGCACACCGTAACGCACAGCGAGCAATAAAAGAAGCTTTTCTGCGCAAAGGTTCTGCTGCTTTTATTGTCACCGCGGATAATGTAATCATTGGGCCGCTTTCCAGCGTTCGAAGAATCAGTTATACAGATTCTCCGAATCAGCATCTTTCAAATCTAAGCAAAAGCCTTTCTGTTTCCCCACTCTATCTGAGCAAAATCATTTCCGTTCTCAATCAGAAGGGCAGCGACACTTTGTCTGCAGAAGAGTTAGCATTTTTTCTGAACGTTACTACCCGCAGCGCATCGCGTATTCTTTCAAAACTGGAAGCCGGAGGCGCCGCAACCGTTCAATATAATCGTCAGCTTAACTTGCGAGGGCGGCCTGCTAAGATTTATAAAATCCTTTTTCAAAAATTGACATAACAAATTACGCTAACAAAAAAGGCGCTGCGGGGAAAACCCGCAGCGCCTTTGCTGTTATGCGTTGAATTATACGCTATAAAAAGACACCTGTCAATTTTTTTTTTGCAAAAATTCAAAAGCACGAATAAAAACATGATCCCACGTCGTGCTTTTATTGTAGTATGAGTCCCTAACTAACTAGGAAATCATTCCAATAAATTTGCTTTTTTATTTTCCATATTTTATGATTTTTAATGAAAAATAAGTGGAAATACGCATTATCAATTGTTCATAATACACAAGGAAAAACTAGTTCAATACCGAACCCACTGCCCTCCAAAAATTTATTTTCCAAGTTCACTTCAGCAGAAAGCGCTTCGGCATATTTTTTCACTAAATACAGACCCATGCCTGTTGCTTTTTGACGATCAGGGTGATTTCCGGTGAAACCTTTCTCAAAAATGAACGGTGCATCTTCCAGCGGAACTCCCGCTCCGTTGTCTCTCACGCAAAGATGAATTTTATGATTATCATTATCTTGCCAGGTGGACACAAAAACTTGTCCATCTTTTTTTGCTGCATATTTGACGGCGTTGCTGAGCAGCTGTGAAATCATAAAAGCAAGAACTTTTCTGTCTGAAACGACTGTTGCGGGATTCCATTTCGTCACAAGATCTATCTGTTTTTCTTCTATGAGAGACGCAAATTCTTTGATTACTTCTTCGGCACACTCATCCAGCCTGAACCGCGTAAAATTGTAATCTGCATGAGCCGTCTGTAAACGGGCATAGTAGAGGATCTTTTCAACATCTTCGCTGATCTGCCGCCTTGAATGCTCCATTCTGCTGTAAACATAAGGGCTCATCTCGTCTTTATGGTTTTCCAACACCAAAGTCATCAGCGACATCGGAGTTTTGATTTCGTGCGTCCACGCTTCTATATATTCCTGATAATTCTGCAAATTAAGCTGTTTTTCGTTAAGATCAGCGTTCTGCTTTTTCAGCCTTGCATATACCGTTTCAATCACATGCACCCATGAATCATCAAGCGCAACGATAAGAGCCTGTTTTGTAGCTTCATTCGGATCATTAAGAAAGCTATCAACCGCATTGATCTTTCTTTTTCGAGTTCGGCACTGCAAAAAATAGCCGACCCCAATTATGATCGCTGTAAAAAGCAAAATAAACAAACATATGCTTTTCATTGCATCCGGGCGAAGCAGCCATGTCAATAGGATAAAGGTCAAGTCCGTTAACAGCAGCAGGATAAGCCAGTGCCCAATTCTTTTTAGAAACATTTTCATAAATCTGAGACCTCCAGCTGATAGCCCTTCCCCCGAATCGTCATGACAATATTTTTAAGTCCCATTTTGCTAAGATCCTTACGAAGCCGCGTCATATTGACTTGCAGGATATTTTCGTCCACAAATTCATCTGTCCCCCATACAAAGGAGCATAATTCCGCACGAGAAACAGGCTTAGGATGTTTTTCCATCAGAAGGCGAAGAATATTGCCCTCCCTCTCCGGCAATATCGTGTGTTTGTCTTTCAAAATCAATTTATAGGTATCGGTATCGAGCGATAATTTTCCACACTGAATGACGCTCTTCACTTTGCCATAGGTCTGCAAAAGTCTTCCCGCACGGGCAAGCAGCCGATCCGGGTGGCATGGTTTTATCAAAAAATCGTCGGCTCCAAGCCCAAGCGCTGTCAGTTCATCATTCAGCGTATCACGGGCAGTTAGGATCAGTATCGGAAAAGAGGCCCTTGCTTTTAGCCATTTGCAGAGTTCGAATCCTGATTTACCAGGCAAATTAATATCCAGCACAACAAGATCAGGATGAAGATCCAGAATCTCCTTTTGAGGAGCAGCAAAAGAAGAGATACCCGATGCCGAGTATCCCTTCTTTTGAAAGGTCATCACGATTTCTTCGCACAAATATTCATCGTCTTCCACTATGACAATTTTTATCAAGCGGTTTTACCCCCGATCTGTGATTTCAAGCATTCTGATTTCCCGGCAGGCCGTCCGTTTTACAATGGATATATAAATGACCTCCGTCATAATAAAGACAATGAGCGCAATCGCCGCAAGCGCAGCAACGGTAGCTATTGAAGTGCCGGTCGGCAGTCGTGTAAGATTTGTAAACATGACAAAGATCGCAACAATACTGTTGCAGACCGCAACACTGAGCACGAGTATAAAAAACATCTGAATCTGTTTTTTTGCAGAACGGCATAAATCTTCTGTATCTGCACCAAGGATCAGCAGAGTAATATATCTGTGCTTATTCTTCCGCTGCTGAATCAGATATTTTAAGCCGACCAAAGTATTGGAAATCAGCAAAAACAAAATGCCAAGATAAATTGTCAGATAGCTTGCAGCCACAGTATAAAACAGATTTCTCCCGATGCCTCCAAGATAGCTGTCATATTGAAGACCCGTTCCCACAAGGCAGCTGTCCATTTTTTGAATTGCCTGCATCAGTCCCAACTCATCAGTCAGGCTCTTCTTTAGGTGCATATTTTGGCAAAATGGTTGTGTATCTTCGGCAAGTTTCTGATACAGCTCATCGGGAACAATCAATGCGGTATAAAGCGTAATGGAACGGTTGGCGACAATATTGTCGTGATATAGTTGAGGCAAAAGGGTATATTCTTCTCCGTCTATCCCTATAGTCACTTGGCTTTTCAGCGCTTCATTAAGCAGATCATAGAGGCTGCCTTCTCCGCTGCCCATCGTAGAATAAAGCGCCGCTTTGTTTTCGCTGAGATCAATCGGCTCTTTTCCCATGGCAGACATCATATGATTATAAGATGTTTCTGACAAAACATATTCCAGATGAAAGTTCTGCACAAGATTGTCAGCTTTCGGAATCTTTTTTAACGCATCGATCATACAGTTTGTTTCAAATTTAGTCTTCGTCATGGACAGATAAACGGGATAGGAAGTTTCTATCATTTCGTTGATTTCTGGATTTTCTAAAACGGCAGAAATATCCGATTCTGTTCCCATAATCGAAAAGTCAGTGCTTCTCGACTCTGTTGTTCTGCCAATCCCCATGGCGATTCCATAAGAGATACAGGAAAGTGCGATCAACAGGAGTAACGATGATACCGCCAGCGACTTATGCTCAAACAGTACATTTTCCTGAACCTGACGCCCTGTAAAAGTTGCAAGTCCTGTTGCATTTTTGCTTTTGTGTGTGATTCGCTTTCCTATAAAACCGCCAAGTCCACGGTACAGAAAAAAAGTTCCTAAAATGCCGCACATAAAAAGTACAAGAACAGAAATCATCAAAGCAGATAAATTCATGCTGCTCAATTGGAAAATCGCGAAATAATAGGCAATCAGCAATAACAATATTCCGAGAATAAAAAAAGTGCTGCTTTTTCTTTTCGACGTTGGTGCTTGCTTTTGGGAAGCATCCGAACTTAAAAGCTTTGCCGGTTCTGCTTTTCCTAATGGGATACAGATGATCAGCATAGAAAGGAGCTGTACCATAACAAAGCCGCAGACTGTCCATAGGATAGCATCCCCAGAGAATGAAATTCTGTGACCAAGAATTCCCAGCCCAATCAGTTTTGCTGTTACAAGGCTGATTCCCTCTGTGAGAAACAGGGCCACCGGCAGCCCGATCAGCAGGGATATAAGACTGCTCCATAGCGTTTCACACAGCAGAAGGAAAAATAAGCGGCTGCGTTTCATCCCCAGCATGAGATACATCCCAAATTCCCGACGCCGGCTATCTATCTGATACTTACAAGCAAAGTATACCAGAAAAAATACGAAAAACAACGATATCACATACACAAATGGAATCAACATCATCAGCTTATGAACAGCGTCACTCTCGATTGTGCTCAAAAAGCGCATAACATCCTGTTTATCCAATGAAAGAAGTGTATAAAAAGCAACAATGGCAATGATGAGAGAGCCAAAAAACAAACCATTCCCCTTGCGGTTTTTGGCGGCATTGCGCCGAATCTGCTTAAAGAACATTTGCGCTTCCTCCTCCCAACTGAGCCATCACTGTTACGATCCGTTCGTAGAAAAAAGCGGGTATTTCTGCTGCCATGTTCCTTCTGAGCTCGTGGAACAGACGGCCATCCTGGATGAAGAGGATACGGGAACAATAACTTGCCGCATTGGCATCATGGGTAACCATCATAATCGTCTTATGCTGCTCACTATTGATAGAAGAAAGTTTATCCATTAAATTTTTAGAATTTTTGCTGTCCAAAGCGCCCGTAGGCTCATCGGCCAAGACAATGCTTGGATCGGAGATTAAAGCTCTTGCCGCCGCAACACGTTGCTTTTGTCCGCCGGACATCTGTGAAGGAAACTTATCCAAAACATCTGTAATATCCAATTTTGCGGCAATCTGCTGAATATTATTTTCCGCATTTTCCCCAGTAATGCCGTGCAAAGCCAGCGGGAGGGTAATATTTTCTCTCGCTGTTAAATTGTCCAGCAATTCAAACTCCTGAAATAAATAGCTGATCTCCTTGCCGCGGTAGTTCGCTAATTGCGTTCCGTTAAAGGTCGAGATATCCTTGCCGTGCAGAATGATTTTACCGGAACTTGGTTTGATCATGGTCGCAATGCAGTTTAGCAGCGTTGTTTTTCCGGAGCCGCTGACGCCCATGATTCCAAGAAATTCTCCTTCCAACACATCAAAGCTAATGCCCCGTAGGGCTTCCGTCTTGGTGCTGCCTTTTCCATAGCTTTTTGTCAAACCTTCCACC
>ENA-UOOK01006655-UOOK01006655.1-fermentation-metagenome-genome-assembly--contig:-NODE-6655-length-10918-cov-3.034613_pt1 | contig 10918 bp, 12 predicted proteins | sample MGYA00245777_ERZ724023 | MGnify/ENA primary metagenome ERZ724023 (study PRJEB28704, sample SAMN03018312) | fermentation metagenome | biome: anthropogenic terrestrial biome; feature: soil; material... | reverse complement strand
CACCACACTCCGTGCGATAATCGACAAAGACATCGATATATCGTTTCGGACAGTTCTTTTCGAGTTCTCTTTCAAATCGGACATTAAGATTACGATATACTTTTTGCCCTTTTTTGATACCCGATGTATCTTTGACAGTAACGATGTTGCCGTTGCAGACATCGGCTCTCAGACCCGAAATCTCCCCGCTATTCGAGACAAAAGCGAGGCCGTCTCCGTTGGAAACGACTTTGGGTGTATTTATGGTAATGGAATGAGCAGTTAAAGCAGTAATTGTTCCAAGATATTCTCCAAGTGATTTGGCTCCGTCATAGGAGTTCCATTTTCCTTTGGTTCCGTCAATAAAGGCAGAAGTATAACCTCTGTTGAATGTCAAATCCGGATTTGGTGAGAATCCCCCCGTAATGTCTCCGTATGATGACTTTGTATAGTTGGGACCGTCGGTAGTCCGATGTGTATCAATGTAATTATCAATCACATATCTATAATGTCTTACGACATTTTTGACGTATGAAATGTTTTTAAGTCTTCCCTCTATCTTGAAAGATGAAACCCCCGCCTCTATCAGCTCTCCAATATGGGAATCGAGTCTGTAGTCCTTTAGAGAGAGGATGCTCCTGTTCTTGAGGATAATGTTGCCGTCACTGTCCATAAGGTCGTATTTAGACCTGCAAGCCTGAATACACTCCCCACGATTGGCGCTGCGCCCTGCAAGTTTCTGACTTAAATAGCATTGTCCGCTATATGAGACACACATTGCCCCATGAACAAAAAATTCAAGGTCGCAGGAGACAGATTCCCTGATGGCACGAATCCGGTCGAGAGAAAGTTCTCTTTCGAGAATCAGACGGCTGAATCCGAGAGAGTCAAGAAACTTTGCCTGTTCCGGTGTCCTTATATTTGTTTGAGTTGAAGCAAACAACTCCATCGGCGGGAGATTCATTTTGAGAATACCGAGGTCCTGAATAATCAGCGCATCTACTCCGGCATTATAGAGTTGCCATATAAGATCAAGGGCCGCATCCGTTTCCGAATCATATAGAATGGTATTGACAGTGGCATACACCTTTGCCGAATAGATACGGGCATATCGTGCAAGCCTTTCTATATCCGCAACAGAGTTGCCCGCAGCTTCTCTTGCTCCGAAAGAAGGGCCTGCAATATACACGGCATCGGCACCGCAGTTTATTGCCGCAATGCCGATGTCTGTATTCTTGGCAGGAGCGAGAAGCTCAAGTTTTAGTTGCATTTGAGAGTTGTAACCTGATATTTGGCAGCCTCTCCCCATTTCGGATCGCTGACAATCTGCTTGAAATATCCGCAAGCCTTGTCGTTTAGACCTGCACCCATAAGAGCTGTGCCCAACTGATATGTTATCTGAACTTTGTCTTTAGCTTCAGGTTGCATTGCCAGATAAGCTTCAAGAGCTTCGGCGGCAACTTTGTTTTGTTTAAGGGTAATTGCCGAAAGACCGATAATCTTTTGTCCGTTGGCATTGTCAACATATTCGACAGACTTCTGAGCTGCTTCCAAAGCGCCTTTTGCATCTTTTGCTCTCTGACAAGCTACGGCCTTTTTAAGAAATATGTTTGAAAGTTGCTTTTTGGCATTGTCTTCCTGTCCTTTTGACATAGCTGTGGTGAGAGCTTCAACAGCAGCATCCGTATCATTGTTTGCGGCCAAAGCCATACCCATGCGCAAGAAAGCCATGCCGTTTTCAGGGTCAACAGCTATCACTTTTTTGTAAGCGGCAGCAGCCTCTGCAAATTTCTTCTCGTTGAGAAGAGAGCCGGCATCAGCCATCAATATTTGAGGCATAAGATCTTGAGCATCAGTAAGTGTTTCGGTATCACCGTATTCTTTAGCTACTTCAACAGCCTTTTTTAACGTTGCAATGGCATTGTCCAAATCCTTTGCGGCAGCATAATCTTTACCTATTGCATAATACAATTTAGGGATGATTCCTTTACATTGAGAAACAATCTCGGTTCCTTCTTCTCCAAGAGTTTCAGCCATTTTAAGGGCTTGTTGAAATTGATCAAGGGCAGCTGCGGTATTTCCTTCGTTGAGGGTAGTAGCGGCCGTGTTGTAAAGTTCTGTAGCTTTTTCCAAGTCTTGAGCCATTGAAATCCCTAAGGTACACAGAGTGATAAAAAGGGTTAATAGTAATTTCTTCATTTCTTTATTATATAATTAAGTTAACAATTCATTCTGTAAGCGAAACATAAATCACGCCATGAAAACAAAATTAAAAACTAATGTTTAAAAATGCAATATTTTTTGAATTGTAGTAGTACATTTGCATAAGTTTTTAATATGGAATCATCAATAATACAAATAGACAACTATTTAGTCTCAGCCGAAATAGTGACTGAGTACTTCTGCTGTAATTATCAGATTTGCAAAGGAGTATGCTGCATTATAGGGGACAGTGGCGCCCCTCTTGAAGAGTATGAGGCTCAAGATCTCGAGCGTGAATTTCCAAAATATAAAGATTGGATGAGTTCCGCAGGACAATCAAAAATAAAACAAACAGGTTTTTTTGAGATAGACTCGGACGGAGACATGGTCACACCTCTGCTTGGAAATATCGAAGAGTGTGCCTATTCCCGATTTGAAGATGGAAACTGCTATTGTGCCATCGAGAGAAGCTATTGTGCGGGTAAATCCTCTTTTGCCAAACCTATTTCGTGCCGATTGTACCCTATAAGGGTTTCCAAACTCTCCAATGGGATGACAGCTCTCAATCTGCATCGCTGGCCAATCTGTAAGGATGCTTTCACAAAAGGGAAAAAAGAAAGGCTCCGAGTGTTTGAATTTCTCAAAGAGCCTATCATTTTTCAATTCGGTCACGATTTCTACTCCGTATTGGAGGCAGCCTCCAGAACTTTCAACGCCATCTCGTAATCTTCATCGTTCACGACAAGTTTGACAGCCATCTGGGGCATATATCCGAATCCGGGAAAGGATGAACTCTCATTCCAGACGGCGGCCGTTATGCCTTCATTTTCCAGAACTCCTTGAGCAACGTGGGCTTCAAAAGGGTCAATAAATGATGCTACTTCTTTCATTATTGTATATCCGATTGATCTATGTCTTCACGCCTTATTTTGTAGTTTACGGTCCTGACTATTCTGTCAACGTCCTTTCTGTAACCATCGATTATAATGGGGTTGTCGGAGATATTGACTGTGATGCGGTCCTCATACATTCTGTTTATTTTCAGCCATGTCTTTTTCTGTCTGAAAATCAGGGTATCGGCAGTTTCTTCTTCGAGAGCAAGGCCTGTCTCATCGAAAACGCTGACAATAATGTTTCTGTATTTGGCAAACTCTCCGTTGAGATATACTTTTCTTTTGACAAATCCCAAAGCCGGATAAACTGCAGCTACAAGAATGAAAAATATAGCAAGTTTGGGAAGTGCTCCATCGTCAAACAGGTCGGTAAAGGTCATCCCCGGCTGTTTGGCCGTTGTCAGCAGAAATATGATTGAAACTATCAAAAAGAAAATAATCAAGAAATAAAACAAGTACTTGATGGAGCGTATAAAATATTTCATGGTGTTGTATTTATAATGGTTCAGACAAAAGTATTAATTTTTTCAAGAATATCATCAATAGAATTACAAAAAGTGATAAGGTCGAGCTCTTCACTGCGGATGAATCCATTTATTGCCATATTATGCATCATCTGAATCAACGGATCGTAATAACCCTCAAGATTGAGAATGAAGATAGGTTTTGAATTATATCCAAGCTGTTTGTTGATTGCAAAAGTGAATAATTCGTCCAGAGTGCCGAAACTTCCCGGAAGAACGATACAGAAACTGCTCATTTCTTCCATTTTCTTTTTTCTTTCAGCCATGTCGGCCACCTCAATCATCCTTGACAGATTGTGATGCATTACCTCAACCCCCCTTGAACTATTTTCCTTTTTTCCCTTAAAACCTGTCGGAAAAACCCCTATAATTTCACCTTTTCCTTCGGATACTCCATCTGCAAGAGCTTTCATCGTACCGACATTGGCCCCTCCATACACAGTGCGAAATCCTTTTTGGGCAAGAGCTCTTCCAAGTTTTTTTGCCGCTTCGACAAATATCGGTTTGTTTCCGGAGGAGGATCCCAGATATACTAAAGCTGTTCTTTCCATAATATTGTGTGCGTTTTTATACGCTCTCTACAAAACTAATGCTACAATTCAAAAAAAGGAATTATTTTTGCATACATAAATAACATTAATCATAAAATGGAATAATATGGAAGACGAAAGCAAAATGAAAAAAATTGTAATAGCCCTCTCTATAGTTGCGGGTCTGTTACTTGTAGGTCTTGTATTTTTGTATTTAAACAGGAGCAATATCATAAAAGACCTCAATGTAGAAAAGAGTGATTTGACCAATGAGCTCGTTTCTCTTCAAAATGACTATGCTTCGCTGACTACCACCAATGAAACAATTAATGCCGAGTTGACTGTTGAAAAAGAAAAAGTGGAACAGCTGATAGAGCGCATTCAAAACACTGAAGCCACCAATAGAACCAAAATACGTCAATATGAGAAAGAGTTGGGTACTTTGCGTTCAATAATGAAAGGATATATTGTCCAAATCGATTCATTGAATACTCTCAACATTGCATTGAGAGAGGAGGCAAGTGCTGCGCGTCAGGAAGCTCAAGAGAGTAAAAAGCAATATGACGAGTTGCGTACCACCACCGATGAATATGCGAAACAAGTAACTGCCGGTGCCGTTATCAAGGCGAGAGCAATATCTGTTGTGGCCATCAACTCTTCAAATAAGGAAACTGACCGCAGCAGCAGGGTTCAAAAGCTTAAGACCTGTCTAAGCCTGATTGAAAATTCAATTGCAGAGAAAGGTCCAAAGGTGATTTACATCAGAGTGACAGGTCCTGATGGAATACTTATCGCCGGTGATCAGCAGAGGATTTTTGAAGTCGGAGGAGAGGAGATGATATATTCTGCATCGCGTGAGGTCGATTATCAGGGTGAAGAGGTGGAAATATGCATCTATTTTGCCAACCCTCAAGGTTTTGTCAAAGGAGTTTACACAGTTGACGTTTATTCTTCGGAGATAAAACTCGGATCAGCCGACATAATGTTGAGATAATCTGTAATGGCCGGAATATACATTCATGTCCCATTCTGTTCATCGTTTTGTATATATTGTAATTTTTATTCCGAAATCGACAAAGGTGGGATAATCGGATGGAGGTCGTCTCTTATAGAGGAGATTACTCAGCGCAGAAATTTTTTTAAGAGAGGGGTTCTTCCCGAAACGTTATATTTCGGAGGGGGGACCCCCTCTCTTTTGCCCCTTTCGGACCTTAAAATGATAACATCTCATCTGAAATCGATTTTTCAAGTGGATAATTTCAAGGAATTTACAATTGAGGTCAATCCGGACGATATATGCAATAGTGGTTCGGAGGGTAGAGAAGATTTGGTGTCCGGATATAAAGATTTGGGAGTCAATAGAATAAGCATGGGAATACAGTCTTTTTCAGATGACCATCTGAAATGGATGAGGAGGAGGCATACGGCTTCCGAAGCCATTGAAGCCTTTCACAGGTTGAGAGAAGAGGGATTTGATAATATTTCCATCGATTTGATTTTCGGCTTTGCCTCTCTTTCCACTGACGAGTGGGTGAACAACATAGAACAGGCCATATCTCTTCGTCCCGAACACATTTCATGCTATCAGATGAGTATAGAGGATGGAAGCGATCTGTATGACCTTGCTGAAACCGGAAAATACATCGAACCACGGCAGGAGAAATCTGCACGGCAATATGCGTTGTTGCAGAAACGTCTTGCAGAAGCAGGCTACAGGCAGTATGAAATATCCAATTTCAGCCTTCCCGGTTGTGAATCAAAGCATAACGGCAGTTATTGGAGCAGGGATCCTTATCTGGGGCTTGGTCCGGGTGCCCATTCTTTTGATGGCGACAGGCTGAGAAGGTGGAATGTTGCCGATACAAAGAAGTATAACAGTGCAATTGAAAGCGGGCAATCTTATTTTGAGTCGGAGCATTTATCCGGCGAAGATGTATTTAACGAACAGATAATGCTCGGATTGAGAACAATACGCGGTTGTTCCATCAAATCATTGGATAAACAATTATTTGCCAAAATAAAACCGGCTGTGACTCAATTGGTCAAAGCCGGCAGTATAATTATCGATAATGATATTTTGAGTATTCCCTCCGAGAAATTGTTTGTTTCGGACGGGATAATGGGCTCTCTATTTATAGAACAGAAGGAATAGGAAGCCATCCGTTGGCTCTGCAGCATGCAACGACAGCCACGATTACAAATCCTCCAACCAGAATGGTTGCAACCACATATCCTATCACTTTCCATCGTTTAAGCCAGATGTTGTTATTCCATCCTATGGTTTGGAATGCACTCCAAAATCCGTGAGTAAGGTGGAACCATATTGCGGCAAACCACAATATATAAAGGATGGTGATGCAGATATTTCCAAAAGTGGCGTACATAAGTTCGTTCGGATCTGCAGACGGTTGTCCTGTCCACTCTTTCAACTGCATATCTGCCCAGAAATCGGTAAGGTGAAGAGCTATCCCCAACAATACGATAAGGCCAAGAACAATCATGTTCCTTGCAGCCCATGAATCGGTAGCGGCTTTATTTGAAACAGCATATCTCTTGTAACCTCCGCGAGCCTTAAGATTGAGAATGGTGAGAATCAGAGCGTAAATGATATGAATGACAAATCCTGCGGCAAGTATCGGAACCATGATACTAACGATTGGGAGTGCCATAAATTCACATGCAGCCTCAAAATCGGCAGGACTTATCACCGAGACGAAATTGATTGACATGTGCAATGTCAGAAACAAAATCAGGAATAAACCGGTAATACTCATTATCAGTTTTTTTCCGATAGAAGACGTAAATATATTTGCCATATTGTAATATTTTTAGTTTATCAGGTCGCAAAGATAAGTCCTAACTTGTAAAAATCATAATATTTGGCTATTTTTGTTTCTCTTAATTCTTATGAATATGAAATATAAAAGGATTTTATTAAAACTTAGCGGTGAAGCTATAGGCGGCTCTGACGGAGTTGGTCTGGATGAAGCCGTAATGGCACAATATGCCGGAGAGATTGCAGGAATTGTCAAAAACGGAGTACAAGTTGCTATAGTCATAGGTGGAGGTAATATTTTCAGGGGTCTTGCAGGTACGCAGCGCGGGTTTGACCGTGTACGCGGAGATCAGATGGGGATGTTGGCTACGGTGATTAACAGCATCGGTCTCTCGCTCTCTCTGCGCAATGCAGGCCTTGACGCCGAGGTGTTTACTTCAACCCCCATGCGCCCGATGGCCAAATATTATATGAGAGACGAAGTTCTCTCTTTTATGGAACAGGGAGGTGTGGCATTGATTGCCGGTGGTACAGGTAATCCTTTTTTCACTACCGATTCGGCAGCCGCATTGAGGGCCTGTGAAATAAAATGTGACGCTCTTCTCAAGGGGACGAAGGTTGACGGTGTTTACAATTGCGATCCCATGAAACATCCCGATGCCGTCAAATACGATACCCTTACTTTTGACAAGGCTCTCCGCGACAATCTTCGAGTTATGGATCAGACTGCATTTACCTTGTGCAGGGAGAATGATATGCCTATCATAGTGTTTGATATCAACAACAAGGGAGATCTCGGCAAAGTTGTAAGCGGAGAAAAAGTGGGTACTATAGTTAATAATGGATAATAATTTAAAATCAAAGATATGTTAGAAAAATCAAAGGAAATTATATCGACTGCCAAGGTTAAAATGTCCGATGCAGTTGCATTTTTGGAAGAAGACCTTAAAACCTACCGTGCAGGTAAGGCCAATCCTGCCGTATTCAATGCAGTCATGGTTAATTATTACGGTTCGATGACACCCGTTCCACAAGTGGCAAGTGTCACTGTCCCGGACGCAAAGACCATGCTTATACAGCCTTGGGAGAAAAAGATGATTCCAATCATCGAAAAAGCCATTATGGATGCAAATATAGGTTTTACTCCTCAAAATAACGGAGAACAGATTCGCATCAATGTCCCTGCCCTCACAGAGGAACGCCGCAAGGATTTGGTAAAGAAAGCCAAAGTTGCAGGTGAAAATGCCAAAATCAGTATCAGAAATGCCCGTCGTGATGGCATTGAGATGTTAAAGAAACTTCAAAAAGACGGAATGCCTGAAGACGTTGCCAAGGATGCCGAAAATGAAATTCAGAAGGAAACAGACATTTTTACCAAAAAAATTGATGAAATTCTCGTTGTTAAAGAGAAAGAAATAATGACAGTGTAGTGGCCGGCATTAACACATTTATTTGCGGGCCTTGCAGTGCAGAGAGCGAAGAACAGGTTCTTCGCACGGCGGAGGCGTTGAACCTTATTTTCAGACCTGACGGGACAAGGTATGTCACTGCTTTCCGTGCGGGATTATGGAAACCTCGAACTCATCCCGGAGCATTTGAGGGAGTGGGGGAGAAAGGTATTCCATGGATGGTAAGGGTTCGGAAAGAGCTTGGAATGAAAGTCATCGTTGAGGTCGCCAATCCGGCACATCTCGAAAGTGTATTAAAGGCGGGACTTGACATGATTTGGATAGGAAGTCGTACTACCACCAATCCTTTTGCGATGCAGGATCTTGCAGATGCACTTAAAGGGGTGGATATCCCCGTTTATATAAAAAATCCGATAAATCCCGATGTGGAGTTATGGATCGGAGCCTTTGAAAGATTTCAAAGAGCCGGTATCAGACAACTTGCGGCAATTCACAGAGGTTTCTCGTTTTATGAGAAAAGCAAATATCGCAATGTGCCCAAGTGGCAGGTTCCCATAGATTTGAAACAACGTTTCGGAGATATTCCCCTACTATGTGATGCAAGCCATATTGCCGGTAAGAGGGAATATATTCCGGAGATTTCCCAGAAAGCTATGGATTTGGGCTTTGACGGCCTGTTTATAGAGAGTCATATCAATCCCGATGCAGCACTCAGTGATGCACGACAGCAGTTGACCCCTTCAGCAGCAGAGTCGTTAATCAAAGGTTTGATTATAAGGGATGTAAATTCTGAAAATACAGATTATCTTGCTGCAATTGAGCATCTCAGGGCACATATAGATGTTATAGATGATAATTTGCTCGATCTTCTCTCTACAAGAATGGAGATAGTTGACAAGATTGGCCGTTACAAGAGAGACAACAATATCACGATTCTTCAGCAACATCGATGGGAAGAGGTATTGAACAAAGTTGTTGCAGAAGGGGTAAAAAAGGGGCTTGATGAAAGTTTTATACAGGAACTGTTCAAACTTATACACCAAGCCTCTATAGAGCGTCAAAGTTGAGGCCTATTTCAACCTCAAATTCAACTAATCTTCTTTAATAGCTTTAATACCGGGGAGTTCTATCCCTTCAAGGTATTCGAGCATTGCCCCGCCACCTGTAGATACATAACTTACTTTATCCGCATAACCCATTTGTGTGACTGCGGCAACGGAGTCCCCTCCACCTACAAGGGTAAATGCTCCGTTTTCGGTAGCTTTGGCAAGAATTTTAGCCATTTCTTTGGTTGCAACGGCAAATTTAGGCATCTCAAATACTCCGAGAGGGCCGTTCCAGAGAATGGTTTTGGAGCGCATGACTATATCTTCCCAATATTTTACGGTAGAAGGAGCAGCATCCATTCCCTGCCATCCGTCAGGAATCTCAAAGTTTGAAACAACTTTGGAATTGGCATCATTACTGAAATCGTCTGCAATGACAACTTCATTGTTCCAGCGGATTTTCATCCCTTTGGCTTCAGCCTTTTTCATAATATTGTCGGCAACTTCAATCTGGTCGTCTTCACAGATAGAATTACCAATCCTGCCACCCTGAGCCTTTACAAAAGTGAAGGCCATACCTCCGCAAATGATCAGATTGTCCACCTTATCGATAAGATTCTCTATTATGCCTATCTTTGATGAAACTTTTGCTCCACCTATGATGGCAGTAAGAGGTCTTGCCGGATTGTTGAGCACCTTGTCAATGGCCTTGATTTCACCCTCCATTACATAACCGAACATCTTGTCATTAGGAAAATACTTGGCAATCAATGCTGTAGAGGCATGGGCCCTATGAGCTGTGCCGAAAGCGTCGTTGATATAACAATCTGCGTAAGATGCCAATTTCTTCACAAATGCCTTCTGGCTCTCCTTTACAGCTGCTTTTGCAGCCTTTTTCTCTTCGTCCGAGGCGTCATCGGCAAGTCCGCGCGGTTTACCTTCCTCTTCAGCATAAAATCTCAAATTTTCAAGGAGAAGAACTTCTCCCGGTTTTAGTGCGGCAGCTTGTTCGTCAGCCTTTTGGCAATCGGGAGCAAACTGTACTTTAACGCCGAGATATTGCTCGATACGTGCAATTACATGTTTGAGGGAAAATTTGTCGGCCGGTCCTTTCGGACGTCCGAGGTGTGACATAATAATCAGTGCACCACCTTTCTCAAGAACCTTTTTGAGTGTTGGGACAGCCGCTCTGATGCGAGTATCATCCGTTATTTCAAATTGCTCATTCAGAGGAACATTGAAATCTACCCTAACAATGGCTTTCCTGCCATTAAAATCATAAGTGTCTATACTCTTCATATTCTGTATATTTATTAGCCGCAAATTTAAAAAAAATAAGTGTATCAAATCAAAATACCGAAGTATATATTTAATTGTCTATCTTTGCACAATATGACAATAGAACAACCTGCTTCTTCTTGGAAGGATTACGAATTGATAGACTCGGGTGATTTTGAGAAACTCGAGAGGTTCGGGCAATACGTGATGATTCGCCCTGAACCCAAAGCATTGTGGGATAAATCATTGTCTGACAAAGAGTGGCTTTCTGCAGCTCATAC
>ENA-UOOK01006654-UOOK01006654.1-fermentation-metagenome-genome-assembly--contig:-NODE-6654-length-10920-cov-9.359687_pt1 | contig 10920 bp, 6 predicted proteins | sample MGYA00245777_ERZ724023 | MGnify/ENA primary metagenome ERZ724023 (study PRJEB28704, sample SAMN03018312) | fermentation metagenome | biome: anthropogenic terrestrial biome; feature: soil; material... | reverse complement strand
CGGGCTGTATCCCGCCATTAAAATGACGGGGATTAGCCCTTATTTGCTCCTAAAATCCGTAAAAAACCCTTCAGGGCTTGATCCCAAGTACATCCTCTACGTATGCCCTGAGAATTTCTGCAACACTCCATGCCTGGGCAATAGTGCCACCTGGAGTATGGGGGTAATCTCCGTCAAACACCTCAGAAATAGTACCGATACCTGCCGTATCAAGGTGCTCATCAAAGCCCTCAAGAAGAGACCTCATATATTCAAGACTTCTGTTCGAGTATCCGTGGGTCTTCAGGTAAGCTTTCACAAAGGCTCCAAGGAGCCAGGGCCAGACTGTCCCGTTATGATAGGCTGTATCCCTTGTTAATGCGTCTCCACGATACTGCCCTTTATATAGAATGTGATCACATGAAAGGGTTCTGAGCCCAAAAGGAGTGAGAAGATCTCTTTCAACTCTATCTACGATCGCTTTTTCTTTCTCAGGGGAAAGCATGGTATAAGGGAGCGAAACAGCAAAGATTTGATTGGGACGGATTGCAGGGTCTTTGATCTGGTTTCCTGCCTCGTCCTGAAATATAAGGTCAAAAAGACAGTTAGCCTCCGGGTTCCAGAAAGCATTTTCAAAATTCGAAGCTACCCCGGCTGCAAGGGTTTCATACAAAGAGATATCTTCACCAAGAAGCGTTCCGAGATAAGAAGCCGTTTTCAGGGCACTATACCAGAGAGCATTCACCTCACAGGCTTTACCCGCTCTTGGGGTCACAGCCCATTCCCCAACTTTAGCATCCATCCAGGTCAATTGAGGGCCCTGTCGAATAAGGCAGTCAGGGTCCATGCCTATTCCAAAATCCGTGCCATTACAATAATTGTTTATAATATCCTCTACGGTATTCCAGATATCCGAGAGGAAAAGGAAGTCATGCGTATATGCGAAATAACGGTCAAGGGCATGAATAAACCAGAGAGAGGCGTCAACTGTATTGTAAACCGGCTCTCCTCCAAAAGCCGGGAAAGTATTTGGGATTAAGCCTCTCCGAAGGTATCTGGCGAAATTGTTGAGAGTGGACTTGGCCTCATCGAAACGATAAGGAATTAAAAGCAATCCGGGCAGAGAAATCATGGCATCCCTCCCCCAATCAGAGTACCAGTGGTATCCTGCAATCACTGTGTTTTCGCCTGAAAAGCGGTTTTTCACAACAAAAGCATCGGTTGCTTTGAGAAGCTTAAGAGCAAAAGGTTCGGTAAGCCTCGAATCAAGAGCGAGAAGATTCTGCCGATTTGCTTCCCTTGTGTAGAATTTATCAACCTGTTCAAGAGTAAAAGAAGAAATGTCTCCTGTTGAAGCAGCAATAAAAAAACGAGACTTTCCAGGTTCAAGTTTGCTTTCAAAGTAACCCGGATTGAAGTTATCCTCCTGGAAGTTAAGACCACGTTTCTTTTCAGTGTCATACTCCAGGTTATAGTGCCATACGGGGTTCGGATGGTACTGAAGATTGGATGAAACCGAGAAAGTAAATCCAGTAGAGCTTGCCAGGCTTACTCCTGAAGGCCCGGCTCTCTGGAAGAAAGAAAGATACCCTGAGCGGGCAGTGAGGTTAAAGTCTCTTGAGCTTACAAGGGGAAAAATTCTCAGTAAAGCTCCCTCTCTTCTGGATGTAATATCATAGAGAACGCAGGTTGTGTTACTGTTATGAATCATGAAGACTTTTTTATTTATGGTAAAGTCCCCGAGCTGATAAACCCAGAGAGGAAATGGGTAACGAATAAATTCGGAGAGGTAATCGAAGCCCGTAGGACTGATAGTGTCCGGATATTTATGGACAGCTAGTTTATAAATTTCTTCATTGATCGAGATTTCCTCATCGAGGGAAGAAAGCAGCAAAAGTCTTCCAGGAGAATTTTCTGGAGTTGCTACAAGGAGTCCGTGATAAGTCCTTGTACCTGCCCCTATGATTGTAGAAGAAGCATATCCTCCAAGCCCGTTTCCTATAACCCATTCTCTCTTTATTCCTTCTTCATATGTTGAAAGAAAATCTGCTCCAAACCTGCCCCCACTCATATATATTTGATTGGGGCTAATTTATTAAATAGCTGTACATTTGGAAAAAAACAATTTGTATCTGTGAACTATGACTCTGTGAACTATGGCTCGCTGCTGAGAAATCCTTTCCTGAAATTTATATCCTTTAAGATTTTTTTCTCGATATGTTTTACTCGCTATATGTTTACTCGCTACCTTCAAAACCCTGTCCCGGAGAAAAACTTTATTAGTCGTCGGGAAAAATTAGTTCTATTAATATTTTTTTTGCATTTTATTAAAAATTCTGGGGAGACATAAAAGAGGTTATCAAGGGGAGTAGAAAAGCATGACAGAAAACATGATATACACTTACCTGAACCCAAAAGTAGCCCTTATGGGAGCTGGTTGTGTAAAAGAAATTGGCAAGCATGCAAAAGGATTTGGGGGTACTAAAGCCCTGGTCGTTTCAGGAAAGAGCAGGCATGGAGAAGAGCTTGCAGGAGATATCCGGAAGATCCTTGAAGCTGCCGGGCTGAAAGCAGCAATCTTTGCAGGAGCGGAGCCGAATCCTACAGACAGTTCGGTTATGGAAGGGGCTGAAATATACAAAAAAGAGAACTGTGACCTGATCGTTGCTGTCGGAGGAGGAAGCCCGATGGACTGTGCAAAAGCCGTTGGCATCGTGGCTAAAAACGGAGGGGAGATTAACGACTACGAAGGAATCGGAAAGGTTACTAAGGGTATCCCTCCGCTTATCACGGTAAATACAACTGCCGGCACCGCAAGTGAGATGACAAGTTTTACAATTATTACGGACACAAAAAGGCACATCAAAATGGCAATCGTTGATCCCCGCATAACACCCGACGTTGCAGTCAACGACCCAGAACTGATGGTCAGCATGCCGCCAGCGCTTACGGCTGCTACCGGAATGGACGCACTTACCCATGCAGTTGAAGCTTATGTTTCTACCATGGCTACCCCGACCACCGATGCAGCTGCTATTAAGGCGATCGAGCTTATCTCAAAATACCTGCGGGAAGCCGTTGTCCATGGGAAAGATGTGCGGACAAGAGACATGATGGCACACGCCGAATATCTTGCAGGTATCGCTTTCAATAATGCAAGCCTTGGATATGTGCATTCCATGGCTCACCAGCTGGGAGGCCTTTATAATCTCCCGCACGGTGTCTGCAACGCAATTCTCCTCCCCTATGTGGAAATGTACAACAAGGAGGTCTGTCCCGAAAGGTTTGCCGATATCGCAAAAGCGATGGGAGAAAAAGTCGAGGGGTTAAGCGCGGATGAAGCTGCAGATAAAGCAATAGAAGCGATCAAAAAGCTTGCAGAAGACATTGGAATTCCTTCAGGATTGAAAGAGCTCGGAGCCAGGGAAGAAGACCTCGAACTGCTTGCGGAAAATGCCATGCAGGACGTCTGCAGGTTTACAAACCCAAGAGAGCTCTCAAAAGAAGATGTAATTGAAATATACAGGAAAGCCATGTGAGCGGAAAAAAGTGAACATGCGAAAGAAAACGTTCATGAATGGAGACTCAAATTATAAATTGATTTAAATATCTATTTTCCATATTTATGCACTCAAAAGGGGGAGTGGATCTGGAAAAATTAGAGGGTTCATCAATATAGACCATAATGGGTAGAAGGTTTGAGTGTTACTACAGCTTCCCGGACAGGAAGGCAAACCGGGATTATACTTCCCATATCCAGTACCATGATAAAAAGAATACACACAAGAGAAGGTATCCTGAATTCAATAAACAAAGGGAGTGATTTTTAATGGGACGGATCCTGGGCAGTCTAAGGGACCGTGAAAGCATGGGGGGGCCTCATGTTCACGGAAAAGAAGACAAGCAGATCTACAAAATGCGTGAAAGGATCTCAGGGCCCGGGATACAATGGACATTGAGGATGCGGAAGGAAGGACGGCCGCAATAATCAAAAAAGCCCTGATTACTCCTCTCCGCGACCGATTTAAAGTTGAAGTCACAAATGGGCCTGAAATGGATGTGCAGGGCAATATCCTGGCCCATGAATATAATATCGAGTCAGGGAGAGAAAAGGTTGCAGAGGTCTCCAAAAAGTGGTTTCCGATAAGAGATACTTATGGAGTGGAGGTTACTCCCGGACAGGACGCTGCCCTGATCCTGGCAATTACTGTAGCACTTGATCAGATGGTACACGACTAAACTTAAAGGTTTGAAAGAATAAAAGAAAATGAAAGAATAAAAGAAAATTTAGTTTAGAAGTAGACGGTAGGGGCTGAGTCCCTATTCTCAGGTCCCTACCTGCGATCCAACCCAAAGATTAAGAGGAAACCCTATTACCCTTAATCTGTACATTTATAATGCCCTTATTATATATATCATAATTGATACGAAAAGTTGTTTCTCACTCTAAATTATAATATCATCTAATAATTATATTAAATTAAAAATTTTAATGCTATTGAAAAATAAGAAACACTACCATAAGAAAAGAGCAGCAATAGGTTCGAAATATTTTACACCAAATTATTTTTCATTTGAAAACAATTTTTTATATAATTAATTTAAAATAATTTATCTTATTAGTATATTCTGGAGTTGGGAAGTAAGATGGGTAAAATCTACCACATAAGGAATCACCTGGGGTCGCTGGTCCTTCTTTGAATCAATTTGCTTGGGGGAGCATAATATAGGATTCAAAGAACCTGTATTAGGGAATGTAGTATGAACCAGTGCCTCTGGGCTTTCTCTAACTTGACTCTTTTTGCTGTTTCTCATATTGTACAAACCAGGAATCCTGAACTCTGACCCTTATAACCATATTACCATACCGAACTCCCTTGTTTACTTTTTTCCTTCAACTGTCAGTTTAGGAATCAAAAGTCAGTTTTCGAAAATGATTATTGGAACCTTTTCAGATCAGAAACTGAATTACTTATCCAAAAATCAAATTCAACGAAGTAAATATGTAATACATTTTAAAGAAATATATAGTTTTCATTAAACTTGTTTGGTAAAAGTTGACGGCTTTCATCCCCCACCTGTCGCTACGCTCCGAGGAAGTGGACTTCCCGCCTTAGAGTCAAATGTAAGTTTTCAAATTCGCTTTTGATAAGTGGGGAAGAGCGGAATAATTGACTCCTTAAAGCGATATCCAAATATATTTATACTTGGGACGATGCCTTATGAAACACTCCCTAATTACCTTAAAGCTTTTGATGTTTATATAATCCCATTTAAAGTTAATGAGTTAACACCGAGTTCGAATCCTCTAAAACTTTACGAATATATTTCAAGTTAAAAAACGTAATTTAGATCAATTTACCAGAGTTAAAAAATATCATGGTTTTATTCAAATTGCATCAAATAAAAAAGACTTTTTGAGATTGATCAAGAAAAGTCTATAAATGAATCCCGATTTTGATGGAATTGAAAAAATTCTTGATGACTGTAGTTGAGATTATAAAAACTGAAAGCATGGTTCAAAATATTTTGAATTATGTTAAAATGGTGTGAAAATGAAAAATATAGTCATTTCAGGATACTTTGGATTTGACAATACCGGCGATGAAGCCCTTTTAAATGCAACCATATGGGAAATAAAGAATAATCTTACTGATTGTAATATTTGTGTAATATCTCATGATGCTGAGAAAACCAAACAAATACATGATGTTGATGCAATAGATCTAATGGATTTTAATGCGATTAGCTATGTCGTTTCAATTTCGGATTTGGTAATTGTTGGAGGGGGAGGATTATTTCAAGATCACGATAAAATGAATATTGCAGATCTTTTTTCTAAGTCAGGATATGGCACAGTTTCTTACGCAATTGTACCTTTAATAGCAAAAATGCATAATAAGCCAGTTTTTTATTTTGCTCAGGGAATTGGACCCCTTTTCTCAAAGGAATCGCGATCATTTATGTACTTTGCATCAGAGCTGGCTGATTTCATCACGGTAAGAGATCTGGAATCAGAAGTTTTATTAAAAGAATTATGTGTTTCCGGTGAAAAGATCCTTTTAACTGCCGATCCTGCGATAAAATTAAAATTAGCATCTGAAGAATCAATTAACCGAATATTTATTGAAGAGAATATTCCCTTCTCAGATAATTATATTTGTGTGAATGTAAGAAATTGGATCGATAAATCCATTGAAGATTCTTATAAGAAAGCAATCGCCGAAGCTCTGGATAAGTTTGCTGAGCAAAAGGATATTTATTTCCTTTTCGTTCCTTTCCAGATTTCTGGATATGGGGACAATGATTACTCCATTTCTAAAGAAATTATCGAAATGATGAAAAATAAAAATAAATGCCATATCCTTAAGAAAGTATACCATCCCACTGAAACTGCTAAGATTATCTCAAAATCATGTTTTGTCGTTGGAATGCGTTATCATTCAATAATATTTGCAATTAATTCGCATATTCCCTTTATTGCAATTAGTTATGATCAAAAAGTCACGTCTCTTGTAAACGAGACAGGATTAAATGCATATTGTCTTGATTTTAATTCAATTGATCCAAATATTATATTAAATAAAATGGAGTCAGTTCTTAATGAATTAAGTAGCATTAAAGCTAAACTGACAAATACACATGATATTTTAGTACAAAGATGCGGGATTAATTACCAAATTCTCTGGCAATTTCTGGAAAACTCGATACAATCTCAATTTAAAACAGATATTCCGAAAATAGTTGATTTTAACAGATTTCTAAATTTTGTATATTATCAGTCGGAATTGATGTACAGACAGGAAAAGGAATCTGATTATAAAATTAAGGGAACAGAAAAACAAATCGAATGGATAAAATCAGAACTTAAAGAAAAAGGAAGCAAAATCTACACATTGGAAAATATAAATGTAGATTTGAAGTCCCAACTTGAGGAAAAAAACAACAAGATAAACGAGTTACAAAACATAAATACTGATTTTAGGTCCCAACTCGAAGTAAAAAATAAGAAGATCGACGAGTTGCAGAATTTAACTGCTGATTTTAAGTCAAAGGTTGAAGATAAAACTAGTGAAATTCTTGATTTAAAAGAAACATTGAATCAAAGAGAAAGTTCTTTATCCTGGAGATTTAGCCAATATTACGGAAAATACTTTAGTATTCATTCTCCCGTAACGAAAGTTACTTCCCACGTTCTCAACAAAATGATGAAGTCCATAAAATCTGAACCTTATTCCAATAATAACGCTGAAGAACAAAATCGGTATAAATTAGAACTTAATAATATTTTAGAAGAACACAAAGATAAGATTAAGGGGATTATCATATATCCTCCGACAGTTGATTGGAATATTCCTCTATTTCAACGCCCTCAACAACTTGCATTACAACTCTCAAGAGAGGGTTACTTATTCTTCTTCTCAACCGGGAAAATCTATGATCGTGTAGAAGGCTTTCAAAAAATTGAGGATAGATGTTATGTAACAGATCGCTATGAGCTTTTAATAAACGATTTACCTGAGTTCATTCTTTTATTTTCATCCACTAATGCAGCAATCACTTTAAATGATATTCAAAAATTCAGGACTAAAGCACTAATTGTTTATGAATACATAGATGAAATTTCTGAAGAGATTTCTGGGACCTCTGTTGAAAATATCATTCGCCGTCACGAATATATGATAAAGCATTCTGATGTTGTCATTGCAACAGCAGATAAACTGTTCGATGATGTAACAAAAATAAGGCAAAAAGATGTATATCTCAATCCAAATGGTGTGGATTACGAACACTTCCATATCACCAGAGACCCTGAAAATATCCCGTCTGACCTCATATCAATAATAAAAAAAGGAAACCCGATAATCGGATATTATGGGGCACTTGCAACATGGTTTGATTACAATCTAATAATAGAATTAGCAGAGAGAAGGCCGGATTATGAGATAGTACTTATTGGATGGGATTACGACAACAGTATGAAGGATCATAAATTGGATTATTACAATAACATTCACTATTTGGGAGTAAAAAAATATCCGGTTCTTCCAGAGTATGCCATATGGTTTGATGTTGCCATAATTCCTTTTGTATTAAACGAAATTACAGAATCTACGTCACCAATAAAAATTTTTGAATATATGGCGCTTGGTGTTCCTATAGTTACTACTGATATGAGGGAATGTAGAAAATACAGGTCAGTTTTAATAGGGAGAAACTATGTGGAGTTTATTCAGAAGATTGATGAAAGCCTGAAATTAAAAAAGGATAATTCCTATCTGGCTTTGCTGGATAAAGAAGCAAAGGAGAATACATGGAAAAACCGTGCACAACAAATTGATGAATTTATAAGTTTATCCCGCAAATAACCCTGGTGAAATATCTCTTCCTGGAAACCTTGAATAGCAGGTCAGGTTTTTGAGTAAGACATCTCATTCGCGTTTTCATATTTAATTATTAACCATAATGGAAAAACGTTTCAATTTATGAAAATAAAGTTTTAATTTATATTTTTTATTATTTTTAAAGTCTGATATGATTATTTTTATTAGACATTAAACTTAAATAATGCAGAGTTATATTATAAATTGTTATAAAGTTATGTTAAGTTAGATACGGACCCAATTTTAAATTCAAACCAGGGAGCTAAAATGAATATAAATAATAGGTCAGAGTACCGAATTGACCGTGCCCTCATTTACATTACTGGATATATTCTCTTTATGGGCTCAATTTTGTCCATTCAGAGTTATCATTTAATTAATGTTCCTAAGTATTGGATATTTGTTTTTGGATTTATAGGATGCTGTTTTTATTATATACTCTCTGGTGCTGACAGTTTAATTCAAAGGGGATCAACAAAACGTTTTTTGATCACGAGCGTATTTGTAATTATTTTACTGCGCTTAATCTGGATACTGTCAGTGCCAACAATCCCTTTTTCAGATTTTGAAGGTTATCATAATTTTGGAATATTAATTTCCGAACAGTTTCCAACCCATATATTATCTATCGATTATGACGGTAGAGGCTTTGGATACTCTTTTGTCCTGGGAATCATCTATAAAATATTTGGAGTAAATCTTTTTGCAGCAAAATTACTAAACGTTTTTCTCAGTGTATTGACAGGAATTCTTATTTATTTGATTTCCAGATCTTTATTTAATGAATATACTGCAAGAATAACCACTGTATTATATTCAATCTGGCCTGCTCAAATTATGTATAATAGTGTCCTGGCTTCAGAGCATTTATTTATTTTTTTTACTTTTCTTGGAATAGCTATATTAATTGGAGCCATTAAAGTGAGACCGGATGCATATACAAATATATTGTTAGCTGGTATTGCTTTTGGATTAGCTTATACAGTTCGTTTTCTATCCGTAATCGTAGTTGCCACAGGCTTTATGGCGTTACTATTATTTCAGGAAAACTCTTTAAAAAACAGGATACAATCATCCCTTCTGTTAATATCTGGGTTTGCTATTGTCTGGGTCCTTATTACAGGACTTGGTGCAGCCGTTGATATCCCTTCGGATCCGTATACAGGAATCCAAAATTCATTACTTATGGGAACAAATTATGAATACACGGGAGGTTGGAATCCGGTTGACAGCCAGATATGGAGCAATTACAGTCCAGAAGAAGCAAAAAAAATTGCTTTTCAGACTGGCTTATCTCGTATAACTGAAAATCCCAGAGGATTTACTAAACTAATATTCGAAAAATTTAATAGAATGTGGGGTGACGGATCATTTGGAACTTATTGGAGTACCCTGAGTATGGATACAACAAAATCAACTGATTTTATACTTAAGAATCAATTGTTAATGCTTGCAGTCACTCAGTTCTTTTACTTTGGGATATTATTTTTTAGTTTACTGGGCTGCTATAAGCTAAAGAACACAAATCTTAGCATGGGGATCCAGTTTCTTTTGATAATATTTTTAATTTTTGTTGTGATTCACAGTTTCCTTGAAGTACAGTCTCGATACCATTATCCCTGGGAAATTATTTTTCTAATACTGGGAGGATATGGAATAGCACGTAAACCAGTCATTCCAGATAATCCTTAAATATATTACTTTGGAAGTATACAGGTCATAAATAAACACCAAACTGTTTATTCATAAAAATTAGTATGAGGTCGATAATTGATTATATGTAAACCTGACAATTACAACCAATTATAGAGAATTGTTTCAGAATTACAATCATCAAAAATTATCAAGAATTAAATGTCGACCTTACTAAGAGATTTATCTTTTATAATCCTCCTTTTGAATAGAACATAAACTGTGAATCCTAAGATTGCTCCATACCAGAAAGACCCCATTCGGAGAATCAAGGCAGCTCCTACGGATACTGCTGGAGAAATACCATTCAGCATCAAAAGCCCTGATACTCCTGCCTCTGTCACTCCGATTCCTCCGGGAATCATACTTACTCCTCCAGCCAGGGAAGAAAAGCTGAATATAAACGTTGAGAGTGAAATATTCATGGACTGACCGAAACCCATAATTACATAATAAAACCCCATACACTCGAAAAACCATGCAAGGGCATTCAACATAGAAAGCGATACAAAGACTTTTGGCTCCATTGCTTTATTCATGATTTCGTGCATTAACTGCATATTATTTGTGTACTTACCGAATCTTTTTTCGATAAATGTTTTCATCTTCCTGGAAATAGTTCGTGATCGAATAGCAATATAAAACACTGCGCAACTTAAAGAAAGAATGATGAGAAGAGACATGCTATCTCTGTAGTAAAAAATACCCGTAAAAGAGAGTAATATCAGACTGACTACATCGGTCAATCTATCCATAATAACTGCAGGAAGAGTTTTGCTTAATTCGTCTCCTGAGATATCTCGAATAAGCCAGCTTTTCCAGATCTCACCTAACTTGCCCGGAGTTACGATCATGGAAAGCCCGC
>ENA-UOOK01006653-UOOK01006653.1-fermentation-metagenome-genome-assembly--contig:-NODE-6653-length-10923-cov-9.338701_pt1 | contig 10923 bp, 15 predicted proteins | sample MGYA00245777_ERZ724023 | MGnify/ENA primary metagenome ERZ724023 (study PRJEB28704, sample SAMN03018312) | fermentation metagenome | biome: anthropogenic terrestrial biome; feature: soil; material... | reverse complement strand
CTATCGGGTACGTCTCTTCGCCGTATAAGAAGAAAGAGGATGCTCCACGGCAGGGCAGGCTGACCGACACCGAAGCGGAGATTGTCATCGACGAGCGATACCTCCCCGGCCTTTTCAGGGTTGAGGAGAAGAAACACCTCTTCGTGCTCTGCTGGTTTGACCGGTCCGACCGGACGGTGCTCCGTGTGACACCCCCGCACAAACCGGTGGAGCATGGTGTGTTTGCAACCCGTTCCCCCAACCGGCCGAATCCGATCAGCCTGTCGCTCGTCGATGTCATCAACATAACGGGCGGGACGATCCGGGTTCGGGGGCTGGAAGCCCTGGACGGGACGCCGGTTTTCGATATCAAACCCTACTCGGAAGAGATCGACCGCCCGACGTGATGGGATAGGGCCGTTTCGTTCCAGCATTTTTGCCCGGGGATCCCCCGGCTTGTTTTGAGACCTCCCGTTCCTGGGGAGCAATCTGAAAAATGAACCGGTTGTCACTTCAGCCCGATCAGCCGTGCCGAGTTGGCAATCACCGGAATTGAGGAAAGTTCATGCAGGAGCGCCCCGGTCACCGGCGTGAGGATGTTGAAAACGGTAAGGCACACGGCAAGGAGAAGAACTCCCACAGCAAAGATGAGGTTCTGCCGGATGGTCCGGAGGGTTTTTTGCGAGGTGCCGATGAGATGCGGGAGTTTGAGGAGCTCGTCCGATAACAGTACTATATCCGCGGTCTCTATGGCGACGTCCGTGCCGGCATTCCCCATTGCCACACCCACGTCGGCGGTCGCGAGTGCCGGGCCGTCGTTCACCCCGTCGCCATGCGCACCGGTCATCCAGGCGGAGGAACCGGCCGTCACGACGTTCCGGGAAGCACTGCGAACGGCGTGTACGTCCTCCAGAAAGGTCCTCGGGCGCCTGCTCTCGGTCACCGTCCCCACCATCATCATCGTCGCGTTTCTCCTCAACGCGGGCGTCTTTGACCGGCTTGCCGGGATGATGCAGGGCGCCGGAGCGGTCTTTCCCGTGCCCCCGGAAGGTTTCGCCATCATCGCGGCCCAGTTCGGCAGTTTCGTAGCAAGCGCGGGCGTCGCGTCCGCCCTGCTCGCCGCGGGTGATATGACCTGGCAGCAGGTCATCCTCACCCTGCTCGTCGGCAACGTCCTCACCAGTGTAACGCGGGGTATCCGCTGGCTTGGTTCATCCTACGTGGCGATCTTCGGGTTGCGGACCGGGACGGAGGTTATGCTCATCTCGACGGTACTCAGGAACGGCATCATGGTCATCCTGGTCGTGGTGCTGGCTTACGGGTTTGGGTGGGGGTGATCGCCTTCCCGACGATTCTCTCCGCATCTCACCCATCCTGCACCTCCCGGATCGCCCCGATCTCCGGTATATTCATCCCGCCGAGCAGCTCGACGATCGCCTGCACGTAGGGCTCCTGCCGGGTACAGCTCGGCGACGCGCGGGGGTCGCTCCGCTGCCCCCGCCGCCCCATCTTCGCATGGCCGGTGGCGATGTAGTGCAGGAAGTCTTCCTTGGGGAGACCCCACCGGCAGTTGACCTGCAGCCGGACGATGTCGGGGTTCTTCGGGTTCGGGAAGAGGACTGCTCGCGTCCCGGGGAGCGGGACCGGATCTCCGCTGTTCGATGCGGCGAGATCGAGGACCCGCAGCCAGAGCCGGTCGCAGGCTTTCTGCGCGTGCGGGCAGACCCGGCAGTAACGGTTCGACGGCGGCGTGCCGTCGCCGATGTAGCGGCAGCAGAAGTGAGGGTCCATGACGGTTACGCCTCTGTGCAGTCATTTGAGGGGCCACAAACCGCGGTTTCGGCGGCCGATCGGCTCTGATCGTTGCGTGTCACCGGTGTCGCACAAGAATTTTTGTGGGACACAACAGTGCATTTCATGCCGCACCAAAGTTGTTGTGGGTCATAGGCGTCCCGCAACCGCTTCCCGGAGATGGTTTGTGTATACTCGAGTATACACAAGATCCGTTGTGGATATTGGATCGGGGTTTTGATATACACAAATCTGCTTGTGGATATCTGGATACTCACAACCGGTTTCCCTCGGTGATGGCGAGCAGGCGCGAAAATACGTATGTCGTGGCACGCCGCCCCCCGTCCTCCGCGAGGACGGTAATGATGTCCTGTTCACGGAGTTGTTGAAGAATCCGATTTGCCGGCTTTTTGCTGCTCGGTATCTTTCGTCTGGTTGGAAGAGAAACACACGGCCGTTCCGACATTCTTTTATCCTCAGGAATGACAGCCGCTGGTATGAGTGCACTCTCGACAGGCATGCCGGCACCTGACTTCTGCCTCCCGGACGAGGATGACTAGGAGGTCTGCCTCACAGATCTGCGGGGTGCCTATGTGGTCGTCTACTTCTACCCAAAGGACAATTCATCGGGGTACATGCTCGAGGCCCGATCCTTCTCCGATGAGATGGAGGTGTTTGCCCGTCAAAACACCCCGGTCTTTGGCATCAGTCCGGATTCAATCAAGAGCCACAAGCGGTTCTCCGAGAAGCAGAACCTCTCCGTCCGTCTCCTCTCGGACCCCGATCACCGGATGATCGAGGCGTATGGCACCTGAGTCTCAAAGAAACTGTACGGGAAGGAGTACATGGGTGTCGAGCGGAGCACCTTCATCGTCGATCCCGAGGGAAAGGTTGCTGGCGTGTGGCGGAAGGTGAAGGTGAAGGGGCATGTGGCGGAAGGTGATGGCGAAGCTCGAGAGCCTCAAAGCCGGGGCCTAGGAGATGCGGGTCTTTTTCGTCGTCATCGGGAGGGGCTGTCCGACCGGTGGTGCAGGCAAGTTCGCGGGACATCCCGTTGAATGTCTCAGGTCGAGGAGTTCATCGCCGCGCTGGTAGTACATCTCCTCGACCACAGCTCCGATTGAGGCTCGGAGGCCATATCCTGCTTTTGGGGGAACGGACGCGGGTGTAATACATTTCCCGTCTGTCTCAAAGACGCAAGCGACAGTCTCTGACGGAATGATCTTGACGTTCCGTTTCCCAAGCGTTACACCCGCTCCCGAGCTGGAGCCCATCTAGCGAGTCAGGGTGGGGGCACCACCCCGATGCAACCGGCCGTGGGATGTACCCACCGTCAGTCCGCCGTGCAGGTTTCCGTGAGGTCATCCGGGGTATTCTTCGGTTCCGACACCCTCAGAACGATCCCCACGAGGCAGAGGACCGCGGCGGTCAGCATTGCAGTGGTGGTGGAGCCGGTGATCTGTGCCGCATCCGTACCGCCCGTGCCCCCGGCCACGTGCAGGTGGATGCTGAAGATGAGCGCGGCGATCGAGGTACCGGCGGTCATGGCGAAGTGACGGCCGGTGTTGCTCAGGCCTGAGGCGATGGCAGCCTGCTGCACCGGCAGGCCCCGCATAATCTCGGTGTTGACGGGGCTCTGGAAGAGGGTGAACCCGAGGGTGAAGACCACGAGCGCACCGAGGATGAGCGGGAGGTTCATGGAATCTGCGAAGAGAGCAAAAGCAACAAGCCCTGTTGCCGCGACCCCGAGTCCTGCGATCGTGTAGTGGCTTCGCGGGTTCCTATCGTAGAGTCTCCCCACGAGGGGGGAGCCGACGGTGAGAATGCCGGCAATAAGCATGAACACCTGCCCGACCTGCATGGCGGAGAAGCCCCAGACATCTTCAAGGTAGAAGGGCAGTGAGACCTCCACAACAAAGAGGGCGCAGAAGAACGCCACCATGGCAAACAATGGGCGGGTGAATGCCTGCCGCCCGAGGATCGCGAAGTTGAGCAGCGGCTGGGGGTGGCGCCGTTCGGTGCGGATGAAGGCAATGATTGACGCGCAACAGGTGACCCCGATCATTGCAACAGGAATGCCGTCCACGGTATCTCCGGCGATGAGGCTCAGGAACACCATGAAGGAGGTGACCATGACGGTGAAGGTTGCGGCCCCGGTCCAGTCCATAACGAACCGGTGCGTCAGAACGGGTTTTTTAACGTCCATCGACTGGATGCCCAGGGTGACCAGCAGGATGCCGATGGGGATGTTGATCAGGAAGATTGCCGGCCATCCGGCGAGGTCGAGCAGCACACCGCCGATACACGGCCCGGTTACACTGGCGAGGGCGATGGTGCCCCCGAGGATGCCCATGGCTTTTCCCTGCCCGTCGGCCGGGTAGAGTTCAAAGACGATGACCATGACAAGAGCGGCGGCCATCGCTGCTCCCAGACCCTGAAGGATACGCATGCCGATGAGTACCGGGAGCGTCGGGGCAAGGGCGCACCCCAGCGAGGCGATGGTGAAGAGCCCTATGCCTGCAAGGAAGATGCGGTTTTTGCCGAAATACGCAGCCATTCGTGCAAACACGAGCATGGATGCAGTCATGGCCACCAGATAGCCGGTTATAGTCCACTGTGATAAGGCGATATCCGCGTGGAAGGCCGCGGTGATCGTCGGCAGGGCGATGGTGATGACGACGCTGTCCAGGACGGTCATGTACATGCCCAGCAGAGCGACGACCATCACTATGTTCCGGGCAGCGTCACTTGTTGTCGGGGCATGCGGAGAATGGATACCGGTCTTCATATGTTTCCTCCCCCGGTACCCGCCGGGCCCGGGGTGCACTGATCAGCGGTCGGTTCGAAAAGTATTCAATCACTTACAACTCATGTGGGTTGTAATGTCGGAGAGGATCGTCGAACTCCTCAAAACACACGGGTTCTCCGAGTATGAGGCAAAAGCCTACACGGCCGTTGTCGGCCTCGGGCGGGGGACCGCACGCGAGATCTGCGAGATCTCCGGCGTGCCGCAGGGGCGTATCTACACAGTGCTGCACTCGCTCTCCGATCGGGGATTCGTGGAGGTTGAGGCAGGTTCGCCCACGTTCTACCTCGCGGAGGACCCGGCCGAACTCTTCATCGCCCTCAAGGAGGAGTACTGTGAGTCCATCGACGTGCTGGTGGGAGAACTCAAAAGCCTCCACGTCGAGGCGCACCTGCCCTCCCCCATCTGGTCCATCAGGAACGAGCGGGGCATCAGGCACCGCCTGAGGATGCTGATCCGGGACGCCGGGGAGGACATCATCATGATCGCCCGCGACTCCGGCGCCCTCCAGGCCATCGCCGACGACCTGAGGGCGGCCAACAGACGGGTGAACCTTACCGTCCTGGTGCCCGACCGGGCACCGTTCGCGGGCATCGGGCTGCGGGTGTTTCCTATGAGTGTTGCGCTCTTGAACCTCTTCAGGGAGATGCTGGAAAAAAAGCCGGGGATGAAAGACCCCACGTGGGCCACGGAGCTCTTCATGATCGTCGATGGAGTGAGCGCCATCGTCGTTGGCCGCCGGGCCGGGGTGAGGTCTGCGACGGTCTTTTGCATGCCCGCGGTCTGCTTTATGATCCGGCGGCTGATCGAACTGCTGGAACCTGCGGTGCGGGGCGAGGAGGACCGGGGCACAGAGAAAATCGGGTCCGGCTGTGAGCCGCCGGCGATGACCCCCTGACCCGCGATCTGGCCGTCCACGCGGTCTTCCGCGGCCGCGACCTCGGAAAGACTACATGGTTCTGATGGTCTACCGGCCCGCCGCCGCTCTGATCCTCGGGGTTTCGGTCGTCCCCTCCCTCTACTTCGTCGACGGCGACCGCCGGGTGGAGGTCACGGTAGGCGAGGTGTGGATTTTTATGGTGATAGGCCGTGAAATCAGAAAATTGAGGAGAGGAATCGCTGACGGCGGTTAAGGTATCGACACCTCTGACTTCTTCAACCCCTTTCGGGGTTCTCACGAACGTGTTCATGATATCGTCTCCGTTTTGCGGCTGATTCGATCGAATCTTCCGCCTTCCTGCACTACCTACGGGGATGTTGCCGTATGCACGAGTCGGAGACCCGGGGGTGAAATAGTTCCGGACTGCTCCGAAGTTGCCTGCATGAAGCCGGGGTGATGCCGAACCTCGAACCAGCAAGTGCTGGTAACTTTCGGAAGCGTTCAGCCGTCATCGGGAGCGGGCGTCCGATCCGGCGGGGCAGGCAAGTTCGCAGGCGCGGCAATGGTCGATCCTACCTCTCCCGGAGTTCTTGTCGGCGTTCATCCGCGCCATACACCGGTCCCGGCTGTATCTCCCGGTGCAAAAGGCATCCATCGGGCAGGCACGGGTGCAGTATTGCTCGCAGCCGGCACAGGGGAGATCGCTTTCCGGGGGATTCCGGGCGGGACAGTCCAGATCGGCAAAGACCGCCCGGAACCTGACTCGCGGCCCGTATCCCGGGACGAGAACGAGGTTGTTTCTCCCCATCCTCCCGATGCCTGCCATGCAGGCAGCATCTTTGAGGTAGATCCCGCCGTCCTGGAGCTGGTAGGGGATGACCCGAGTCCGGACGCCGTACCTCTCCTGCAGCCAGCGGCCGAGTTCTCTCCCGATCTTCGCGAGGGTCCGGTCCCCGGGCGTCCCCCGCCCCTCCTCCCAGAGGTCGAGTCCGGGGTCTTCTGGGTCGTGGTAGAGGCCGAGGACGATGTAGGTCCCCCGGTCCGCCCGCGATCCCTGTCGTCCGTCCGCGACCGCCGAGGGGCAGTCGATGAGCCTCGCCGCCGGGACGGCGCCCGCCGCGTCCGCCCCTAGTTCACGGGCCTTTCTGAGCGCCGCCTCGATGATCTCCCGGTCGTCCGGCATCATAGATGGGCATGGGGCCGGGAGGAGAAGAAGGATCGGGTGGTTCGGGTCAAACCGGCGTTTCGGGCTTTTCCAGCACGTAGGAGACCGTTCCTTCCTCGAACCCTTCGCCGGCACGGGCGAACCCGTTCTCTTCCAGCACCTTGATGGATGCGGCGAGATCCGGGTAGATCGCCGCCTCGATCCGCCGGATGCTCGGGAGGGAGAAGATCGCGGGGATGAGGTGGCGGACCGCCTCGGTCGCATATCCCCGGCCCCGGAACTCGTCGAGCACCGAGTAGCCGATGAGGACCGTGTCCCCCGTCTCCTCAAGCGTTGGGGGTGAGGCTGTCCCGCCGGTGCCGACGAGGACCCGTCCGCCAACTGCGGGGTCGTCAAGCACCCAGTACCAGGCGGCGAAGAGCGGGTCCCCGCCTTCGGTCGTCATCTGGATGAACGCCCCAAGCGTATCGTCGTCGAGTAGCGGCGGGGGCCACGACTCCGGGACGGCGGCGTCGAGGTGGCGGGCAAGTTCCCGGCGGTCCTCGCGGTCGCTCTTGAGGATTTCGAGCGTCGCCGGGACCAGGTCCAGGTGCTCGGTGCGGATGCGGGTGGGTTTCATTGTTGTTACAGCCATACGTATTGTTAGCCGTGGGATGGTTCTTATCTGTTGCGGCTCCGCCCCCGGACCCGGCCGGCAAGTGATTGGGATACCCATTCCATCATCAGGAAGTTCTGGGACCCGGTGAGAATGAACTGTCCCGGCCTCCGGTTTCTATCAAGGACGCCCTGGAGGTACGGGAAGAGTTCCCGGACCCTCTGCACCTCATCGAAGAGACCGCTCCGGTCTTTTCATAGTGTGCAAAGAAACTGCGCGGGTCCTCCTCGGCGAAGGCCCGGGTGTCGGGGTCCTCCAGCAGCACATAGGGCAACTCCGGGAAGACGGCTCGCACGAGCGTCGTCTTTCCCGACTGGCGGGGGCTGATCACGGCCACTGCTGGAAACCCGAGGGCGAGCGACCGGATCTTCTCCTCCGCCTCCCGCCGGCTCATTCTCTGTACCAGGTGGACATATTGTAAATCGTATTTGACAATTCGTCCAGGTGAACTACCCCCCGCTTGCGCAGGGGGTCTTCCCGCTCAGCCCCTTCAACCCCACGGAGATAATCACCCGCTCGTGCCCGGGGAGTCGCTTCGTCCTTCAAAAGACTGATACGGGGTGAGCATCATACTCCCCGATAAGCAAGAAGGCAGGAGCGAAGAGCCTTTTATCCCCGAACCACAATAGTGATCCATGGAGTGGTCCCGATGCCGGTAGAGGTCGATGGAAGACTGATCGATGATACGACGATCCTGCTCGATCAGCCCCTGAAGCCCGGGGAAGAGAGGGTGGTCGTCAGGTTGAAGAAACAACCTAAGAAAATGACAAAACTCTATGCCCCGGAGGAATACGTCTTGAAACTGGCCGAAAAAGATCTGGAAGAGTTATACTGATGGAGATCTCCGAATTGGAGGACGGGTCGGCATTCCTTGACACCAATATCCTCCTCTACGCCTACACGACCACGAAGTTCTCTCTGTCGTGCGAAACGCTTCTCGAAAAGGTGCAGGCCGAAGATGTTACGGGTTATGTCAATTCCACAGTCATTGACGAGTTCTTTCATAAAGCTCTTCTCACCCAGATCTACATCGAGAAGCGCCTTTCACCACGGGAGGCGATCGCGTACATCAAGAAGCACCCGGCGATCTTGAACACGCTCAACACCCCATATTCCGTGACCCGGGAGGTACTGGAACAGTACAACCTCAGAGTCCTTGATACCTCGGACATCCTGGATGATACGCTCAGGATCTCCCAGCAGTATGGATTATTGTTTTCTGATGCGCTTCATGCCGCGTCTGCACGCAGGCACCATATCGACTACTTCGTGACGAACGACCGGGATTTTGATCGGGTAGACTTCCTCACGCTGGTGCGTCCTTCTGCGAAAGAGAGCTCCTGACTGCCCATGCCGCATGCATGCTCTCTGGAAAGAGTCTCCAATCCCGTTTCAGCAATACGGGCTCAAGATCGCCCGGATAAATGATGAGACTGTATTGATCAACCTAAAGACCTCTCCGGAAAGATCCCTACACCCAAGAACGACTTGATTCACTCGGGCTGAATGAGCGGCAGATTGCTGCCGTAAACTACCTGAAGAGAAAGGGCTCCCTCTCAAACCAGGAGTATCAACAACTCAATAGCGCGAAGAAGGCGACCGCAACACGGGATCTTAAGGCGATGGTTCAGATCGGCATTCTCCGCAAAGAGGGAACGACCGGACCGGGCGTGCCTCGTTGACGTACGCAACGAGAGAGGGATAGCAAGGGACCGACAGCAGGTTCACGATGGGATCATGATGCCGGCCCCGGTTGACGATCTCTATTCCCAAAGAATCCGGGGTTCACTCCCGGAGATACCTTCCCCCGACCGGGACGAACCGCTCGGGTTTCTTGACCGTGTCGTACTCCCGGATATCCTCGAGTTCAAGCGCCATCCAGGCTCTCTTCTTTGTCTCGCCCTTCCTGACCCTGACCCCCTGCCACCGCTCCTGTTTCTGCAGGTAGGCGCGGGTTTCGTCTTTCGTGAGGAAGACCGCATCCCCGAAGGTATCGAAGAACGCGAGGGGGTCGTCGTTGACGACGATCCGCTTGATCGTCGCCTCCCCGACGTAGCCGGTATCCTCATGCGACTGATAGAAGACGAGTTTCATGCCGCTCCGGAGGTCTTTGTAGACGGTGGCGGGTTTGATGAAGACGGTCTTTCTGTCCTTGAAGAACCGGGGCATGAGGTGTTTCGGGACGGGGAAGGTGACGCCGGTAATCTCGGGCATCGGTTACGCCTCCACTCCGGCCCGCTTGAGGATGAGCTGATAATCTTCCTCGGGGATCTCGCGCATGGCTATCCTGAGGTGGCCGCTCCACATCGTCTTGTTCGTGATGAATGTGAGATCCGGGATCAGCGGCTTGAACTCAAGGGGTTCGGCAAAGACCGCCACCGGCCGGACCTTCATGCGGTAAGGGAAGACCTCGTCGCCCATCTGCGGCGGGGTGATGAAGAGGCGGGAGTGATCTATGTAGGGTTCGGCGACGACCTCGTAGGCTCCGGTTATCGCGGAGGGGAGGATGGCGTCGTCCTCTTTCTCCTGCCGGACATATACAAGGATGGTGTCGCCGGGCTTCACCCGTTGCATGAGGGTTTTGTTCCGCTTGGGTACTCCCCAGATGTGCTTCGCATCGAGGATCTTCTGGTTGTCGCGGTTCGAGGAGGCGATCCAGTGGGTCATACAAAGAGATTCAGGCACCCGTATGAAAAACCTTTTGAAGCCGGTGGATAACTGTATTCTTTGTAAAGAGGAGATCTATAGCGAAAATCCAGTGTTAATGATCGAGAACTTTTGGATGGTATAACTATATAGGAAGACCCCCGCTTCAATAACTTGAATCTCATTTTTCTACCGCCGTCAGAATCCGCCTGAAAAGGATGCATTGGAATTTTGGATTAATATCTTTAGAATGTTCTTTCCACGCCGCTCTTTGACCCGTTGAAAAATGTCGTGGAGAAGTTATTCGCTCCTGGAAAGAGCGGGAGAAAGAATGAGGCCAAGGAATTTGAAGAATATATAAGAAGTTACAAGAGCGTGTTCTAAGGATTATCAACTTCAAGTTGCACCCTATCGTCCAAAAGTACGCATGCAGAGGCATACTTCGGTCTCGCCGACGATCTGGCACGGCTCTTCTGCCGCGAGATCGATCTCGTTGAACTATCGGCTATCGGAAACCCGATCTTCCGTGAGGCCGTGGAAGAGACCTGCAGGGATGTCTATGCCGTCGCGTGAGGGCAGGAAATATCTCTACGATATTGCAGAGGCCGCAGACTATATCGCACAGTTCACCGGTGGGAGGACCTTTGAAGAGTATCGCAACGATCCCATGCTCAGATCGGCTGTTGAGCGGCAGTTTGAGATCATCGGTGAAGCGCTGAACCGGCATTCTCCGGCGGGAACCGCCCCTCAGGGAGAAGATCTCCGACGCTCCCCTGATAATCGCGTTCAGGAATCGTCTGATTCACGGGTACGCAACCGTATCCGACGAGGTAATCCGGGGTGTCGTCGAAGGGTATCTGCCGGTCCTCGCAGGCGAGGTGCGGTCTCTTCTGAGAGAGAATGGATATGGCTGCCCGCGGAGACTTTTTTCCCGACTCTACAACAGGAACTCATCCCAAAAAGATCTATGAATGTTCTGTACACCCTTATCGGAGCACGCA
>ENA-UOOK01006651-UOOK01006651.1-fermentation-metagenome-genome-assembly--contig:-NODE-6651-length-10925-cov-3.252162_pt1 | contig 10925 bp, 8 predicted proteins | sample MGYA00245777_ERZ724023 | MGnify/ENA primary metagenome ERZ724023 (study PRJEB28704, sample SAMN03018312) | fermentation metagenome | biome: anthropogenic terrestrial biome; feature: soil; material... | reverse complement strand
CCTAATATTTCTCCTATTGCTTCATAAGGGTAATTAAAATATCTTTTAGCTTCCATTTGGCCAGGAATTTTAAATACTTTTTCTTCAATTATAATGTTTTTAATAAAAAGCATTGCTTCATAGTACTGTGTGTTTAGGGGGCCAGTAAATATTTTATTAAATGTCTGTTTTTCAGTTTGATCATAAATGATAGTTAAGTCAATATAAGAATAAGGAAGGAAGAACTCAGGATTATAAGAGAAAAATAACAATCCAACGTTTTTAGGATGGATCGAATCATTTTTCATATCGCATAAGTTTAGTATTTTTGCTAATTGAAGTAAATTCATATTTTTAAATTTATCATAAAATGTATTGCCTATTTTACATAGATAATCTCTTATTAAAATAACATTTAAATCATTTACACTTGTTTTATAATTTAGTCTATCATCAAATAAAAATGAACTCTTTAAACTATGATTAGTTTTTCTATAATTATTAGTATTGCTTGTAAATATCAAATATCTCACCTCAAATAGATAGTACAATAATTATTTCTAAATGTAAATCGATTATAAATAGAATTAAAAAATATGTATTAAATATCAAAAGGTGTTAAGATATTTAAGTATAAATACTATAGTATAACTCTATTAAAATTTTCTTTATTTTATGCATATTTTTCTTTACATTTAAAGACTTTTGTGTTAAAGTTAAAGTGTAAAATTCTTTAATTATTTTTTGGAAATCTTTATTATTAAAGAATTATAAGTTAAAAATAAAGAGGTGATTATTATGGTCGGTTATGCAGAGCTTTCAAAATTCAATACTTTTACTATGGATGATGTTTACGATCTTGTTGGAAATAAGAAAACAGCATCATCGTTAATATTAAGATTAACAAAGAAAGGTTTAGTTAGAAGAATAAGAAATAATTTATATAGTTGTGTTAACATATCCGATGGACATGTTTTAGCATCTAAATATCAAATTGCATGTGCAATCAATAATACTGCATATATATCGCATCATTCAGCTTTTGAATATTTTGGAATAACTAATCAAGTATATTATGAAATATATGTTTCATCTGCAAACAGGTTTAACGAGTTTGTATTCGAAGGAATAACTTATAAGTATCTTTCTTCAAAGTTCCAAGAAGCAGTAATAGAACCTAAAAACACTGATGGAATAAGAGTAACTACAATAGAGAGAACAATTATTGATAGTATAAATGATTTTGAAAAAATAAGTGGACTTGAAGAAGTATTGAATAGTATTGACTCTATTCATTATATAGATGAGAAGAAATTAATAGAAATATTAGATTTATATAACCTTCAGTTTTTATATCAAAAGACAGGATACTTACTAGAGTATTATAAAAGTGATTTCAGGCTTTCTGATAACTTTATAAATTATTGCAAGAGTAAAATAAATAATAGCACAAGATATCTGACAAAAGATAGCACGAAATATAACGATGAATGGAAATTAGTTGTGCCTGAAAACCTATTTGAAATAACTTCACAAGGAGGATTGCCAATTGTATAAGTTTGATAAAAGTTACATTTCAAGAAAAGCAAACGAATTTGGATTCGTCCGAGATACATTGGAAAAAGTATACCGTTTAGTTGATATACTTGTGTATTTAAATTCTGATCCTGTTCTTATTGACAAGTGGGCATTAATAGGGGAACAGCAATTAATTTAGCAATATTCAATCTTCCTCGATTATCGATTGATATTGATCTTGATTATATAATTAACGATAGTAAAGAAGAGATGCTTAAAAATAGAGAGATTATTAATTTAACAATAAATAATTATATGAGTTTAAATGGATATGAATTAAGTCCAAAATCAAAGAAACCATTTAGTCTTGATTCGTGGGTGTATAATTATAAAAATCTAGGTGGGAATACCGACAATATCAAAATTGAAATTAATTATTCACTGAGGTCACATATCCTTTCCCCAAAGAAAATCAGATTAGTTAGTAATTACTTTGAGAACGAATTTTTAATTAATTGCCTTGATCCAATCGAACTATTTGGAAGTAAAATTACTGCCCTTTTAAATAGAGGTGCTGCTAGAGATTTGTATGACACATATAATATGATAAAGTTTAAGTTGTTTGATGAAAATGAAGAAACTTTTTAAAAAAATGTATCATATTTTATACAGCCATTTCTAATAACAATTTAAACATTATCGCGAATGCGACGATTATTGATAAAATATCTAAACATAAAATTAAAACAGATTTAAGCCCAGTCCTATTAAATCCGATTCATTTGACTTAGAAGAGTCTATAAAAATAGTGAAAAAATACATATTAGACCTTATCCATTTAACTTCAAAGGAAAAGATGTTCATTAAGAATTTTAATGAAAACAAATATATACCAGAACTATTATTTGATAATCCAGAAATAATAGGAAGAATAAAAAATCATCTAATGATATTATGGAAAATTAGCAATAGTAAAACAGTATAGATGTAGTTGTATATGCAATTATATATTTTGTTATTATGTATAATTTACAATGAATATGAGTTGATGACTGATTAGACAACAAACAAATAAAAGATTTTATTTAATATAACCTTTTTATATTGAAATAAAACTTTATCGTGCTATACATATATATGAGAAAAATCTCATGGGGTGATTAAATATGTTAAAAGAATTTAGTATATCTAATTTCAGATCATTTAAGGATGAATTTCATTTCACTATGGAGGCTTCAGATGATGTTTCTGAAATGAAAAATCATATTATTAAAAGTAATATTGATAATAAAATTTTAAAAGTAGCTTCTATTTATGGACCAAATGCAGGAGGAAAATCAAATCTTTTACAAGCTGCATATTTCTTGAAAAAATTATTTCAAGAAAGGCAATATCGTTCTAATAGGGGATTAAATAATATTAGTACTAGAATTATCCCCTATAATATCCAACCATTCTTGTTTTCTGAGCAAGATAGTAAGGTTATAGAATACAGTGTTTTTTATATTAATGATTATTATGAATTAGGATATCAAATATCAATTGATGTAGGTGTTGATGGACTCTTCGAAGGAATCAAAAAAGAAGTATTAAATTATAGAGAGATTAATTCTACTGAACGTAAAGAAGTATTTTCGAGAGAATCTAATAAAATAAATTCAGTAATTATATTGGCCGAATTAAAAATGAAAGAATTTGTTATTTCAGATGATTTACCTTTTGTCCAATATTTATATGAAAATCATGTTAATAAAATGAAAGAGAAAAGTTTTGGAATGAGTTTAATAGAAATGTTTTTTAATGAAATTAATTCAATATTCCAATTAAATATAACTAAGTTATTAAGTACTAATGACTTCAGCTTTTTACTTGAGAATATGAATATGAAAGCAAAAACTATTGAAATGCTAAATAAATTAGATATTCCAATTTCTGATATAATAGTAGAAAAGGACAAAGATAATAAAGAAAATGAAATTATTTGTGTTTATAAAATTGGAAACATATCAAAAAAACTAAATATCAGAGATGAATCAGCAGGAACTAGATCACTTCTCAGGTTATTACCTAGGATTATATCAACTATTGAAGAAGGTGGAATATTGATTGTTGATGATTTAGATTTACATTTACATCCGAAATTAATCAGCAAAATAATTCAATTATTTAATAGTGATTATAATAAAAAGGCACAATTAATATTTACTTCTCATGATATATTAAATATGACTTCAGATAATTTTCGCAGAGATGAAATATGGTTTGTTTATCGAAATGAACAATTATCTTCAGAAGTTGTATGTTTAAGTGATTTTGTAAATTATAAAAATGAAAAAGTTAGAAAAGATGCAAAGTACTCAAAACAATATATGGAAGGTAAATACGGAGCTGATCCATTTATTACAAAAGATTTAAATTGATATGATTAATCCAACATTTATACTTAAAGGTAGAAGTGGCAGTAAACTTCATTAAACACCATTTTCAATTTATTTAATATTACTTTATTTTTTGTAATTTATCGTTAAATATAAAGAAGGACGAGCAATTATTAAAGTAAAAAAGATATGTAAGAATATTATAAATCCCATTAAATTATGACGGGATAAACTAATTTTACCTTATGTATATCAATCGAACTATCTGTTGTATGGCCTCAATTCTTTACGATCTTGTCTATAATTTATATTAATGAACTTATGTTAATCCAATAACAATTAATATTTGAGCTGTAATATATGTAGACATAATATACAAATGTTCCCTTTTAATTTTTTTAATTTTTTTAGAGAATATTAAAACTGAATCACTTATAATAAAGATAAAATATCCTAAGGATACAAGATAGTTTTTAGTTAGTAAAGATAAGAACAATGCAAGAAATAGGATAAAGGAATATCCCCCGCAAATTAATGTAAGGTTCTTTAATATTTTTCTTGTGAAGATAAAAGATAATGTTAAGTAAATTATAATAACAACTAAAAATAATAAATAGTGAATTAAGTTAATAGTAAAAGGAAGGCTCTTAGTGATTTCAATAATATAGAAGATATGACCAATAAAAAAGCTAATACATCCGCAAATAAAATATTTGGGATTATTACTATTTATCAGAAATAAATCACCAAAAAAGCCAAACAGTAGCGCAAGGTAAATTAAAGCATTATTTACTTTAATTAATAATAAGTAAAAAATAAGCATCGGCATTAATAATACCTTAGTGATTTTACGATACTTGTGCAATTCTTTAAAACAAAACCATAGATGTATTAATATAATAAGTCCATAGACTATCCAAAATAAAACCATAACATCCCTCCATTAAAACTATTTTAACACTATCAATTCCATTATACAAAACAGAATTTGTGATAATGTTTGTTTAGGAAATATTCATTTGTTATAACTTGTTAAAAAATAGATTATTATGGAGATTTTTAGGTTAATTAGAGAAATGGTAGTGGATTAATAATTAGATTGGAATGAAAATAAAAAACGAGGAGTCTTTACTCCTCGTTTACTAATGTTAATACCTTTTTCTTGTTTACGACATATACTTGATCATATTGATCTTTATTTTCTTTAATGATGACATGACTAACATTAATAACTGTTACATTTTCTAAGTTTAGAATACTTTTTTCAATTTCACTTGCTCGATCATAATCTAAGCTAGCAAAGGCTTCATCAAGAATTATTATTTGTGATTTGTTTAGAAGTCCTCTAGCGATAGCGATACGACTTCTTTCTCCACCACTAATATTCTTACCATTATCATAGATAATTGTTTCGATTCCTTTAGGAAGAGATTTGATGAATTCATCTAATCCTGCTCTCTTAAGAGCATCATTAATTTCGTCTTCTGTATAGTCCTTATATAGGGTTAAGTTATTCTTTATACTGTCTTCAAATAAAAAGACATTTTGTTCGATGTTAGCAATGCAATTAAAGTATTGCTCTTTTTTAATATCTTTTAAAGGAATTCCATCGATGGTGATTTCACCATCGTTGGGATTAAAGTATTTTCTTAAGAGTCTTAGGACTGTTGATTTACCACCACCACTAGGACCAACGATTAAATATTTCTTTCCTTTTTGGAATTCTAGATTAGCTCCATCTAAAACAACATTATCATCATAAGCAAACTTTACATCTTTTAACTCAATTTTAGATGTAAAGGTATTAAAGTCAATTGTTTCTTCATAATTAGATATATTCTCGAGGGATTTATCCATTCTTTTTATAATTGACTTAACACTCATTAGTTTTGGTAATGTTTCGGTAAAGTTGGTTATCGGCCATATTAGTTTTTCAGATGATTGTGAAATGAGAACGACAGCTCCAAAAGTAATATCTCCTGTTATTGACATATATGCAATAATGAGAAGAAGTGCAGTAAAAGTAATTGTGAAGTTAGTATTTTGTAGAGCAAAAATAAATGAATGTATTTTATCAATTACATATCCTTTTTTCTGAACCTGTTCACTTTTATTATAATAATCCTTTTTGATTTTATCTTGAAGATTATTAGTTTTAATAATATGAAAAGCTGATAAAACTTCTTTAATATAAGCGGTATAATTACCTAGCATGATGCTTCGTTCTTCATTATGTTTATTAACTGGTTTAGAACCGAAGTATGAGACAATGACGTTAATTACCATTAAACCAAAGGTTATTAAGATAATGATGGGGTCGATTATTGCAAATAGGTATATTCCTGCTGCAAAGGTTGCAATGGAATCAATCATTAAAATAATTGATTCTAAATAGTTTGTTTCGATTAAATCATAATCATTAGTCAATGTTGACATATACTTTGAATTATTTTCATTTTGAAATTCATTTAAATTCTTTTTAAAGATTCTTTTTAAGAATCCCGATTTAATTGATAGCGCTGATAAATTAATAAACCACGCTTTAAGTAAATCGAGGATGACAAGTGTTACAAATAAAAGTAATATATATATTAAGATTTGAACTACTTTTGCGTTAAATGTATCTAGTCCAGCTACGGCATCATCTATTACTTCCATGATTAGGATATTGAAACTAACACTGAAGTAATTAGAGATGAAGAAGATAATTGTTATAAGAACTAATAGGGGGATGTATTTCTTTATATATTTAAACATATAATGGTCCCTCCTGAAAATAGTCTTCAGCCCTATAAGTATTTATTTTTCCGTTCTTGATTTCAAGGACATAATCGTATTTGTTTGATACACCTTCATAATATCGATGAGATATCGAAAGGACAGTACCGGGGAAATTAACGAATGTTTCTTCAATGGATTGGCCTAGTTCCATATTCAATGATGAAGTTCCTTCATCAATGAATAGAACTTGTGAGCTCTTAGCAATTGCTCTAGCAATTGATACTCTTTGTCTCTGACCACCGGATAAATTCTTACCATTTTCACTGATTGCTTCATTTAAGCCATTATGCAATTCACCAACTAAATCAGATAAACCTGATTTTATGATAGATTCCTTTAGCTTATTATCATTTATATCTTTATATAGCGTAATATTGTTTTTCAAACTATCTTCAAAGAGAAAGACATCTTGATAAATAAAGCTAACAGCATTAGCAAATGATTCATCGTTAATTGTTTTTAAACTCTTACCATCAACAGTAATTAGTCCTTCATAGTCCTCATAGGACATAGTCAGGATTTTAATGAATGTAGACTTACCAGCTCCACTTGCGCCTTTAATTAAATATTTTTTATCTTTTTCGATTACACAATTTGCTTTATCGAAGATTACTTTACCATCATAAGCAAAGCTTAAGTCTTGAACAACTATTTTATCATTAAAATTAAAAGGATTAACTTTAGTGTTTTTGTTTTCATCTATTATTGGTTTTGTAATTTTCTCATAAATTTTAGATGAAGATCTTAGAACATTTATTCTTGGGAAGATGTTTTGTAAGCCAAATGTCATATTAGCTGTAAGGATGACTACAGCAGCAACATCTCCAAATGAATAACCATTTTTAATTTGTGTTACTAAATATAACATGATCAGAATCATTGATGTACTTGCAATTACATTGACAATTGTTCTTTGACTATCTGAAAAGACTTTAAATGAGAATTTACTTCTTTCAACTCTATCAATTGCATTTAAATTATTATCTAAGAATTTTGATTCAATATTATTCAGTTTTAAGATTTCTAATCCATTAAGTGTATTACTTAGGTTTGTTGTGTAGATCTCATTATTAGTAGATACTAACTGATGCAAGGAAGTTGTTTTCTTTTCCATCGCTTTAGCGATAAGAAAGATTAGTAAAGATATCCCTAAGACGATAAGTGAAATACGCCAATCAATGAAGGCGATAATGATAGCAGAAGCAAGATAAGCTCCAGAACTATAAACAAAGTTCAAGAGGTTTATAAAGAAATTCTTCTCGAAATTATTTACATCATTAATCAAATTAGATATATAGACATCTTTAGATTGTTGGTTAAATTGTTTATAACTCATATTAAGGATCTTATCAAATGCGGCAATTCTAACATCGAGAATTGTATCACGCATATAACTAATCCTTAATAGTCTTGAAGTTACATAGGAAATAAAATTATAGATTGCATATCCAATAGATAGGATAATGACAGTTTTAAAATAAACTAAATCTTTATTTTCAATGGCATTGAAGATTAATGCAATCAATCCGATTCTAAGCATATCGACGATCGTTGGAAAGAAGCAGGCAATAAAATAAATAATAAAGCGAGCCTTCCTTTTAAATAGTAATTGTTTCATGTTTCCACCCTTATATAATAATATATTATATCTTAATTCCACATTTCTTTCAATGTGAAAATGTGTTTATATATATAATTATATTATCAATCAAAGGATAAAACAATAAAGAGTTTGTTGAATAAAAAGAAATTAGCCAACTTATAGTTGATAAGTTTATCAACTATAGGTTGATTAACCGTCAATTGAAGAAAAATGCATTAAAAAAGTTAATAAGAGCAATAAGTATTACAGGAATAGAAAAATGGCTTTATTAAATAGATATATCTTATAATAAAATCCACCTAAATATTTCTTTTTTTCTCAAAAAAAACTGTTGCCTTTACTATTTTACTATGTTATAATAATTAATAGCAAATCTACAAAAGATTGATTATTTAATTATTTACATAAATAGGGGTTTCTAAAACATTTATGTTATGCCCCTTATTAAATCAAATTATCTGTATACAGATAATTTTAAACCTTAATATCAACATAAAAGATAAACAAGTTTTTTCAAAAAAGCCTTGCAATTATCATTTTATAGTGATATAATATCAATGTGGTATTTCCTTTCTCAAAGTTATAGCGTCCCACACATTAGCTTTAATTAGAGAAAGGAGATTACCACCCCTTTTTTTTATTCTGAACTTAATATTAGATCTAATAATAGTCTTGTAAAGCCAAGGCTATTTTTTTATGTTTAAAATTGGCAATAAACTAGATAATATAAATATAAAGCGTGTTTTTTTTATTGTTCTATTGACTTTCTTGTTCAATTATGCAATAATATAATGGATAGTTCGGCAAGCGAACAATAGGGAGGCTGAAATGCTTACTAATAGTTTTTTTAAACCTACGCCTTTATATAAAGAGTTCATGATATTGGATCTTATTTCCAAGGATCCGAAGATTACACAGAGAGCTTTAGCAAAAGCAATAAACGTATCTGTCTCAATGATTAACTCGTATTTAGATGAATGTGAGTTGAAGGGCTTTGTTCATAAGGAGTATATAACAAACAAAATTGTGGACTACAATATTACTAAAAAGGGTATTGAAAGGATGCAGTATTTAAATATCGGATATTTAAATGCATCACAGAAAGTTTATCATTATGCTAAGCAAAATATTTTTAGTTTCTTAAATCAAGTTATTATAAAAGGATTTAAAAATATCCTTCTCTATGGAGCAGGAGAAGTAGCAGAAATTATGTTGCAAGCTATTAATGATGATGCTAGAATCCCGATTAACATTGAAGCAGTAATTGATGATGAAGAATCTAAACAAGGGAAAATTATTGTAAACAAATTGATTATTAATCCTAGGGAATTAAATAATTATGAACATGATGGAATATTGATCTCTAGTTATACAAATAGAGATACGATATACAAGAAGCTAAAAGAAATTAATTATGATGAGAATAGAATATTACAGTTTTTTAGTAAATAACATTTTAGCAATTATTATTTTGGAGGCGGAAACTTATGCTTTATAAGGCAATAAAGCGTTTAATGGATTTTGTAATATCACTTATTGGTTTAGTTATTTTATCACCCTTATTTTTATTAATTATAATATTGATTAAAATTGATTCAAGAGGACCCATTTTATTTAAGCAAAGACGTGTTGGTAGAAGAAAGAAAATATTTAAAATATTGAAATTTAGAAAATTTAGATTACATTTTATAGGGGTATCAAGAATAGGAGGAATACAGATGGAACTTAACAAAAAAGTTGATGAAATGAAAGAAGAGTTGGTTAAGGCAACTCAAGAGGTAGTTAAAATTAAAAGTACTCAAGATGAAGAAAAACCAGGTATGCCTTTTGGTGAAGGTCCAGCAAAAGCACTTGACAAGGCTCTTGAAATTGCAACTGGACTTGGATTTCATACATATAAAGAAGAAGAAGGATATTATGGATATGCAGAATATGGTGAAGGAGAAGATTATGTAGCAGTTCTGGGACATATGGATATAGTGCCAGAAGGAGATAATTGGATTCATCCACCTTATGGAGCAGAAATCCATGAAGATAAGATTTTTGGAAGAGGTACATTAGACGATAAAGGAGCAACAATGGCAGCTCTCTTTGGATTAAAAGCTATAAAGGACCTTAAAATGTCACTTTCAAAAAAAGTAAGGGTTATTTTTGGAACAAATGAAGAGACAGGAAGTTCTGAAATGCATGTTTATAATAAAAAAGAAAAAGCGCCATTATGTGGATTTACGCCAGATGCCATGTATCCACTTATAAATGCTGAAAAAGGTATAAAAAGATTTCATGTTGTTAAAAAATTAAATAGTTATAATTGTGAAACTATGATTAAATCATTAAAAGGTGGAATGAGACCTAATATGGTTCCAGATAAATGTGAAACTGTAATAGCTGCAAAAGATATGGAAAGCATTGTTAAGGCAGTAAAGCAATTTGCAGATGAAAAAGGATACAATATGAAAACTGAAATTGTAAATGACAATTTAGTTTTACATACATTTGGAGTAGGAGCTCATGGAAGTATACCTGAATTAGGTAAAAATGCTATAATGCAGACTTTTGACTTTTTAGGAACTATTTCCAAGGGAACTTGTCCTCTTGCAGATTATATTAGCTTCTTTAATAAGTATATTGGATTTGAAACAGATGGTACTTCGCTTAAAATAGCC
>ENA-UOOK01006650-UOOK01006650.1-fermentation-metagenome-genome-assembly--contig:-NODE-6650-length-10927-cov-9.622976_pt1 | contig 10927 bp, 8 predicted proteins | sample MGYA00245777_ERZ724023 | MGnify/ENA primary metagenome ERZ724023 (study PRJEB28704, sample SAMN03018312) | fermentation metagenome | biome: anthropogenic terrestrial biome; feature: soil; material... | reverse complement strand
CGGATATCATTTGTCGAAATCATAGGATAGACTTTGCCCAGGTGTGAACAGTAACGTATAAACTATAAAAGATAGAATCATTTTCCACCTTAACAGAGCGTTTTTATCGTATAGGACGTGATTTTCGATACGACAAAAAAGGTGGGCTCCAATACCTTATGGTCTGGTACGGGAGCTCACCTCGAGAAGTAAATTATTGATATGAATGTCATCAGTCACATAAAAACCATGAATATAAATATATAAGGTCCTATTCATCAAAATCTTAAAATAACTTATGACACTCATATCAATTATCTATATACTTCCTTCCGCTCTGCCATTGCTATGAAACATCGTCAAAAATCCAAGAAACATGCTGATTAATGCAACTACAAAGGGAAACATAATTTCAAAACTGCTTGCTGTTTTGTTATAGATATCGGATATACATAAATATAGAGCGGTCATCGATATAACAGCAAATAATAAACCATTTGTGAATCTTTTGTATTTACTAAAGCGATACTTTTGAATCATTCTTTTCATACTTCCATCCTCTTCCCTATATATGATACGTTTCTATAATAGAAACGATTGAAACAGGGAAAAAGTTTCAGTTTTTTTAAAGGATTCCAAAAAATATTGTTATTTTTTATACAATGGTTCTATTTGTATCCATAACTAAAAACTTCACAGTTAAAAATATAGCGATTGCCGGATGAAATTAATATTGCAGGCTCCACAGTTCAAACAGCTTTTGAGCGCAGAAAGGAAAATCAATCTTTGCAATCTCTGTTGTACTATAGATCGGTAATTTCTCAAATAATTTACCATCAATATAGTACTTGGCATAGCCGAGGACTTCCCCCTTATGTACCGGTGCCTGCAGATAGCTGGGAATATCATATGCAATATCAACCAATTCGTCCTCGCGCATGAGTACGGACAGATCCCCCTCCAGCGTTAAATACTCCCATCTTTCCTGCCCATCTTTCACCATAAGGGGATCCAGCTTAATCGGACGAAAGATCTGCTTTACGCTATAATTTTCCAGACCATAGTCCATAAGCCTTTTTGAATCGCTCCACTTCAGATTTTTGTTGGGCGGCCAACCGCAGCCAAGGACGACGGATATCAATATTCTGTCCGGTCTTTTTAATGCGCCGACGAAGCAATACCCGGCTTGATTTGTAAAACCAGTTTTTACACCAATGGCATCGTCCATCAAATAAAGGAAGCGGTTCTTATTCGATACATGAAAGCTTCTTTTCCCGGAGATTTCTTCGAAGGAATGCGAGGGAGTATTTGTAATTTCAAGAAATTTCTCATTTTTTATCGCATAGCTTGCAATAACAGCCAGGTCCCTGGCTGTGGTATAATGCCCCTCGGCATCCAGCCCATTCGGCGTAACAAAATTGGTATTCTCACAGCCAAGCTCCCTGGCCTTATCATTCATCATCGTGGCAAAGCCTTCCACCGTTCCTCCGACATGTTCTGCAATCGCAACAGCCACATCGTTATGACTTTCCAGCATCAAAGAGTACAATAAATCTTTCAGATAATACTGCTCCCCCTGCCTAATATTCAGCTGTACATCCGGCATTCCTGCCGCGTAGGAGGAAACCGTTACAATTTCGTCTGGTTTGGAATTTTCCAGCGCAACGGTACAGGTCATAATCTTTGTTGTACTGGCCATCGCCCTCCGCTCATAACCGTTCTCTTCATAAAGTACCCGGTTATTGGTTCCGTCCATCAGCAGGGAAGCCAGTGCATGCAGTTTCAAATCCTTACTGCCGGTTTTCAGCTTCTCCGGCGGCTTCTCCTGCTTTTCTCTGACCCAATCCAGCCCTTCTTCTTCCAACAGCTCTTCATACTTTTGCTGATTTTCCTGTGCTTGTTTATTTTCCAAATCCAATTTTTCTTTCAAATCATCTACGATCATCCCGGAGGAATTTAATATGGCATCATAACTTTCCTTGAGACAATAAAAATGAACCATGGTTGACAGCAGCAAAAGGAAAAGCCATGGAATCATTTTGATATTCTTTTTGTTCATTGGACCTACCTGAAGTTTTCTTACTTTAAATTTATTGTAAAATCCAAAGAATATTCATAAAATGTACAATTCTTATTTTTTTATCAGCCAAGATACTGCAATTATTCTGTGATTATTCTGCAATCTTCCTCCTGCAAATCTGCTAGTACCTATATATAATTGAGGTGTCATATAGTTACTGTTCACACCCCCAACAAAGTCTATAATATGATAAAAGCGTAATGAGGAAATGCAAGCTTGCTTGCAATTTCCGAATGGAGCAAAAGATCATGAACGATCTTTTCGTTCATGATATGATTCTGACAAATGATATCCGATAAGGAGTATTTGCATTTGTCGAAATCATAGCATGATATACATGTCGGGTGTGAATAGTAACCCTTTACTTGCTAATCCAGCAATTTTACTTATAATAATTTCTCCCATGTATTATTTTAACGTTAAAGAGTGCTATTCTCTAATTGTTGATCGGGGCACATGAGCCTCTTCTTAACAAAGAAGATTCATATATCAGATGTTTCGTTTGTCCATCTTTTAACATATCAAACAGAAGCTCCACACTGGAAAGCGCCATCTGTTCTGCCGGCTGTGAAATGGTATCCAGAGACGGATGAAAGTATTCCGCTTCTTCGATTCCATCAAAGCCTATGATCGAGATATCTTCCGGAATACGAAGCCCCCTGGACAATACTGCTTTTGCAGCTCCGATCGCTACGGTATCCGCAAACGCAAAAACCGCTGTCATATCCTTATTTTTCATCAGCAATTGATTCATCATCTTAAATCCAAAATCATAACCGGATGCTACGGAATAATCGGTTGCGACCAATGCCGGATCAAACGGAATCTTATGTTTTTCTAATGCCTGCAAATATCCCTTATGCCTTAAGGAGTTTGGTGTCATTTTATCCAATGGTGCATTATAAATAAAACCGATCCTTTTATGCCCCATGGATATCAAATATTCAACCGCTTTACATGCCTCTGCCTCATCATCGATACGAATACTTGAATAGCTGTCCAAAGGTACTTCCTTTCCTGCAGAAACCGTCAAAAAAACACATGGAATCTTTAAACGCTTAAGCTCATTCGCAGAATAATTGAAAGAACCTCCCATGATAATAACACCCTGGAGATTCTTATCCTGTGCTTCCTGAATTGCCATATCCAATTCGCTTTGCATATCATTTACATTTTGGATAAACAATTGATATCCTCTTAAGGCTACTTTTTGCTCAATCACATTGATCATTTTTTGAAAAAATGGATTGGCTATTGATTTTACCAGCAAAGCAACACTATTGGACTTCGTTGATTTTAAGTTTCTTGCACTATTATTGGGTATATAATTATATTCTGCTACCACCGACATAACCTTTTCCCTGGTCTTCGGACTTACCGGTCCGGAATTATTAATTACCCTGGATACCGTTGTAATACTTACTCCTGCAAGCTTAGCGATTTCTTTAATTGTAATATCCATATGTTTCACCCTATGCTTATCTATCCTACTGATCTATTGCGCTTAAATTAACTACCATTATACTATATTTTCCTCTTGTTGTCATCAAGATACTGATAGGGAGACTCGAAAAACGTCTCCCTATCATGGTATTGATCTATTTACCAACCGGTGTAAAATCCGCTAACTGAGATTTAACTTCCTCGATTACGGTATTAATACCCGCCTGCTCTAACTGCTTTCTATATTCTGCAACTGCTTCCACCGGATCCTGCGTTGTCTTTCCGAGCATTATCTGGGTGCCAAGCTGTGCATTTACATTGGAGATTGCGGCAATTTCCGTTGTCACATTACCGGGATCAAAAATAAAGCCAACATACGGATTATCAATTGCAACCTTATTCCATTTTTCGTTTAATTCATAACGACGCGGATCTTCCGTTGCATATGGAATATTAAACCGGTCATTTCTGAGTGACCAGACTGCAAATCCGCCCGCATCCTTTTCCGGATCATAACCTGCCGGCTGTTTAGCCAGGCCATCCACGATCTCATATTGTCTGCCTTCTATTCCGTACTGGATCAATCGATAGTAAGATTCGTCCGTCATAAACTTCTCAATTGCCATCAACGCTCTTTCCGGATGTTTCGAGGTCGTACTGATTACGGTTGTATTTTCAACGCCCATCTTTCTCTTAATTTTGCCATTTTCCTCTGCAAAACACCAGAAATCCGTTTCTACACCCAACTTGTCATTAATCGAGCCATAGGTTCCGGACCAGTCTGCCATATGCGTTATATAGGAAGCAGATAAGCCATTTAAGAAATTATCCTTTGCACTCTGCTGAGAGGATAATACGTCTTTCGTCCAATATCCCTTATCTGCCCATTCACGCATTTTAACCGCAAATGCTTCAAATTCACCGGTAAAAGCAGGATGAAATACATCTGCATAATTCTCAGCACTGGAGGCTGCTAAGAACATTTCCGATGTAGAGATGCCCGGTGCCTCAGAAATCCAGGAGCCTGTCGTATCAATTAACAACCGGTACAGATCCATTGCCATGGCAGATGTACCATTCATCGGAACCATGTCGCCGGCCGCCAGTGCCGCATCCAGATAAGCTTCCATGGTTTCGATCGAATTCACTTCTGCTACTCCATACTTCTGAGCCAGATCACGGCGTGTAACAAAGCCGGATGGAGTGAACTCACTATATAGGGTAGGAACACCGTAGATTCTTCCGTTTACTTTGGCAGATGCCCAAACGCTCTCCGGAATTTCCGCTTTTAGAGTCGGAGCATATGTATCTAACATGTCGGTAATATCTACCGCTGCGTCCTGAGTGGCAATTGTGCCATAGGGCATAACTGCATTGGGAGAGGCATGGGACATATCAAACTCTTCCCCGGAAGCAAACAGAAGCGGATATTTTGTTCCGATATCGCCCCAGTCGATGTACTTAACTTCAATGGTAGCGTTAATATCTGCTTTCAGCTTCTTGTTGATTTCAGCTAAAATGTCCTGATTTGCTACGCCTTCACCACCCCACAAATAGTAAATCAGCTTTACTTCCTCTGAGGTATCTACTTCAGAAACTTTCTCATCCGCAGCACTTCCACTTTTTGCATCCTCGTTTTTTGTTTCTCCCTTTGACGTATTGCCGGCTTCCCCTGCATTTTTGCCGCAACCTGCCAGGGAGCCGATGCAGAGCATCAGAGCAAGACCCAAAGCTAACCTTCTTTTTGCATTTTTCATAGTTTATTTCCTCCTCTTTTTTATAATCTAAATCGCTTATTATCTGCGATCAGTTATCCTTTCACCGCTCCAATGGTAAGTCCTGAAATAAAGTACCTTTGTACAAATGGGTATAATAGAATAATCGGACCGATGGCAACCACCGCCGTTGCCATTTTAATGGATTCGGAGGGCAGATCCACCGTATTTACAACCGCTCCCTGCTGAATTAATAATTGTATATTTGCCTGCGATACAATCTTTTGCAGGAAATACTGTAACGGGAACTTTGACGGTGTCTGAATATAAAGCATTGCATTATACCATTCATTCCAAAACCCCAGGGCAGAGAAAAGTCCGACGGTCGCCAAAGACGGCTTCGATAATGGCAAAAATATCTGCCAGTAGATCCGGAAGTCTCCGGCTCCATCAATCGCTGCCGATTCATATAAGGAATCGGGAATGGATTTCATAAAATTCTTCATCAGAAAAATGGACCATGCACTTACTACACCGGGTAGTATCATTGCCAGGATATTATCCTTGAGCCCCAATTTAATCATTAAGATATAGCTCGGCACCAGACCTCCGCTGAACAAAGTAGTAAAATAGATGAAAAACGAAAACGCATTCCGATATTTAAAATTTCTTCTGCTCAGTACATAGCCCGCCATTGACATAATAAATAATGCACACACGGTACCGACAACGGTAATAAATATGGTTACGGTATAGGCATCAACTAATTTCGTAGGATTTCGAAGCAGAAATTCATATGCACTCGTTGTCAGTTCTTTTGGAAACAGCTTGTATCCCTCCGCCATAATTTCTTTTTCATTCATAAATGAAGATACGATCATAAGTACAAAAGGGAACAGGCAAATCAGTGCAAATAAGGTTATCACAAGATAGCAAATAATTCGAAATACAAAACCGTCTTTATTTTTTCTGACTGACATAACAACACCTCCTAAAACAATGCATAATCCGGTTCAATCTTCTTGACAATGCAGTTAATCGTAAGAACAAAAATCAAGCCAAACAAGGATTGGTAAAATCCTACCGCGGCACTTAAGGAGAAATTAAACTGCCCCACTAAGCTTCGGAATACATAGGTATCAATAATGTCCGTCTGAGGATACAATACCGAGTTATTGCCAATTAGATTATAGAATAGGTCAAAGGAGCCTTTCAGGATACCACCCAAACCAAAAAGGAGCAGCAATACTGCGGTCGGCTTTAATAGCGGAAGGGTAATGTAGCGGATTCGCTGCACCGCCTTTGCTCCATCCAGAGAAGCCGCTTCATAAATCTCATTGCTAATCCCTGTTATTGTCGCCAAATAAACAATCATTCCATAGCCGGTTCCCGACCAGATCTTAAAAGCAACGATTATGTATTTCCAGATCCCCTGATCCGAATAAAAATCATGACTTTCGAACCCCAGGGAATTCAATAAGGAATTAATAAACCCATGGTCAAAATTAAATAAGTTATAAGCAAAATACCCTACGATTACCATAGAAATGAAATACGGCAGCAGGATAACCGATTGAGATACCTTCTTATACCACTTGCTCCGAACTTCCGAAAGCATGATTGCCAGTATAATCTGAAATACATTCCCAATAATCAGAAAGGCAAGATTGTAAAGCAAGGTGTTTTTTGTAATATTCCATAGCTGTCCTGTCTTTACTAAAAACTCAAAATTCTTCAGCCCGATGAACTCACTTCCAAAAATACCTTTTTTCAAGTTATAATCCACAAATGCCACATAGGCACCGGGCATCGGGATATAACAGAATACAATGAAATAAATCAGGGCCGGAAGAAGCATAAGAAACAGTATCTTATTGCTTTTCAGCTCATGTCCAAAACTTTTAAAATGTTCTTTTACCTTTCCCATCCGTTCCATTCCTTTCTTAAGCTAGTTTATCGACTTTTCTTCGTTCTTTGCGTGCATAATTACTATGGGAACGTTTTCATTTCTGTGATTTATATAACTTATGACCATAAGTATAGCCGTCCGTTTTTTGTTTGTCAAGCCGTTTATTAACAATTTACAAATTTTTTGATTAATAAATTAGAGTTTCAAGTCTATTCTATTGACAGTTTACACAAAATGCAATATAATAATGTCGATTTTACTATGGTTTCAGGAAACGTTTTCATAACTGGATAAACCAGTAGATCCATCGCACTTAAGATGACTTTTCCACATAGAAAAACAGAAACCAACAGACCAGAAAGGAAACATATCTATGAAAGCTTATGAATCAAAGGAAGCTCGCCTTAAGTTAGCAAAAAGTCTTGCGCAGGAAGGTATTGTTTTATTAAAAAATGATAGTTGGATTCTTCCTATAAGGCAGGGAACTCCCCTTGCTGTATTTGGCCGCGCCCAGTTACAAACGATGATTGGGGGAAGCGGTTCCGGCTCCTCCGCTTCTAATGGTGCGGCCATTATTTTAGATGAACTTAAGAAAGCAGGACTAATACCAGATATTGGCTTAGAGAATTACTATCGTACGGAGCTATCAAAATCCCAGGCAAATGCACTAAGTGAAGAAGACGCTTCCGAAAGATTTGCAGATCTGGTAAACAGCGGAATGGTCTATGAAGTTTTTGGAAAATACACTCCCCCGGAGCCTGAATTTTCCGTACCGGGAGAACTTGCAGCTTCCATATCATCTGATGTTACCGCTCTCTGTGTCCTTGGCAGGGGCTCCGGCGGTGAAGAATGCGACCGCCGTATAAAAGAGGACTACTATTTAACCGAATCGGAGAAGCAAATGATCGGCCGGATTACGGATCATTTTGCTAATGTTGTACTGATACTGAATATCAACGGTTTTATTGATTTAAGCTGGACGCTTTCTTATCCTTCCGTGAAGGCCATTGTATATCTTGGAACGGCGGGAGAACAGGGCGCTGCTGCTCTGGCTGATATTTTAACCGGTAAGGTGTCCCCTTCCGGTAAGCTGGCAGCCACCATGGCATTAAGCTATGAAGATTATCCCTCTTCTCCATATTTTTTTACAAATAAGGATAAACCGGAAAGTATTTTAACCTATGATGACTATCATTTATCTCCGGAAGCAAATGGGAGCTTTGGTTTTGAAAAAAGTCCGGTAGCCTTATATCAGGAAGGTATCTATGTCGGCTACCGCTATTTTGATACTTTTCATAAGCCTATTTTATATCCCTTTGGTTACGGTTTATCCTATGCTGCTTTCGACCTCGAATTTCTGTGCTCCGACATACAGGAAGACGGATTAACGCTCGCCCTTCAAGTGATAAATACAAGCAGAGAGTTTTCGGGAAAAGAAGTCATTCAGATCTATGTCAGCGCACCGGAGGAAAATTTAGAAAAGCCGTACCAGGAGCTTCTTAACTATAGGAAGACAAAGTGCTTAGCTCCGGGAGAAAAGGAGCAGATTACGATCCCGCTTCCCTTCTCTGAATTGACCAGTTATGATGAAGAATCTGCTTCTTACCTCATTGAGGCCGGGGATTACTATATCCGCCTTGGCAATTCTTCCAGACACACGAAAATTATCGGTAAGATTACTGTCCCAGCTACGATTATCACCGCACGCTATAAAAACCGCATGTCGATCCGGCCGGAGAACAAAAACAAATTGCGCTTTTTAAAGAAGAAAACAGTATCTTCCTATACCTATTCCGGGGAAAATGAAGAGAAAGCGAACGCTCCCTGCCTTTATAAGCTCTGCCAGGAAAATATTCCTGTCCGTACCTTGAAGGAATATCAGGTTAATACATCCGAGACAGCTGTTCCTAGCGCACTTCCCGATGTGAAAAAAGGCAGTACAAATCTGGAAGACTTTATTGCACAGCTTTCTATAGAAGAATTAGCTGTACTTGTTAACGGTTATGGTCCCGGACTTCCTTTTGGGGGTATGGGTGGAAAATATCCCAATACCATTTCTTACGCAGACGGAGAAGACATTGCTGTCTCCACGCACCCGTCAGGCTCGGTTGGCTATGTATCTCCTGCCCTTCGAAAATATGGTATACCTTCTGTATTTTATAAAGACGGACCCGCCGGTGTGAATATGACCGCCTGGCCCACCGGCATGTCCATGGCTTGTACTTTTAATAAGGAATTGTTGTATGAATTTGGACACGCCTGCGGGACAGAGGCAGAGGAGCTTCAAGTAGACAGCTGGCTGGCTCCTGCTGTAAATATTCAAAGGAATCCCATCGGTGGAAGAAACTTTGAATATTATTCCGAAGATCCAAGGCATACCGGATACTGCGGGACCGCAATCACCCGGGGCGCAATGGATAATAACAAAATAACTACCTGCCCGAAGCATTTTGCTCTTAATGAACAGGAAACTTACCGCCGCGGAAGTCTTAAAAAGCATTATGATGCCTTGGATTCCATTATAGAAGAACGGGCAGCCCGGGAAATCTATCTAAAGCCTTTTGAAATGATTGTACGCAGCACAAACGTTTCTACAATCATGACCTCCTTCAATAAAATAAACGGAATCTTTGCCGCTCAGAACAAGGACTTATGCATAGGAATTTTAAGAGAGGAATGGGGCTATCAGGGAATGGTAGTAACCGACTGGGGTGATATGGACATCGTTGTGAATGGTGCAAATGCCGTTGCTTCCGGAAATGATATCATAATGCCCGGCGGACCCCCTGTGATCCAGCAGATACTAATCGGTTATAAGGAAGGCCGCTGCAGTTTATCCGATTTAAAGAAAGCTGCATATAATTTCTTGAATTTTGTTATCAAGAGCGGAAGTTTTGAACGTTTCACAAAAGAAACGGAAATCCTGTAATTTCTTATTTCCATACAAAAAAGGCAGCATTCTTTAGCTGCCTTTTTTGTCTTTCTATTACTTTTTGCATTACGCCTCAATCTCTGCGTCCGCATCCATAGCCGCGATCTCGTACTTCTCCAGGATAATCTTCTGAATCATTTCCCTTGTGTCCGAATTGATTGGATGAGCAATATCTCTGTACTCACCATCGCCGGCCTTTCTACTCGGCATAGCAATGAATAAGCCTTTATCACCTTCAATTACTTTGATATCGTGTACAACAAAGTCGTTATCAATCGTAATTGAAACAACAGCTTTCATCTTACCCTCCTTGCTTACCTTTCGTACTCGCACATCTGTGATTTGCATGGCATGGTCCCCCTTCTGTCATAATTTATCGTTAGTTAAATAGAAAAGTTATGTTTAACGCAAGTTAAGTTAATGATACTTTTCCTGCACTAATCCAATTTTATACTCCCATTTTCGAGCAGATATGTACTCATTTGATAAGTGTTGAGGTTATTATATCATATAACTTTAGAAATGTGAATAATATTTACGAATAAAATGTTAAATTCTGCATTTATTGTGGCATATTGAATAAGGTTATTTCATTATTCTTATTTTTCATCCGTTTTTTTTACTATTTTGCAATGAAACTAGCAACCTGCTCCCCCGGTAGGAATATAATTAGTATAGGCCACCGCATAAAGCCGATGTGTATATTCCTAGGGAATGAATTTTTTATTGTAATTTGTATCAAATAGGTTATAATAGCAGATAGTAAAATGTCACCTTAATAATGATTTGAATGTCAAAAGCCGATTTATTAATTAACTTCATCAATTTGCACAATTTATACATTGATAAGTAATAGGAAAACAAATTTC
>ENA-UOOK01006648-UOOK01006648.1-fermentation-metagenome-genome-assembly--contig:-NODE-6648-length-10929-cov-3.096377_pt1 | contig 10929 bp, 11 predicted proteins | sample MGYA00245777_ERZ724023 | MGnify/ENA primary metagenome ERZ724023 (study PRJEB28704, sample SAMN03018312) | fermentation metagenome | biome: anthropogenic terrestrial biome; feature: soil; material... | reverse complement strand
AATTTACAGAAAATAAAAAAAGGATATAAGCTTTTGCTTATATCTCTTTTAATATTCTCTTAAGATATTAACTGTTTTAGCAACCAAGATATCAATTGCTACTTTGTTTTCTCCACCTTCTGGGATGATTATATCAGCATAACGTTTTGATGGCTCAACAAATCTCATATGCATTGGTCTAACAGTAGTTAAATACTGATCGATTATGGAATCAACGCTACGACCTCTCTGAATGCTATCTCTTTGTAATCGTCTAATAAATCGAACATCATCAGGCGTGTCCACGAATATTTTAATATCAAACATTGCCCTTAATTCAGGTATCGCAAAAGCCATAATTCCTTCTACGATTACTACATTGGCTGGTTTAACTTCCACGGTAACATCGCTACGATTATGTTGAACAAAATCATATGTCGGTTTATATATTGTCAGTTTATTCTGCAAATCAACTAAATGAGAGATTAATAATTCGCTATCATAAGCATTGGGATGATCATAATTTATTTTTTGTCGTTCTTCTAAACTCAAATCATCATTTCTTTTATAATAATCATCGACTTTAATTGTTGCAACTGTTCCATATTTTAAAGATTCATTACATATTTTCATTGCAATAGTTGTTTTTCCGCTTGCTGTTCCACCAGCTATTCCAATAATCACTGTTTTCATACAATTTCCCCCGCTCTCTTAAAGTATACTTTTTGTATCGAAAAAAGTCAATAAATAGTGTATCAAAATAACAATAATCTTTAAAAATAATAAGTAATATGTTATAATAATATTAGGTTTATTTATTAAAAAAGTTGGTGAAAACAAATGTCTGAAATATTTATAGGTTTTATATCGTCGTTTTTAATTATTGGATTAATATTTTTTATTATCGGAAATGCAATTACGACATCAAATTACAAAAGAAAAGCTTTAATATATTCTATCGCAGGATTAATCCTCTTGATTGGTAGTTTCATCGGATATCTATATGATGTCTTTGAACTTGGAATGGAAAGGTTCAGTTTGAAATATTTTATCTTTCCTATTTCAATATTTGTTGTTACAATTGCTTACACAATTACAAATTTAATTAGAGCAAAGAAAGTTAATCATCATTTACGTGGATATCGCCACCAACAAAATAATGATTTAGAACAAAGCTTATATATAGTTTTTAGAATTGATGACAATTATTTGTTAGTGGAAGAAGAAGATAAATATCGTGGATATTTATTTAAGTTTCCAAGGAATATCTTTTTCCATGATGAAGCGTTAAACTTAGTTCTAGAAAAACTAGGATTAACAAAAATATCATCAAAATTAGTTGGAAAAGTAAACTTTAATAATAAAAAGAAAAAGATAATATATTACTGTTACAATGTTTTGGTAACTACGACAGATATTCATAAAGGATTCAAAGTAATTGATAAAATGGGAATATTACAAATAGAAGCAGATCAATTTGATAAAGAGTTAATATTAAAGATTATTATTAATGATGAGTTTAACATTGAAAAGTAGGTGACTATGAAAGTAGAATTGATATTAGAAGGTGGAGGTATGCGTGGAGCATATACATCTGGGGTTTTAGATTGTTTTATTGATAATAATATAAAATTCCTCGATTTAACTGCTGTTTCGGCTGGCGTTGCCTGTGCACTATATTATGTATCTAACCAACCACGAAAAGCATTAGAAATATTTACTAAATACTCAACCGACAAAAGGTATTTATCGGTAGATAATTTAATTCGAAATGGTTCAGCATTTGGTCTTGATTTTATTTTTAAAACTATTCCAGGAGAATATGTAAAATTTGATTATGAAACATATAACAATAGCGAAGTTAATCTAACAGCCGTATGTACAAATGTTATTACGGGTGAAGCTCATTATGAATTAATTGATAAATTGAATGATAAAATTGATTATGTAATCGCATCCGCATCCCTTCCTTTAGTATCCCGCTCTGTCAGAGTAGATGGCTTAAGGCTTCTAGATGGGGGAATAGTTGATGCAATTCCCATAAAACGTTCAAAAACATTATTTGATAAACAAGTTTTAGTTCTAACAAGAAATGAAGGTTATAGAAAATCTAAGCATTCATATCGTCATATTGCTGCAGCGAGATATATGCGTCGACGTAACTTTATGAATACCTTAGTTAATCGTCACGAAGTCTATAATCAATCTTTAGATTTCGCAGAAGAATTAGTAGCGAAAAATGAAGCAATAATCATTAGGCCAACGGAGCCTTTAACCATCGATCGTTTTGAGAAGAATCCGGAAAAACTAAAAGATTTATACGAATTAGGTTACAAAGATGCCCTAGCCAAAATAGAAGAAATTATTGAACTTTGTCAGGATTGCGATAATTTTGAATATTAAAAGGAGGAATTATTCCTCCTTTTTTATATACTTTTCTACATATGCTCTTTGAGTTTTGCTTAACTGTGCTTTTAGTAAAACAAAGTCATCGAGATATTCAATTGTAATTATTTTTGCTTCATTTTTAAGTTGAGCAACAAGTTTACTTTCTGAATAAGGAATCTCACAAGTTACAGTTGTTTCATGTTTATATAATTCTTCTTCAACGGAACTAATTAATCCATTTAGATTAGTTCCAGCTGTTGCGCTTATGCGTAAGGCGTTTTCGTATTGAGGAGGTATATAAAAGTAATGATCAATTAAATCTATTTTATTAAAAACATAAATTACAGGAATGTTTTTAACACCAATTTCCTCAAGTACTTTATTTGTTGTATTAATTTGATCTTCATAATTTGGGTTAGAAGCATCAACAATATGTAAAATTAAATCAGCTTCAGTTATTTCTTCTAAAGTTGATTTAAATGCTTCGACAAGTTGGTGAGGCAATTTACTTATAAACCCAACAGTATCGGTAAGAATGAATTCATGATTATTTTCTAATTTAATTAATCTTGAAGATGTTTCTAAAGTTGCAAAGAGCATATCTTTTTGAAAAACTTCTTTTTTTACGGCGGATGATTTACCTAGTAAGGCATTTAAAGTAGAGGATTTACCACTATTGGTGTACCCAACTAAACTAACAATAGGAATGGCGTTATTAAGTCTTTTTTGCCTTTGAACGAATCTATCTTTAGTAAGTTCTTTTAATTCATTATTTAAATAAGCAATGCGATCATTTATGTTTCGACGATCAAGTTCTAGTTTTGTTTCACCTTGACCACGACCATGAGCTCCACCTCCACCAGCGCCTCTTTGACGTGAAAGTCCTTGACGTAGGCCAACAAGTCTTGGAAGCATGTATTTTAAAGATGCTATATCAACTTGTAACATGGCAACTTTTGTGCTTGCACGTCGTTTAAATATTTCTAATATTACATATGTTCTATCATATATTGTTATTTCGAGGAGTTCTTCAAGCGAATTGATTTGCGATGGTGTTAATTCATCGTTAAAAACAACGACATCAGCATCTAAACTATTTGCTATCATTTTTATTTCTTCAACTTTACCTAATCCTACATATGTCTTAGGATGAATTGATCTTAAGTTTTGTGTTACACTTTCAACAACTTCAATCTCACATGCTATGCACAGGTTTTTTAATTCCTCCATTTCATAAGAAAATGATTTAGAATCTAAAATATTTGCACCTACAATTATCGCTTTATCTGGCATAATAGTTCCTCCTTTTATTCCTTAATTATTATATCACAAAATAAAATATAAACATATTAAAATTTATAATTAATTATTATTAATATTATCTCTTTTACACCAATAAATGAGTTATCAATTTGAAAAAAATATAGAAAGATAACACTTTCCTGTTGAATTTTTTCTTAACAGGTGTATAATAATCTATTGGAATACAAAAGAGGTGTATGTTAATTGAAATTACTAGTATTTGTGTTAAATAAAAATGACAAACTAGAAAAGTTATTGAAAGAATTTTCCAATAATGAGATCACAGGTGCAACAATTATTAATTCTAAAGGGATGGCAAGAGTGCTATTAAATAAAGAGTTTGAGGGGATTTTTGGTTCATTAAGATATCTGATTAATGGCGATAAAGAAGATAACAAAACGATTTTTGTGGTAGTAAAGGACGAAATGATCCAATTGGTAATTGAAACAATTGAAAAAGCAGTCGGAAGTTTAGATGAGCCTGACACAGGAATATTATTCACAATTCCGCTTGATTATATAAGAGGTTTCAAACATTAATATGTTACTCTTTTATCTAAGCTTAATAATATTTACAGGCCTAATCTTTGGTAAAGTAGCAAAATATTTACATTTACCTAATGTTACAGGATATATCATTGGTGGTCTAATAATTGGACCTATATTGGGATTATTTAATATTAAAATTATTCCTGAAAATGTTTTAGATGAAGTTGGAATTATTTCTCAAATCGCATTGGGATTTATTGCGTTTTCAATTGGAACAGAATTTAAAATTTCATATTTTAAACGAGTTGGAAAGCTCCCAATTGTTATTGCTATTTTAGAATCATTTTTCGCTATTATTGCCGTATTAGTTGTTTTATTAATTATTGGTGTAGATCCACAATTTGCTTTAGTCTTATCATCAATAGCAGCAGCAACAGCTCCTGCAGCAACAATTATGGTCATAAAACAATATAAAGCCAAAGGTGATGTAACGGAAAACTTATTAAGTGTTGTTGCATTAGATGATGCAACTGCAATTATATTCTTCGGTTTATTTGTAGCCGTTGCAAGGGGTTTTGATTCTGAAACGGTTAATGTTTATACTTTCTTAAAACCATTTTTAGAAATTTTTGCAAGTTTAACACTTGGTTTCATTAGTGGAATCATAATTACATTTCTACTTCGTTGGTATACTGGCAGAGGTAACCGAACAAATGTAGTTATTGCAATGATTTTTTTAGTTTCATCAATAACCGTAATTATGAAAAAAGTAGTACCTGATTTTGAGGTATCAGCTTTACTTGCTTGTATGATGATGGGTTCTATCTTTACGAATACAACAAAAGAAGAAAATGTGGGAACAGTTATGGGATTAGTAGATAGGATTACTCCACCTATATTTTTAATGTTCTTTGTAATTTCTGGGATTGAACTTAACTTACAAGTTTTAACAACAGTTGGTATTATTGGTGTAGTTTATATTGTATTTAGAGTTGTTGGTAAGGTAAGTGGGGCTTATTTGGGTGCAGCAATTTGTAAAGCACCAAGTAAAGTTAAAAAATACCTTGGTTTTGGTCTTATTCCCCAAGCTGGTGTGGCTATCGGTTTAACAATTGTTGCAGATAGCATAGTTCCACAGTATGCACCCCAGATTAAAGCTGTCGTTCTTTCAGCAACACTGATTTATGAATTAGTAGGTCCATTAATGACTAGGGCCAGTTTAAAAGCTGCTGGTGAAATTGAAAGTATAAAATAACAAAAAATATTGATCTAAAAAAACATAATCATAAAAATTGTGCTTTTGACTATTATAAAACTAAGGCTTTACAGCCTTTTTTTTCATGTTATGAAAATAATAAAGTTACTTTAGATATAATTAAACTATTTGTTTTTATGATTTCACCGAATATTATTTATAAAGATATTTAAACTAGTGGATAATAGTAATTTTATGTAATAGTATTTTAAGTTGCGATAAAAGATGCTTGTTCATATATATTATAAAAAAATGACGGATTAATTGGTAGAGTCCGTCATTTTTATGAGCTGTTTATTTTATATTTTTACAGACTCTTTTTGTTCGTCTACCAACGACGCCCACGCGGATAGGGTTGATATGGATAAGGATAAGGGTATGGGTATGGTAGTGGGTATGGTTGTGGATATGGTTGTGGGTATGGTTGTGGGTATGGTAGTGGTTGATACATTGGATAAGGGTATGGATAAAAAGGTCGACGTCCAAATAGAGGTCCACCGATTAAGGTACCTGCTAGAAATGGAAGTAAAAAGCCACCAAAGCCAAAGCCAAAGCGCTCTTGATTATTTATGTCTCGATAATATTGAGGATTATCCCAAGTTTGTCTAGGATATGTTTCTTGAAATACCATATTATTCATTTAAAATTCTCCTTTCTATTATATAATTATGAATAATATAGTTATTTGTGATTAAAAGTCGAAGTTTTCATGGATATACTGTTCTAAGGAAATATTCTCATTAAATATTATCGTCGCGTGAATTTTACCAACATAACGGAAATGCCATGGTTCAAAAAAATAACCCGTTTCATCTGTTTTCTCCATTGGGTAGCGAAGGATAAATCCATATTTATAAGAATTATTGATTAATATTTGAAATTCTTTTGTTTTTGAAAAGAATATTTCTAATCCTGATTCTTTCGTGGAAATATCTAACGCAAATCCCGTATGATGCTCAGAAAACCCCGGACGAGCTGAATAATTATCATCTTTGTAATATGAGTAAAGCATCTCTTGTTTTTGATAATTTCTAAATCCGGAAAAGATATACAGATTATTAAGCTCAAGTTCAAAGACCATTTTTAAATATTGGTCCAATACTTCTTTTGGAACTAAAACGTCATCATTAGCGGATTTGATACCGAATTCTTTAGGATTAACTAAGTTTTTTGGAGTATAATCTTTATTGACATAGTAACTTTTATTAACAAGCATAAGATAAGATTTTGTAAGGATTGCTGGTCTGGGGGTAAGCAGGTGATATTTATTATAGTATTCGCTTACATAGTTAATATGTTCGGTTGTGTTTGGGCTTTTATTATTTATAAAAGCAAAAGCAAAGTTAGAATAACTTAAAACTAACATTATAATAATGGATAATTTTTTCATATTATTATTATGAGAAAAAACATAATATATATGTTATAAATGTTGAATTTATGTTAAAATATAATAGATAGGTGATAAATATGAAAAGAATTTATTTAATTGATGGAAATAGTTTAATGTTTCGTGCTTATTTTGCCACGGCATATACAAATAATTTAATGAAAAATAAAAATGGTTTATATACCAATGCGATATATGGCTTTTGTTCAATGTTGAATAAACTTTCTGAGGCAGAAATGAGTAATATATTTGTGGCTTTTGATGCAGGCTCGCAAACGTTTCGCCACCAACAATTTGATGCTTATAAGGGGACAAGAAAAGAAATCCCCCAAGAGCTTTTAATGCAAATTCCATATATCAAACAATTTCTTGATATTATGAATATAAAGCACATGGCCTCGCTTGATTATGAAGCTGATGATTTTCTTGCTACCGTGGCAAGATTAGCTGAACGAGCAGGATTTGAAGAAATTAAGATTATTACTGGGGATAAGGATTTATTACAGTTAGTATCGCCAAAAATTGATGTATGTCTAACTAAGAAGGGTATTACAGAGCTTGATGAACATAATATCGAAAACTTCTACGAAAAAATGGGAATTCATCCCGAACAAATCCCTGATTACAAAGGGTTAGTTGGCGATACCTCTGATAATTTACCGGGCATTAAAGGCATAGGAAACAAAACCGCCGTAAAATTATTAAATAGCTTTAAAACATTAGAGAATATAATTAGTAATGCCAGTTTAGTAAAGGGTAAGGCAGGAGAATTAATCGCTGATGGTGCTAGAATTGGTTTAGAGTGTAAGCAACTGGCAACCTTAAAAGACGATATTGAATTAGAATTTCCTCTTGATGAAACAAAGGTTCAACATCCAAATCATGAGGGCTTAGTTAAGTTTTATAAAGAAATGGGATTTAACTCATTTTTAGAAAAACTAGATGGAAAAGAGATTAAGGATAATACTATTGAAGTAAGCATTATCGATAACAAAGATTATAATTATGACAAATTTAATGATGTTACCCTTTCTGTAGAAGTGTTTGGAGATAATTACTATAATGGTGAATTCCTCGGGATTGCGATTCTCGACGATAAAGAAGCTCTTTTTGTTACAAATAATGCCATTAATGAATCATTAATTGCTTTATTAAGCGATAAAAAAAGAACTAAAAATATTTTTGATTATAAAAAAGCTTATGTGGTGTTACAAAGATTAGGAATTAAACTAGTAGGTGTTGTCTTTGATGCTCTGCTTGCTACTTATATTATTAATCCAATCACAGCAAATGACGACTTAAAAAAAGTCGCTGATGAATATGTTGCAAATAATGCCAATTATGATAGTATAATCTATGGTTTAAAATCGAAAGCAGCTATTCCGGAATTAACAGTATATGCTAATCATGCGATAAGTAAATGCCATACTATTAATAAATTAAAACCTGTTCTGCTAAAACACTTACAAGAAAATGAGCAAATGCCATTATTTTCAATGGAATTATCACTTTCTTCTGTTTTAGGTGATATGGAAATTGATGGATTAAAAGTTGATCGTGAAAAGCTAGAAGAAGTAGGAAAAGAATTATATGCTAAGCAAGAGGAAATCGCCAACCAAATATACAATCTAGCTGGCGAACAATTTAATATTAATTCCGTAAAACAATTAGGTGAGATTCTCTATAATAAACTAGGTTTACCTACAGGTAAAAAAGGTAAAACTGGTTATTCTACAAGTTCTGATGTTTTAGAGAAACTAGTAAAAAAATACCCAATTGCTCAATTAGTATTAGATTATCGGGGTGTTGCTAAACTTATTAGTACCTATATTAAAGGCTTATTTGAAGTAATGAATGAAAAGAATTTTGTTCATTCATTATATAAACAGGCTCTTACAATGACAGGAAGATTATCAAGTACTGAACCAAATATTCAAAACATGCCAATTAGAACCGAAATAGGTCAAGTCATAAGAGAAGCATTTATTTCCCGTTTTGATAATGGGCTTATTATGAGTAGTGACTACTCACAAATTGAATTGCGTGTCTTAGCGCATTTGGCTAATGATGAAAAGATGATTGATATGTTTTATCATGATGCCGATTTTCATAAACAAACGGCAAGCTTGCTTTATGATATTAGTGCTGATGAAGTTACAAGTAATATGCGAAGAACTGCAAAAGCAATAAATTTTGGAATTATTTATGGAATGAGTGCATGGGGATTAAGTGAAGCAATTGACATTAATCAAGTTGATGCTAATATATATATAGACAAATATTTCAACACTTTTAAGGGTGTTAAAACTTTTCTAGACAAAACTATTGAAGACGCTAAAACAAATGGTTATACAACAACTATTTATAATCGCCGTCGTTATATTCCTGAACTTAAAAGTAGCAATAATGCCCTCCGCAAGTTTGGAGAAAGAACAGCAATGAATTCCCCTATCCAAGGAAGTGCTGCTGATATTATTAAATTTGCGATGATAGAAGTAAGCAAATTGATGCAAGGAATGAAATCAAAGATGATTGCTCAGGTTCATGATGAGTTAGTATTTGATATTTATCCTGGTGAATTAGAGCAAATGGAAGAAATCGTTAGAAAGAGTATGGAAAGTGTAATAAGCTTAAAAGTACCATTGGTAGTAGGTATTAGCCATGGCAAGAATTGGCTTACTTCATAGGAGGAAATAAATGGACATTATTAATAATCGTCGTAGTGTAAGAAACTTTCAACCTAAACCAGTTGAAAAGGAAAAGGTAGAATTATTATTAAAAGCAGCAATGCAAGCACCAAGTGCAATAAATCAACAACCTTGGGTATTTTTAGTAATCGAAGATAAAAAGACTTTAGAAAAACTATCCCAATTATCTTCTCCACTAAAGACTTCACCATTAGTAATTGTATTGCTTACTGATAAAAGAGATTTAAAAAGCCCTCAATTATATCCATGTGATATGGGAGCTGCAACCGAAAATCTACTTTTGGAAGCGGCGAACTTAGGTCTAGGTGGATGTTGGGTAGGTTTATTAAATCGCGAAGTTAGAGCCGAAAAGGTCATAGAGCTATGCAATATTCCTGATTATTTAGAGCCATATTCTTTGCTGGCCTTAGGATATCCAGTAAATGAGGATGCTAATCATTTTATAGATCGTTATAATCCTAGTAAAGTATTTTACGAAAGGTTTTAAAATGCCTGAACTACCAGAAATAGAAACAGTCCGTCGGCATCTAGAAGCTGTAGTACTTCATAAAACGATAAGAAAAGTAGATGTTTTCTATGATAAGATTTTAAAAAACCAAACAAAAGCGGAATTCTCCAAAAAGTTAGTTGGTGAAACATTTTCGAGTTTTAAGAGACTAGGAAAATATTTAATAATTGAACTAACAAATTATTATCTGATTTCGCATTTACGAATGGAAGGAAAATATATTTTAGAAACAAATCAAGACTTTTCTAAACATGAACATATTGTTTTTTATTTAGATGATTGTAATTTAAGGTATCATGATACTAGAAAATTCGGAACAATGCATCTATATCCGAAAACAGTCGATATATATCATGAAGTCCCTTTAATAAATGTTGGTTATGAACCTTTTGATGAAAGGTTGGATAATAAATATTTAACTTCACGCTTTAGAAATTCGAAAAGACCAATTAAATCAACCTTACTAGATCAAACTATTATCAGCGGATTGGGAAATATTTATGTTGACGAAGTATTATTTATGTGTAAATTAAATCCGCAAGAAGAAACCGGAAAACTTACAAGTGATGATATAGATAATATTATTAAAAATGCCGTTATTGTTCTTAATAAAGCGATTGAATTAGGTACATATTAAGTCAAAGTATTGACACACGGAAATTGTTGTGATAAAATGATAGCAACAATTTATAATCTATCAGGAGAAAATATACCCATGATGATTTGGAGAATTCGTATTTAACAGGCATGTAAACTATATACGCAATATAGTTTTATTATCATGCCTTTTTGATTGCGAATTAATCAAACGGGGTGTATTTTTTTGTCTAAACAAAATAGAATTAATTTATCAATATCGCAAAATTTTTTGACGAGCCGTAAAACTATCGATAGACTTTTGCGAATCGCC
>ENA-UOOK01006647-UOOK01006647.1-fermentation-metagenome-genome-assembly--contig:-NODE-6647-length-10929-cov-3.953007_pt1 | contig 10929 bp, 8 predicted proteins | sample MGYA00245777_ERZ724023 | MGnify/ENA primary metagenome ERZ724023 (study PRJEB28704, sample SAMN03018312) | fermentation metagenome | biome: anthropogenic terrestrial biome; feature: soil; material... | reverse complement strand
GGCTGAGACTTCATATCCCACGCACTGTCCACCAGCCGGCGCCTCTCTGAGAGTATCTTTAAAGCGTACTATTCTTAGTCAAAGGTTTTCATATCATTATCGTCATTATATTCCAGGCAAAGAAGCTTGTCAAGCAAAAGCTTGCACGGCTTCATTCGCCGCTGTAAAAACAATACTTTGCTCTTCCCTGGTTTTTTGCCATATAGAGAGCGCTGTCGGCATTCTGATACAGCGTCATAAAATCCTTTCCATCAGTGGGATACACTGAAATACCAATGCTGCATGAAATTTTTATCATTTCATGCTTATGAGCAAAGGCACTGCCGGAACAGGATTCAATCAAATGGCGCGCTTTGCTGATTACCAGGTCGCGGGAGGACATGTCTTTCATCAACACCACAAATTCGTCGCCGCCGATACGTCCTAAAATATCGGTGGTCCTGAAAATACCGCTGAATTCCTGAGCAATTTCTGTAAGCAGAGTATCTCCAAAAAAATGCCCGAAATTGTCATTGATTTTCTTAAAATAATCTATATCGATAATAAAAAAGGTATGCTGCCTTCCCATCCCTTCTTTTTGCAGATATTCGTTAATCAGGGATTTGGTTGCCCCCTTGTTGTATAGCCCCGTCAAGGGGTCCTTCTGGGCCAATGTCAGCAAAACCTGCGACTGTTTTTTCTCTTTATCGATATCCGCCAGAACACCCACAACCTTATACAGCTTTTCATGTTCATCATATACCGCAGAGGCCCGTATGCAGCACCATATATACTCCCCGTTTTGTTTCTGCATACGGAATTCACAGCGGGCATACAATGTTCCGTTAATAATCGTCAGCAAAAACTCCCGGATAGATGGATAATCCTCAAAATAAATCCGTTCCGATTTAAACAATTCTTCCAATAAGTTGAAGTATTCAAGCCTCTGGCCATACTTTCCCAACCAATTAGACGAAAAAAGCACGCTGTCTGCTTCCAGAGTATATTCAAAAACAACGTCCTCTGTCTGACTCAGCACCAGGCTGTTCAACTCACCACTAGACAGCATCTGCGGCTGCTTCCCTTTCAGAGCCGTAATATCCACTGCAACGCAATAAAGCAGCGGCTTTTTATTTCCTTCTTTTACAAACCTTCCTTTATTCAGCACCCATATGTCCGATCCATCGGCGCGCTTCGTCCGATATTCAACGGCAAAATATTCACCTCGGCACAGCTGACTTTTCAGTTTTTTTACAAAAGCTTCGCGGTCCTGTTCCAAAACAGTCCGATACAGACTGTTTGCATAAAAGCGTTCAGCCTCTTTGGGGGTACAGCCTAAAAGAGACAAAAATCCTTCGCTTTGATAAAGAATTTCATACTCTGCATCCAGAGTACAGATAATCAACCCGCAAGGCACATTGCGGCTGACGTCGACCAATTCGGCATAGTCCGACAACAGCTTTTCATAAGCTTCCCCTTTTGTTTTAAGCAAGGCAGAAAGCAAATTGGAAAAACTTTTATACTCCTCAGGGAAACAGTCGGACACAACCGAAAAATCTTCACCCAACACAGCCTTCCCAACGGCTTTATCAAGCGTTTCAAGCGGCTCAAAAAAACCTTTTTTCAAAATATAGCACGTCAAAGGCAAAAAAAACGCCAAAACAAGCAGTATCCCCACGGCAGCGCCGACCAACAAATAAAAATTCGGAATTGAAACCGATTCCGAATTATTAAGAACATCCAATATATATAGTATCAGCAATATTTCAACACAAAATAGAGGCAACAACAAACAAAAGAGCAAACAAACTGAGCTGATTTTTTTCAACTTCATTTTCCCTGCTCCTTTACTCCATATTAAACAATCCTCTGCTTTCATTATATAATAGGCTCGCATAATTTACAATATTTTTCATTTAATTTATTAGCTTTAGTAAAGACTCTACATTATTAAAAAAAGCCTCCGATATTTTTAGTAAAAATATCGGAGGCTTTTTTAAATTTAACTAACTTTTAACTGGAGACGAATTTTATCCGAAATCAAAGCTACAAATTCAGAGTTGGTAGGCTTCCCTCTCCCATTATGGATCGTATAACCAAAATATCCGTTCAGAACATCCAAATCACCGCGGTCCCAGGCTACTTCTATCGCATGGCGGATTGCACGTTCAACACGGGATGACGTTGTGTCGAACTTTTTGGCTACTGTCGGATACATCAGCTTTGTCACTGAATTAATAATCTCCTGGTCGTTAACGGCCAATATAATGGATTCCCGCAAATACTGATAACCTTTAATATGGGCTGGCACCCCGATCTGATGAATAATGTCAGTAACCATCACCATCAGATCCTCAGTTTTGGCAGTATTAAGCTTGGGAGTGGAAGGAATCGGTTTACTTGCTCCGCAATACTGTGCGATTCTCTCCGATAAAACGCACAGATCAAAAGGCTTCAGGAAGAAGTAGGTTGCACCGGCCGAAATGATTTCGCTTTGCATTTTTTCATTGTCATAGCTGGACATAATGACAAAAATCGGCTTATAAGACGATTCTGCATTTTTTATGGATGACATTACACCAATCGCGTCTAAATTGGGCATAATTGCATCCATAATGACAATTTCCGGCTTGGAATTTTTGAGTTCCCTCAAAATCCGGGCGCCATCTTTCGGCACATTTACAGCATTAAAGCCATGCAGCTTTAAATGATTGGAACAAATCAATCCGTAATCCTTGCTGTCGTCCCCGACTAAAACCGTCATTTTCGAATTCATTCTTCTCTTCCTCTCTTGGTATAACTTTTATAAACCAAATTTACCATATATTTACAAATAATTCAACTTAATTATTTCGACTAATTTTTATTTAATTTTACAATTTTAAAGTATATTTGTCAATATTATGAAGCTTTATTTAAAATATTTTCTTTAATAATGTCAAAATTTGTAATCATGTTTTCAGAAAATATTCCATATCCTTTTTGTGGATCATTAACAAATACATGAGTCACCGCCCCGATCAGCTTACCATTTTGTATAATTGGGCTGCCGCTCATTCCCTGGACAATACCTCCCGTGACAGATAAAAGACGTTCATCCGTTACTTTAATAATCATATTTTTAGTAGGCGTATCGCTGTTAAGGTTCACTCTCTCTACTTCCACATCGTAAAGCTGGGGACCGTCGTCGCCTATGGTTGCAATAATCTGTGCTTTCCCGTCTACTACTTCCTGCTTCATGGCAATCGGCATATTATATTCAGATGCCTGGTCCCGATACAGTACGCCATATACACCGGTTTCATTATTCAGCATCAGGCTGCCGGTATCCGGCTTCTGGTCGAAATACCCCTTAATTTCCCCGGGCGCTCCTTTGGCGCTTTTGGTCACTCCGGTAATAACAACATTTGCTATCTCGCCGGAGTAAAGCGGCAGAATCTCGCCGGTATCCACATCACAGATTGCATGCCCCAGCCCGGCAAACATATTGCTGTTCGGATCATAAAACGTCATGGTCCCGATGCCTGCCGAGCTGTCCCTGACCCACACTCCTATCTTGTAAGTCTGATCGATGCACTTCAAGGGCGCTATCGAGATGTTTAAAATTTCATCATTTCTGCTTATTTCCAGTTCTAATGCCTTTCCTTCTGATTCTGCCACATCTTTCATCAGCCCTTCATTGGTAACAAGTTCTTTTCCATTAACGGAAAGAATGATATCCCCTTTCTGTATTCCTGCCTCCTGAGCTAAAAACACCTCGCCTTTTTCGGTCTGCAGGCTGCTGGTCCCTACTACGATGACCCCTTTAGTAAACATTTTCAACCCAAACGGAGTCCCGCAAATTACGACGTCCTGCTCCCCTATTACTTTGACTTCTACCGATTTGATCGGCACTACCCCCCATAGGCTTACCGTTGATTCATACTGACCGGAAGAAGTGTCTTCACTATAATTTACATTCTCTAAATAGTTGCCGGTTTGCTGCCCTAGAACCTCAAGCGCAGAAAAATTATTCAGCTTCAGGTTGCTTCCTTCTGTAACATAATAATACTTTGGAATCTGATAATAAATATAGACAGAAGCCAACAGCAGAACTGCCGCCCCCAGTGCAAGAAGCACTGTCAGCTTTTTTATAAAACAGCGCATCCATCATTACCCCCTTGCGTTTTTCCATAGTTTTAAATTTTGTTTTGAAACTACAAATTTAATGTTCCATTATTGCAAAAGAATATTTAAGGCAAATTAACGAGCTTTTAGCCAAAACTGGTCAATAAAAACCCTGTATTATTTTTTAACTTTTTCTTTATCCCGCTTCTGTTTACTTTTTGGGAAATTAATGATATAATTTACCAAAATCTTGTTAAAAAACGGTGATTTTTTGAAAATTGCAATTGTTGGTTCCCGTGAATGCACACAGGCAGATGTAAATACTATTTTGCCCTATATTCCCGAAAACTGCACGGAAATTATTAGCGGAGGGGCTATGGGAATTGATTCCATAGCAGAAGCCGCCGCCTGTGCTTTGCATGTGCCTTTTGTCTGCATCCGGCCTGATTATAAATTTTTCGGCAAGCGGGCGCCTTTGGTCCGCAACTGCGAAATTGCCCGGCGGGCTGAGCTTGTCCTTGCTTTTTGGAATTATCGTTCCCACGGGACCCATCATATCATTCAATATTGTGTAAAAAATGATATTCCTATAAAAGTGATTGCCATTGATTAATGAATATTTTAAACAAAAATACAAATAGAAAAAAGGAGAGTATATACTCTCCTTTTTTCTATTTTATGATTTTGTTGTTTTTCTTTGTCTGCCGGTGTTATCAATCGTATAGTCTTCCCGGTAAAGCATGCTTGATACGGTAGAAAACGTAAAGCCTTTGCTTTTCAGGTCCTTGATAATCTCCGGAAGGGCTGCCGCCGTGTTTTCGGTCCCGCTGTGGAAAAGCAGAATATCGCCCCGGCCTGTTTTGGCGGCAATCCGGCTAACCATCTGATCAACGGAAGGATTCTTCCAGTCAATGCTGTCTACGCTCCACTGAATTGGTATAAACCCGTTAGCATTCGCCGTATCGATCACCAGGTTATCATAATCGCCCGACGGGGCCCGGAACAAAACCGGGCGCGTTCCTGTGACCGCCTCTATTTTATCGGCGGAATCATTCAGTTCTTTCAGGATTTCCTTTTCCGACAGCTTGGACATGGCGGTATGGGTATCTGAATGGGTCCCGATCTCATGTCCCGCGTCGCTTATCGCTTTCACCGATTCCGGATATTTTTCACACCATTCCCCTACCAGAAAAAAAGTCGCCTGAATCTCTTCCTGTTTTAATAATTCCAGAATCTGCGGAATGTCCTCGTTCCCCCAGGCGCAGTTAATCGTCAGTGCTACGATCTGCTTCTCCGTTTCAACAGAATAAATCGGCAAACTGGATTTTTCCCCCGCGAAGGATTCCATTTTTGTCAGTACGGAAGATAAAATCAGGGCCGGAATCAATAGGACGATCAAAAGCAGCCATGTGAGAACTCTTTTTTTGGTTGTTACAATACAAAACATATTCTGTCACCTCTTTATGGAAAGCCTCGCTAATGCTTATGAAAAGCCTGCTTGTATACATTCCATTTGACAAAAATATCGTTTTGCCTATAAAAAAGCGGTCTGTCCTAACGGCAGACCGCTTTAAGCCCATTATTTGCCACTACGCTCTTTTTTAAAAAGCAAAGCAGAAAACAAGGCAGTTAATCCTGCCGGAACGGGCCAAAAGCCGGGACCGGATGTGTTAGGAACCGGCTCATGGCTTTCGGAGCCGCTTTCCATTTCCGAAGAGCTGCCGCCGCTTCCTATCAGCGAAATCTTTTCTGTTAAAATAAACATTTCGCCTTTTTCTGTGACCAATTCCGTTACACCGGGATCCGACTCCATCAGCTTCAGCTCCGGGCCTTCCTTAAGCGTCCGCGCCTGAGGATCATAAATATAGAGCTTCATCGTCCCCTGTGCGATTTTAGACGCTATTTTCCGGCCTGAAGTCTGATACAGGAGGTCAAAATCCACTCGGACTTTCGCTTCACCCGGATACTGCCCCGCAGCCGACATATCCAGCACATAGTAATCTTCATTCTGGAAATTGAAAGAGGTTACCCCGAAAGATGCCGCCGCTGAAACAAGGCCGTTTCGCACACTCCGGTCAGGAGAATCAATGCTTGCTTTAAAATTAACCGTTTTCGCAAAATCTTCGGTTTCAACAGGCTGCATGCTGCTGCCGTCAAAAATGTAGGTTACGGATGAAGGCAGCGTACTTAACACAAACGAATACTCAGATTTCAGATTATAGATTGCCTGAAAAACCCGATATTCCACCTTATATGCCTCCGCAGTCAGATCGCATTGCGGATTCTTTGCGTCTTTCAGTTCCACATCCGGCCGGTTTTTATTATACAGCCCCACATCAGCGCGATAATCGCTGATTTTTACAGGAACTTTGACACTCCCGGCAAAACCGTCCGGCCCCGTTATCCGCACCTCGATCTCCACCGTCTTACCGGTGCCGGAAAAAGAAGAAGCCGCCGTTACCAGTACCTTAGAACTGTCGTCTTCGTCCGCTTTTTCTATTACAACGTCACCCTGAGGATTCTCCTGCCAGACATAGGTGTACTCTGCGGTATTTCCGCTGTTTTCCTTTATTTCAAAAAGGGATGCCTGTCCGACTTCTACCTCGGCCGCCTGCAAATAGACTGCGTTTCCCTGACAATAAACCGTAAACTGCTGCGTATCCGTCAAAGCAAAAGCTTCAAAAGAAAAAAGAAAAGCAAATACCGTTGCCACGCAAAGTCCTTTTCCCCAAAAACGTTTCAAGAGCATCCCTCCCTGCAGCATTTCCAGGCAGGAACAAGAATAACTTGTCCGTATTCCCCCGCGGGAGGTGGGAGAATCCAGGCAGCCTCTTTCCACTCTGTATGGAACTGCTGAAAATCTTGTTTACGATACCTTTATTATAAAGGCTGCCGTACTCAAAAGCAACTAAATAAATTCCTGTAAACAGGAAAACGGTAAACGCTTTGATGCGTTTACCGTTTTTCGTCTTATCTGCTGCGGAAAAGATTATTTAACAGCCTTTTTAGCAACCAGAGCAGCTCCGGCCAGAGCAATGACAGCCATCATGGAAGCAATGGCAAACACATTGGCATCACCGGTGTTCGGGATATCCTCGGAAGACGAGGGAGTGGAAGAGGAGGAAAGTGTGGAAGAAGAGGAAGAAGCAGCAGCCTTAACCAGCTTGCTGGAGGTCAGGATATAGTAAGCCTGATCGCCGTCTTCCATTTCAAACGCTACATCGTTTCCGGTTCTGCTGGTAGTTTCCAGAGTCTGATACAGGGTGAATTTTCCATCAGCGTAAGCATACATATACAGCTCATCGTCAAATGCGGCGTCGCCCAGAGCGTCTGTGCCGTAAAGAGCCTCGGTGTCAACGGTAACGGTCATGCTGCCTACTTCGTCGGGAATGGTCACGTTGGAAAGATCCAGCACATAATAATCTCTGTCGTCAGCGTCGGAAGCAATGGCTACGTCAAAATTCTGTCCATATGCTTTGGAAGCCTCGGCAATCGCCGTTCTTACGGTTCTGGAAGGATAATCCGTGCTGAAATCAAAGTCCATGATGGAAGTAACGTCGCTTAACTGAGCAGCGGTAAAGCTGGACATGTTCAGGCCGTCAATGGTGAAAGTAACGTTGTTGTAGGTGAAATCAACAGCATCTTCCAGATTGTACACTGCCTGCAGGACATTATAGGTGATCTGCGATTTTGCAAGAGCAATCGCATCCTTGGGAGCCTCTTTGAAGGCCACCGCTGTGCCGGTTCCGGCCAACAGGGCGCTCAAATCATTGCGGCCGTCCGTGATGGTCAGCGTAATTTCAGCAGGATCGCCGTCTGTGTCGTTAAGAGCAGGAGTAGCGACCAGCTTCAGGGTTCCTTCGGCGGGAGCGGACAAAGCCGTGATTTTCACTTCTTTGTAATCGGTTCCGGCAACATAAGCAAGCTTCGCATACGCATCGGCAGAAGCAGGAGCGCCGTCTTTATCGGTGTAGCTGAGCTCCCATTTTACGGAAGTCGTGGTGCTTTCGGTTTTGTCATCGGCGCCGTCAAAAATTACGGAATCCACCGTAATGACATCGCCTACCTTTAAAGCATAGGTTTTGCCGGCATAATCGGTACCGCCTATCTTAAGCTTTGCGGTAGTGGCGGCAAACGCGGTGGTTGCGAGGCCAAGCATCATGGCAATTGCAACAACGAGTGCTAAAATGTGGCTGGTTTTCCTAGTTTTCATATACACTTTCCTCCTAAATTTATCTTCAAAGGAAATCAGCAGTAGCATTTTTTCCTTTGACAGCTTTAATGATAACAAAGTGGTTACAAAATGTCAATGCATTTTCTTTATTTTGTCATAATTATTTTTTAATTCTGACAATTTTATTACATTTTGTAACTTTATTTTTGAAAATCTAGGATATTCTCGTTTTATTTCCAAAACCAGCCTTGTATTATTTTAAATCATTGCCATGTTTTAAGGGAAAAATGAGAATAATTTGAATTTCTCCCCCCCAGAGGCGGAGAGAAATTCAAACCCTTTTTGCTACAGCATTTTCAGGGAAAGCGAGAATGATTTATCTATTATCCCCCGCCCTCCGGCGGAGGATAATAGACAGCCCCTTTTATCAGTCAGGCAAAAGTGAAAACGGGCAGAATATCTTCCCTGCCGCCTCAGTGGAAAAAAAGTATTCTGCCCCTCTTTAAGCATTTGCAGAGAAAGCTAAAAACATAAAAAAACAGGAAACGGACAAGCCGTTTCCTGTTTTCGTTTCAGCTATAAACTACTGTTTAAAGCTTTAATTATTTGGTAGCCTTCTTAGCAACAACAGCAGCACCGCCAAGAGCGATAACAGCCATCATAACAGCGATAGCAACTACGTTGGCATCGCCAGTGTTAGGAATGTCGGAAGAAGGAGCGGTAGAAGAAGAAGCCGGAGTGGAAGAAGAGGAAGAAGGGGTGGAAGAGGAAGAAGAAGCAGCGCCCTTTTCCAGCTTAGTGGTGGTGATGATATAAGTGCCCTGATCACCATCGGTAAACTCGAAGGTTACTTCCTGATCTCTTCTGCCAGCTGTCTCTAAGGTCTGATAGAGAACGAAGTCACCATCATCCCACAGGTACATATAGAGCTCGCCGTCAGCAGCAAAGTCAGCCAAATCGCCATGAGAAGTACCAAATACTTCATCAGGATCAAAGGTGATGGTCATGGAATCCAGAGCGTCAGGCATAACGATACCAGAAAGATCCAGAGCATGATAATCTCTGTCGTCAGGATCGGAAGCAAGAGAAACGGAGAAATCAGCGCCGTACTCTTTGGAAGCCTCAGCAATGTTGGTTCTCACGGTTCTGCTCAGTTTTGCAGCAGAAGCAGCGAAAGTCATGGTATTGGTCAGGGTATTGGCAGCAGAATCAGAGATAGCATCCATGTTCATGCCGTCAATAGTGAAAGCAAATTTCTCACTGTCAAAATAAACGGTAACAGGTTCTTCCTGCTCGTAGATAGCGCGCAGAACCTTGTAGGTCAACTGGGTCTTGTCAGCGCCCAAGTTAATGGAAACTACGTTGCCGTCATCATACTCAAAGCCAGCAACACTACTCGCAAAACCAAAGCTGGAAGTAACAGACGTACCAGCAGCATCAAAACGACCATCTTTTATGGAAACGGTCAGATAAGAAGAATCTACAGCAGACGTACCCTTATTGTCACCAGTTACTTTAATCTTTAAAGCAACATCGGAATAAGTGACTTTGTAGTAATCAGTGCCGTCAGTGTAATAAGCAACCAAATCGGCAGCCTCAAACTCCGGTAAATTCTTTTGAGGAGTGAACTTATACTCTTTGCCATCAGTCTTGGCAACATAAGCTTTTGCTAAATACTTCTCAGCAGCTTCAAGCCCAGCGGGATTGTAGGAAGCAAGAACCTCAGCCTCACTGTCAACAGCAGGAGTAGCGTCAGCAAAGTCAAAAACTACATCAACTGCGGCAGTAGCAACGGTTAAAGCAGTTGTAGTCTCAGTTATCTGGTTAACACCAGCAGCACCATATTCGGCTGCGTTACTTGTCGCTACTACTGCCTTACCAGTGAGCTGAACTTCCCAATTAGCAGTGTAATCAGAACTATCGGACTTGTCATCAGCACCATAGAACACCTTAGCAACTACGTTGAAAGGAGAACCTACGGTCGCGGAGTAAGAAGATTTCGCTGCGTCGTCGATGTACAGCTTGGTGCTGATTTTAGCATCAGTAGCAGCAAAAGCACTGGTCGCCATGGTAGCCATCATTGCAGCAGCAGCAGCAACAGAAAGCACACGGCTTAAAATTTTGCTTTTCATTGGAATTTCCTCCTAAAATTTATTTACTAAGGAAATATTTTTGAAATCTATTTCCCAAGTTCTTCTACATTATAACCAGTCTATCACAAAATTGCAACATCTTTTTTAAAACTGTAACTATTTTGTAATAATTTGAATTTGTTACCGGGTTTCAGGGGGCTTTTTTGGTTTGTTTCTGGTTTCAATGGTATATTAACCCAAAACCATTTAAAGTATACACGTAAATTGTTAACAAACTGTAACTTCAATTCTTACAAAATTCTTAAATTCTTCCTGCGCAGGTTTTTTTACTGAAATAATCAAGGAAAGGCGTTCCTGCCGCCCTGCGGTTATTTTTCTGTTGACAAACCGCACTTCTTATTGTATGATATATAAGCGTCAAAAATGACGCGTCTGCCGCCCTGTATGCCGCTGTGGTGAAATCGGCAGACACAAGGGACTTAAAATCCCTCGATAGAAATATCGTACCGGTTCAAGTCCGGTCAGCGGCACCAAACACGAGCATTGGAAACAAGCCAGTTTCCGGGGCTTTTTTGT
>ENA-UOOK01006644-UOOK01006644.1-fermentation-metagenome-genome-assembly--contig:-NODE-6644-length-10934-cov-3.908815_pt1 | contig 10934 bp, 11 predicted proteins | sample MGYA00245777_ERZ724023 | MGnify/ENA primary metagenome ERZ724023 (study PRJEB28704, sample SAMN03018312) | fermentation metagenome | biome: anthropogenic terrestrial biome; feature: soil; material... | reverse complement strand
ACTTGGCGGGAATGGAAGAATCGGATTACATCATAGCAATAAACAAGGATGAAACTGCCCCTATATTTGAAGTTGCGGATGTGGGCATAGTCGGAGATATATTTAAGGTTGTTCCGCTGTTGATTGAAGAATTAAAGAAGGAAAGAGTAAATAAGCAATAACATATATTAATTGGCAACAGTTATATTTAATCTTTGACTATACAGTAACTACAAGGTGGTAATATGAATAAATGGAGAGAATTATATAATGCAAAGCTGTCAACATCAGAAGAAATAGCCGGGCTGATTGAATCGAATACAATATGTGTCAGTCCCATTGGAGCAGGTGAAGCATGGGCAATACCCGCAGCTGTTGCGAAAAGAGCTAAGGAGAATGATTTATCCGGGATAGTTCATTGGTCACTTCTTTCTATAGTTAATAAGGATCTATGGAATGACGAAGAGCTTGACGGCAAGTTTAATAATGCAACTTTATACTGCGGCACAAACGAAGTAAGAAAAGCAATAAATGAAAAACGCGCGGATTTCATGCCAAGCTTCTATTACCAGATACCAAGGTCTATAGATGAGTTTGTTAAACCGGATGTTTTCTATGCAATGGTTTCACCCATGGATGAACATGGTTATTTTAGCTTCGGAACCAGTATCAGCAATGCAATAACTATGAAAAAGGCGGCAAAAAGAATATATTTGGAAGTAAACCCCAACATGCCGAGAACTCATGGCAACAGCTTTATACATATTACTGAGGCAGATGCCCTATGTCATGTAAATAACATACTTCCTGAGCTGAAGTCTTCTTACATTTCAAAGAATGAAATGATTATCGGAAATTATATAGCGGAGCTTGTACCGAACGGCGCGGTTATTCAATTAGGCATAGGAGGAATACCCAATGCCGCCGCCCATGCATTAAGTGACAAAAGTGATTTAGGCATACATTCTGAATTATTCACTGAAAGTATGGTTGATTTATTGGAACAAGGAGTTGTAACGAACAGAAGAAAAAATATTCATGAAGGAAAGAGTATTGCTACCTTTGCGTTGGGTACAAAGAAAATGTATGAATATTTAAACGACAATGTGGGAATAGAATTCTATCCCGTGGATTATGTAAACAATCCAAATGTTATAGGAATGAACGATAATCTTATATCAATCAATTCATGCATAGAAGTGGATTTATTCGGACAGGTTTGTGCCGAAACATTAGGAACCAAGCACTATTCAGGTGTAGGAGGGCAGGTGGACTTCGTCAGGGGAGCCTGTCTTTCCAAAGGCGGAAAATCAATTATAGCAATAGAATCTACGGCTAAAAAGGGCACAACAAGTAAAATTAAGCCGATTCTCACCCCCGGATCAGTAGTGACTACTTCAAGAAATGAAGTTGATTATATTGTGACGGAATATGGCGCCGCAAGGTTAAAGGGGAAAACAATCGGAGAAAGAGCCAAGGCATTGATTTCCATCGCACATCCTGACTTTCGTGAAATGCTGAAATTCGAAGCAAAAAAAATGAATTTGATATAAATACCGCAAAAAATTATCGCCTCTTTGATTATTCAAAGGGGCATTTTATCGCTGAAAATATTTTTTATTGACAAATTAAAGGCTTAATTATATCCTTTACTAAATGTTATAAAATGATATACTGTAAAGGGGAGTAATTTATGTTAGGTACAGTGGTAAATGCATTGGCAGTTGCAGTGGGCGGAGCAGTAGGCCTTTTATTTAAAAATATCATACCGGAGGAAATTACGGAAGCCCTGCTAAAGGCATTGGGGCTGGCAGTTATTTCAATAGGTGTTAAATTAAGCTTGGCGGGTGAAAACCTTACGCTTTTAATAATTTCAATTATAATAGGAACGATTATCGGCGAATATATTAATATAGAAGGTAAGTTGGATAATGTGGGTTCATATATAGAAAATAAAACGAAGAACAAAGCGAGCAATGTGGCATTGGGATTTGTTACAAGCTCCTTGTTTTGCTGTGTCGGCTCCATGGCAGTAATCGGTTCGATTCAAAGCGGATTGACGGGAAATCATGAAATATTATTTTCAAAAGCGCTGATAGACGGTATAACTGCCGTATCACTGTCGGTTTCCATGGGAGTAGGAGTGATTTTTTCAAGTATAAGCGTATTTATTTACCAGGGGATAATAACTATGCTTGCCGGTCTCATGCAGTCCCTGCTAAGTGATGCTGTGGTAAATGAAATGACTGCAATAGGCGGTATAATAATCATGGCGATAGGACTGAATTTCCTTGAAATTAAAAGAATAAAGGTTGGGAATATGCTGCCGGCAATTTTCCTTCCGATAATTTATTATATGTTTTTTTAATGAGGTGACAAATTGGATAGAAAATTAGGGTTGAAACCAATGGCAATAATGATAATATGCCTGATTTTTATTATAGGCTCTATTGTTTTTTCAATTCCGATATATTATGGTTTTTTAACGGGAATAATTTTTACCGGCGCAGTGCTTTATAAAAGCGGCTATAGTATAAAAGAGCTTTGGCAAACCGTAATATCGGCAGTTTGGGACATTAAAAACTTGCTTGCTATTATTTTGTTTATAGGAGCAACCACCTCTATATGGCTTTCTTCCGGCGTTGTGCCCACAATCATGTACTACGGCTTTTCCTATATGGAGGGAGTTAATTTTCTTTTGGCGGCATTCTTAATAATGTGTGTTGTGTCAATGTTTATGGGTACGGCGATAGGCACTCTCAGCACGGTAGGCATATCTTTAAGCGGAATCGGTCTCGGTATGGGGATTCCTCATAATTTAATGGTCGGAGTATTGGTTTCGGGTGCTTTTATAGCGGATAAAATATCCCCTCTGTCAGGTCTCGTAAATTTGGTAATGACAACTGTAAACAGAAATTATAAGGAAATATTTAAAAGTATGATTACTACATTGATACCTACCATAATAGTCACATCTGTCATCTATTTTATAATAGGGTCAAATTATACTGCGAGCAATACAGAAAATCTTGTTCTTTATAAACAGGCTATTGCCGAAGGATTTAATACAAATCCCATACTTTTAATTTTGCCACTGATAATCTTAGTTCTATCCATATCCGGTCTTAATTCCATAATTACATTTTCAATAGGAATTGCCGTCGGAACAATATTAAGTGTTATATTCCAGAATTCAGACATTTTATCCGTAATAAATGCGCTTGTATTCGGTTATCGAAGCAATACTCCTTCCGCTGAATTAAACAGGTTATTGGTAAGCGGAGGGATGGTATCCATGATAGAAGCCATTTTTATAGTTGTGGGAGCATTTTTGTTAATAAAGCTTTTTGAAAAAGGTAATATACTGGTACCTATAATGGATAAGCTGATTAACGGAATCAATTCAAGAATCGATCTTATAAAAAGAACGGGACTTATAAGTGTGCTGATGACGGTTGCAACATGTGACCAAACATCGGGAATTATTCTCCCGGGTACAATACTTCAGGAAAAATACGAGGAACTGAAATTGGATAATACAATTTTGGCAAGAACAATCTTTGATACGGGTGTTATTGTGGCACCTCTCATGCCTTGGAATATCAATTCATTTTTAATCAAGCCCATAATGGGTATAACTGCGGCTCAATATGCTCCTTATGCTGCATTATGCTATGTCTGTCCATTGGTCAGTCTTATGGTTTCGTACATTCAATTCAATGATAAAAATAAAAAAAAGAATATGACCTGACCCTGCATTTATAAAATAATTTATTTTATACTTTTCCTTTTTAATTTAAGTAAATTATCAGAAAAGTTACGAATATTAGAACTTTTTTTTGATATTGCATGTATTATTCAGTAGTAATATAATACAATCAGGAGAAATAATGTAACACATATTTGATAATTGATTAAATAATATAACACAAATAGTGGAGTAAGGAGAGTATTATGCAAAAATTAACAGCCAATCCCAATGTTTTGAAGTGGGCAGACGAAATTATAGCTATGACTAATCCATCAAATGTAGTTTGGATCGACGGAAGCGAAGAACAATATGAAGAGCTTCGAAAAGAAGGATGCTCAACAGGTGAGCTCATAAAAATGAACGAGGAAATTTATCCCGGATGTTATTATCACCGATCGCAAAAAGACGATGTTGCAAGGATGGAGGACAAAACATTTATTTGCTCAAGAAGAAGAGAAGATGCAGGAAATACAAACAATTGGAAGAGTCCTGAAGAAGCTTATAAATTAGGAAGGGAGATTTTTGCGGATTCCATGAAGGGAAGAACAATGTACATTATTCCATATTCAATGGGACCCTTAGGCTCACCTTTTTCAAAGGTTGGATTTGAGATTACGGATTCAATTTATGTTGTTTTAAGCATGAACATAATGACGAGAGTGGGACAGAAGGTGTTGGATGTTTTAGGTGATTCCAACGATTTTGTAAGAGGAGTGCACGGAAAATGCACATTGGACATAGACAAAAGATATATATTTCATTTTCCTGAGGACAACACGATTTGGTCCTGCAATTCAGCTTACGGAGGAAATGTACTGCTTGGCAAAAAATGTTTTGCACTGCGCATTGCGTCCTATCAGGGATGGAAGGAAGGCTGGATGGCAGAGCATATGCTTATAGTAGGAATCGAAAATCCACAGGGAGAGGTTAAATATGTTGCCGGAGCATTCCCATCTGCATGCGGCAAAACAAATTTGGCAATGCTTATTCCTCCTGAAATTTACAGGAATAAAGGATATAAGGTTTGGACTGTGGGCGACGATATTGCATGGCTTAGAATTAAGGAAGACGGAAGGCTTTGGGCTGTAAATCCCGAGGCGGGCTTTTTCGGAGTTGCACCCGGAACCAGTGAAAAGTCTAATTACAATGCTCTTATGGCAACAAGAAAGGATTCAATTTTCACAAATGTTGTGTACAATTTAGATAATGATACAGTTTGGTGGGAAAGAATGGATAATAATCCGCCTGAAAATGCTTTGGATTGGCAGGGAAATCCATGGAACGGAAAAATATCAAAGGAAAAAGGAGCGCACCCGAATTCAAGATTTACCGCTCCCGCAAAGAATTGCCCTTGTATATCTCCCGAATGGGAATCACCTGAAGGAGTTCCATTATCAGCGATAATTTTCGGAGGAAGACGTGCGAAGACTGCTCCGTTGGTATATCAGTCGAGAAATTGGCAGCACGGTGTTTTTGTGGGCTCCACCCTTGCATCGGAAACAACTGCGGCTACTACGGGAAAGGTAGGAGTTGTAAGAAGAGACCCGATGGCAATGCTTCCGTTCTGCGGATACAATATGGGCGATTATTTCGCTCACTGGCTCGATATGGAAAAGACCGTTCCCAATCTTCCCAAGATATTCCATGTCAATTGGTTCAGACTTAACGAGAACGGCGCGTTCATGTGGCCGGGATTCGGCGACAACTTCCGCGTACTCGAGTGGATTATAAAGAGATGCGAGGACAAAGTCGGTGCCGAAAAGACTGCTATCGGATATATTCCAAAGGCCGAGGACATCAACCTTGCCGAGCTCGATTACGAAATCGAGAAAGGTCATAAGTTCAGTATCGAGGATTTAAAGAGCATTCTCACCGTCGAGAAGGATTGCTGGCTTGCCGATGTCGGGAATATCGAGGAATTCTATTCAAAAATAGGCGACACCATCCCCGAGGAGCTTAAAAATCAGCTCGCCGCTCTCAAATCAAGGCTTTTGAAGTAGAGTATTTTATACGTTATTTATACGAATGCACCGCTCGGGTTTCCGGGCGGTGCTCGTTTTAGCATAAGTATTTACATCTTAAAAACGAAAAAACGGCATTTTTTCATTGAATTCACGCAATATCTAATGAAAATTGATAATTTTCATCAAAACGCACATGACATTTTTTCATAAAATATGTTATAATAATAATAGAATATTTATACGAAAACTATACCTTTCTATCAGTTTCAATAAAAGACAGTTTATACATAAAAGGATTTAATCGAAAGCAGGTAATTACCACAAAATGAAGATTGTAAAAATCGATGACAACCTACTTCATTTGCCCGATTGCCTCTATTTAACAGAGCGCGGCAAATGTGAAAAGCTGAGTATCGAGGATTGTCAGGGTGAAAAATGCTCATTTTTTCAGACTCCGACCGAAAACGCCTTGCAAAAACAGCGGTGGGCGGAACAGTTATCGAGTCTTGATGACTGTTTGCAGAAGAAAATAGCAAAAAAATATTACGCAGGCTCAATGCCCTGGAAAGAGGAAGCACAAAATAGGTAAACGAAAGGAGGATATTATGTTTAAAATAAACGATCATGTTATTTACGGAACTTGCGGTGTCTGTAAAATTATCGATATAAATTACTGTAATTTCAACGATACAAAAAGAAAATACTATATAATGAAGCCGCTTTATACAAAGAATTCCAAAATATACGTGCCCGTGGAAAACGAAAGAAAAATGCTTAAAAACCTGCTCTCTACCGAGGAAGTTCATGCGCTTATAAAAACAATGCCTGTGAAAAAGAGCATCTGGATCAAACAGAATCAACAGCGTAACGCGGCTTTTCGGGATATTATTAAAAAAGGCAACAGACAGGAGCTTGTCGAGCTTATCAGTACCCTTTATCTGTATAAAACGGATTTGGCGAAAACAGGTAAAAATCTCAATATGTCTGACGAAAGCATCATGAAAGAAGCGGAAAAAATGCTGTACGAGGAGTTCGCTTTTGTTCTCAATATCAAGCTTGACGAGGTCGTTCCCTATATAAAAAAGAGCTTAATCCATAACAAAATGCAGTCTGAATAAGACTGCTTTTATTATATATTGAGTGGTGAAGTAATACCGAGTTGTTCAATTAAGTTAATTCCCTAAAAAATGATAGTTGTCGTGATTATTATGAGTAGCTGCTATTATTGATGAATAACTGTGAGCAGCAAATATACACTTATTGTATGTAGACTTATTGTCTGTTGATGGTTAACATATAAGTAGTATTTTGTCGAGGTGATTACAATGGATATAGTAAAAGTCTTTGGTATCAATGTTAGAAAATACAGGACCAATAAAAAAATCTCTCAAGAGAAATTTGCAGAACTGTGCGGCTTACATAGAACTTATATCAGTGATATTGAGTGTTTTCGTAGAAGCATTTCTTTAAATAATATTCAAAAAATTGCCGATGCATTGGAAATTGAAACATATAAATTATTTTTGGAGGTTACATTATGAAATTTACAATTAAGAATGATGAATTGGTTATTCTTAATGGTTGTTTAGCACCCGATTTTCCCAAATACACATCGCAATTAATTAACTGGGCAAATCAAAATGCACAAGGCACTCGCCCTAAAGTAGTAGGTCAACTTTCGGTTCTTTTTCCTGAGTATGAAGGAGAAAAAACCGATATTTCGATAGATGGCTGGCGGGAATGGTATTTGCAACATTATCCTAATGCTATTGAAAAAGCGACAGATAAAATATATGCACAAGTAGAAAACCTCAAAGACGCTATTCAACTTATCGATAAAAATATGATCAACAAATGGGTTGAAGATTTAGTTATCACAAAAACATACAATGGACTCTATTTTCAGGAAGCAATATTATCTAAAATCGCCGAAAAATTAGGCAAAGATTATAGATTGGCTACTCCATGTGAAGAATCACAAGGGATAGATGGTTTTGTGGGAGATGTTCCGTACTCTGTTAAACCTGATACATATAGAACCATGCGTAGGTTATCAGAAAGCATTAATGTTAAAATAGTTTATTACGCCAAAAAGAAAACAGGATTAACTATAGAAGTCGAAGATTAAACATTAAAGGTAGAGGTGCTCTCTACCTTTAATGTTATATTGGAATAGAATTCAAAAATTTGTTTTTGCAACTATAATCAATTGATGTATCAACCATCACAAAACCTGTCCGTATTAAATGGTTATTTACAAAGGTTTTGTTATCAAGATACACATAGCATAATAAGTTGTTATCTTGGTCGTATTTCACAGTGTCGTATTTTATGAATACTTTTCTTTTGTTGAACTTATCCTTAAGATACTCTATTGCGTCATGTTCAAATTGAGGGATTGGCTTAACACCTAATAATTTTACTACCAATCCGTTACTTAACTCTATTTTTTCGGGTGCTATAACATTCTTTACAGCAAAAAGTTCTTCTCGTTTCTTTTCTTTACCATCAATTTTAGACCCAAAGCTAAGTTTCTTTACATCAATTTTTTTATCTATCTTATGAGGGTCTTTAAAAGTGTAAGGCAAATTATCAACTGATGTGCATACTCCCTTCGTATCTTCATAAAACGATACTGTATCATCATCACCGATTGACATTTGTTCGCTGCAAAGTTTTTCACGTATGATTGGCGCAAATTCGTTATTAATTTCATATCCAATAGAGTTTCTGCCCAAGTGCTTAGCTGCTAATGATGTAGTTCCACTTCCAGCAAATGGGTCGAAAACAGTTTCACCAACAAAAGAAAACATTTTTATCAATCGTTTTGGCAACTCTTCAGGGAACATAGCTATGTGCTCCATTTGTTTGACACCATTAAAATTCCAATGTGAAGAGAAATTTCGACTCCACTCTTCTTTTGTCATTGCTGATTGAGCTTTTTGCTCTTTTGTGGGCTTAGGAGGGTTACCAAGCTTTTTAAAGATAAGAATGAACTCATAATCCATTTTTAAAATTCCGTTACGAGGATATGGGAAGCTTCCCATAATAACGCCGCCGCCGGAAGTGTTCATAGTGGTGCTTTTTTGCCATATAATCGCACCCATATAGTCCATCCCCAAGGACTCACATAAACGAATAATTTCTGTTCTAATAGGAATGACTTTATATCTGCCGTAATATACTGAGCGGGCAAATTGGTCACCAATATTAATACACAATCTACATCCATCAGACAAGACACGATTGCACTCTTTCCACACAAGATTAAGATTGTTTATATATTCTTCATAACTGTCATTAAATCCAATTTGGTCTTCCGTTCCGTAGTCTTTTAACTGCCAATATGGCGGTGATGTAATAATAAGTTGAACAGATTTATCTTTCATCTTGTTAAGTGAACGACTATCACCAAATACTATTTTATGGTCTGTCATATTTAAACCCCTTCTTATTTAACTTGGTCGCCATTAGATAGCACAAAATATTGTTCGTAAGTTACACCCAAAATATATGCTATTTGATTAAGTTCTTCTTGAGTGACAGTGTTTCTTTTGAGTTTGGCATTAAAATTTTGAGGCGTTTGATTGATTCTTCTTGCAAGCTCAGATAAACTAACACCTGTTCGTAAACACAACACTCTAATTTGTTCTGAAGTAGTCATAGATAGTGCCTCCAAAATCATTTTTCAATTGATATTATAAACCATTTAATTGATAATGTCAACTTATTTACATTCGTTAACGATTGCATTCGAATTTTAGTTATCTTCTACGAGTAGCGTTTTAACATACGTTAATTTTTAACACAAACACTATTTTTGTAAGTGCTTTGCAACATAAGCCGCTTCGAATCCTTCCCTTCTCTATGAACTAAAAAAATCCGGAAGGGCAAGCCCTTCCGTGATTTTTTTGGTCGGAGTGAGAGGATTCGAACCTCCGGCCTCTTGGTCCCGAACCAAGCACTCTACCAAGCTGAGCCACACCCCGTTACTATTAAAGTGCCCTTTTTATAGGAGTTTTCCCGCAAAGGCACAAGCGATATTATAATACATCGGTAGTTGTTTTGTCAAGCCTTATTTTCGCCGGTTATTTGAGTCGAGAAAAGATTGGAGTATTATCTGAGCTGAAAGTGCATCGATAATACTTCTTCGTTTGCGGCTTTTATAATCCGTAATGTTAAGATACTGATACGCCTCGACGGTCGAGAGTCTTTCATCGACAAAAACCACCTCAAGCCCGGTTTTTTCCCTTAGCATTTCGGCAAATCTGCATGTGCGCTCCGCACGGAAGGAAAGGGAACCGTCCATATTCTTTGGCAGACCTATTATAATTTTTTCCCCGCCCAGCTCCTCTATGCGTGCCGATACCTTCTCAAGCGCATCCTTTATACCACTAACTTTTATCGTCTCCTGTGCGGTGGCAAGCGTCTCGTCTGTATCAGAGGTAGCTATTCCTATCCTCGCGTCGCCGAAGTCAATACCGATAAGTCTCAATTCTAACCGTCCTCATTACTTTATTATCTATTTTAAACAAAATGGATGATTTTGTCAATCAATATTGTGAATACTTCGAAATATAAAACATATAATATCAACGACCGATAAAGTTCGGTCAGGTTAAAAAGCTTTAGTACAGGTTTCAAATAACAGAGTTTGTTTGTTTTTGGTTTTCACTCCTATCGGACTGAATCGGGTGGAAGTATGTAATTCGAAAGTTGTGTCAATTGTTTGACAATGTACCAGAAAGCGATATACGAAACCTACCGACAAAAAATGATAGAAGTGATTTATAGAATTAGTTTTACCTGTAAAAGCTGAATATAATCGGGGGAGCAGCAGCTTCTCCGATTTGATTTTAAAGGTTTCAGGTTAATTTTACTGCTATATATAATAGCCGTAAACTGAATAACAAAGCCTTTTTATCATATACTATAAACGACCAAAAAGTATGGTCAAAGCTCGAAAACACGGCAAATTAACATTGTTTTTGTCATATTAAGGAAGTGCTAATTTATGGGTAAGAAACGCAGAAAATACTCCCGATTTCATTCGGAAAACAGGTTCACTAACGGGTTGCACGGCGTAAACAGGTTTTATTATCCTTATCGCTTTACTCCTCCCGAGTTAAACGGCAGCCGGTATCTTGATATAAATTCGGAATTATTGATGCAGGACGTCATATACAGCGATACCGACCCTGACGGAAGTTATACGGGTGTGCCGAGAGATGATAATGAGG
>ENA-UOOK01006642-UOOK01006642.1-fermentation-metagenome-genome-assembly--contig:-NODE-6642-length-10937-cov-2.546131_pt1 | contig 10937 bp, 11 predicted proteins | sample MGYA00245777_ERZ724023 | MGnify/ENA primary metagenome ERZ724023 (study PRJEB28704, sample SAMN03018312) | fermentation metagenome | biome: anthropogenic terrestrial biome; feature: soil; material... | reverse complement strand
GGCTGGGCTTGATCGGCACGCTGTTCGTGTTCAGCGTCGGCATGTTCTATCTGCATCGCCAGCTGCGCAAAGCCAAGGCGCGCGGCGAAGGCTACGGCACCGAGCTGCGCAATGAGCCGGAGACCGCCGAGGACATCGCCCTGCTGGAGGGGGTGGAATCCGCCCTGCCCCATGTGGCGGACCTGACGGGCTGCGACGTCTTTATCGACTGCATGGCCTACGGCACCCACACCGCCCTGGTGGCGGCGGAGGCAAAGCCCGCCGGCGACCTGTCCGCCTATGGCCGCGCCGTTCTGGGCCAGATGGCCCTGCGGGAAAACGAGCCCGCCGTCTACCACGCCTTCGAGACGGGCCTTGTCATCCGGGATTTAAAGGCCATCACCCAGGAAAACGTGGTGGTCCGGCAGGACGTGGCCCCCATCAAAAACACCGCCGGCGCCGTGGTGGGGGTGCTCATCAAGGAAAAGGACGTCAGCCGGGCCCTGCGCCGGGAGCGCAAGTACGAGGAGCTCTCCCGGGAGCGGGAGGAATGGCCCCAGGTGCCGGAGGGGGCCTCCTGTCCGCCCCAGGCGGACAGCCTGACCCTGGGGGAGACGCCCCACCGGGTAAAAAACAGCCTGCAGCTGGTGGCCAGTATGCTGAATATACAAGCCAGACGGCCGGACCTGCAGCAACATGCACAAATCTTTCGGGATTGCGTGGGCAAAGTATTGTCTATTGCCGCGGTTCATGATATGCTTACCAAATCAGGGGACGATTGGATTCAGCTGAAGCGGCTGCTGGAGCAGATCTGCCAGGCCATTGGGAACATCCAGGGGGAGGACGGCAAAGTTGCCCTGCTGGTAAAGGGCGACGAGATCGCCATCCCCGCCGGCAAGGCCTCCTCCGTTGCCATGGTGGTCCACGAGTTGGTCTTTAACGCCCTGGAACACGGCTTTGCCCCCGGCGAGGAAGGACGGATTGTCATCTCGCTGCGGGAGGGCAGCCGGTATTCGTCGGTGGTGGTGGAGGACAACGGCGCGGGGTTCGACCCCTCCTCGGTCCAGGGCGGCGGCACGGGCTTTAACCTTGTTTCGCTCATGGTCCGGGATAAGCTGGGCGGCGAGCTGCAGCTTGCCACCGGGCCGGGGGGCACCAAGGCCATGTTTGATTTTCAAAACTGAACAAATGCGGCGCACAACAGGGTGCGCCCCTGGCATAAGGGCCAAAACGCCATTGGGGACAATGGCTGTTTTGGTCTTGCTTTTTTACCTGGAATACGGAAAGGGGGACGGCGGGATGGAACAGGCGCTCAGCGTAGGCATCGACATTGGCACCACCACCACCCAGCTGGTCCTGACCCGCCTGCTGATGGAGGACACCTCAGGCTATTTTTCGGTGCCCAAGGTATCCATCATCGGCAAGGAGATCGTCTATAAGGGCGGCATCCACTTTACCCCCCTGCTGGACGACCAGCTCATCGATCTCCAGGCCGTCCGCAAGCTCTCCGATCGCGACCGAAACCCCGCCTGCCCCGAAATCATTGCAGCGTTTGATAAGACGGGAAGCCTCCTTGTTTCTAAAAAGCCGCTGGATCTTTCGCTCCTCGGGAGCATTTCCCTTCTGAACTTCCGCTCCGCAGCTTGTAAGCGAAGCCACCGTATGGGACTTCGAGGATCCGGCAGCTCCTCCGCATCCGTCTCTGCCGGTCCGTCCGCCTAAAAGAATTACGACATCCCCGTCAACCGGGACCTCGCGCCGGACATTATCCTGAGGGACCGCCCCGATTACGGCGCCGACTTCCATCCGTTTTGCCACGTATCCCGGATGATACAGCTCATCCACGATCCCGGTGGCAAGCCCGATCTGGTTTCCGTACGAGCTGTAGCCCGCCGCCGCCGTCGTCGCGATCTTTCTCTGCGGAAGTTTGCCGGCAAGCGTCTCACTCACCGGCGTTAAGGGATCTCCGCCGCCCGTCAGCCGCATCGCTGCATACACATAGGCCCGGCCGGAGAGCGGATCGCGGATCGCGCCGCCGAGACAGGTCGCCGCCCCGCCAAACGGCTCGATCTCGGTCGGGTGATTGTGGGTCTCGTTTTTGAACAGTAAAAGCCAGTCCTCGTCCTGTCCGTCCACGTTCACCGTGATTTTCACCGTACATGCATTGATCTCGGGGGACTCGTCCAGCTTGTCGAGTTTTCCCGCCTGTTTCAGATATCGTACGGCGATGGTCGCGATATCCATCAGATTGACCGGTTTGTCCCGGCCGACGGCTTTTCTGACCGCGAGATACTCGTCGAATGCTTTCTGCAGAAGCGGGCTCTCCGTGGTCACTCTGTCGATCGTCGTTAAAAACGTCGTGTGGCGGCAGTGATCCGACCAGTAGGTGTCGATCATCCGGATCTCGGTGATCGTCGGGTCACGGTTTTCGCTGATGAAGTACTGCTGGCTGAATCGAATATCATCCAGATCCATCGCGAGTCCCAGTTCGCGGATAAGGGCGGCGAGGCCTTTTTCATCCAGTTTGGTGAATCCGGTAAGTGTTTCGACGGTTGTCGGGATATGGTAGGAGACGGAAAGGGTCGCCGGTTTTTCAAGCGATGCTTCTCTGCTCTCGACCGGGTTGATCACATATTTTTTGATCGCAAGCAGCTGTTCTTTGGAGATTTTTCCTTTGAGGATATACACTCTGGCGGTGTTTACGAGCGGCCTCTCCCCTTGGGAGATCAGCTGGATACACTGGGCGGCGCTGTCTGCCCGCTGGTCGAACTGACCGGGCAGAAGCTCTTCAATTTTATTACCCGCAGCAACCCGGATACCCCTCTTAACTACTACTACTTTTCCTTTCCGGTGCAGATTGACGAGCAGTATCATCTGTGCCAGCTGCGGGTGGACCGGGAGAATGGGAAGAAAAGCCTGCACCAGCAGGACCAGATTCGCTTTATTGTATCGCTGAATACGGAGCGGATGGGTATTGTATTATTCCATGTAACCTGGCAGCGCAACCATACTCTTACTCTGCAAGGAGTGGTGGAGAGCGGGGAAGTATCCCGGTATCTGCAAACTCACCTGGGTAACCTGGTAAATAGCCTGGAAAGACTGGGTTACCTGGTCAACAGCCTGGGAATAAAGGTAGCCACGGACCGGGAGGAACTGGAAGACCTGCGGGTTCGTCTTACAGAACAGCAGCAAGCGGTTCGCCCGCTGGGTATCGATATCCGGGTCTAGAAAATCAGGGATGAGGGAGCCATGGAGCACAAAAAAGAAAGTGAAACCAGAAAAAAGGCCGTCGCACTACGCTATGATATAGACCGTGACCAGGCTCCGAGGGTAGTCGCCAAGGGTTACGGGCTTTTGGCTGAGCGCATTGCTGAGCTGGCCCGGGAGAGCGGCGTGGCCGTTAAAGAGGACCATAAGCTGGCCGATTACCTGATGTCATTGGACCTCTACGAAGAAATACCTTCCGAGCTCTATCCCATTGTGGCGGAAATCCTGGCCTTTATTTACGCCATGGAACGGAGGTTCTCATAACGTGAATAACAAATCAACCGGAAAGCTGGGAGAGGACTTGGCCACCCGTTTCCTGGAGCAAAGCGGATATCAGGTCCTGGCCCGCAACTACCACACCCGCTACGGCGAGCTGGATATTATCTGCCGCCAGAACCAGAGCTTGGTGTTCGTTGAAGTCAAGGCCCGCCGCAATATCCGTTTTGGGTATCCCGAGGAGGCTATAACACCACGCAAAATACAGCATCTCAAAAAGGCGGCCTGGCATTACCTGGAGGAAAAGCAAACCGCCTATCGGGAAATTCGTTTTGACGTTATTACCATCCTCCTCGACGATAATAATAAGGGAAAGATCAACCACATAAAATACGCCTTCTGACGGAAGCCCCGGGCAACTACCGGCTAATGTTTCGGTGGGCTGCCGTTTTTCTTAGGATTTCAACATGATAGTATGACAGGAGAGATGGAAGTGAAGCAGAGAGAAAAGGCCCGGATTGGCGCCCACCTTCCCATCGGCAAAGGGTTGAAGAAGACGGCGGATATGGGCGGTGAGTTGGGAATTGAGGCCTTGCAGGTTTTCCTGCGCAATCCCCGGGGGGGAGGGGCGCGGGAGTTTTCCCCGGAGGAACTGGAATATTTTCGCACCCACCTGGAAGAGCAGGGGGTGTTTCCCATCGTGGTGCACATCCCCTATATTTGCAACCCGGCTTCAGTTAAGGAGGACGTCTACCAGTATGCCCTGGAAACCGTACAACACGACCTGCAACGCTGTGACCTGGTGGGAGCTCATTACCTGGTCCTGCATCCCGGTTCCTATACCGGTTCCACCCTGGAAGAGGGAATCAAGCGGGTAAGTACCCTGCTTAACCGGGTACTGGAGCATTACCGGGGATCAACCATGATACTGCTGGAGACCATGTCCGGGCAGGGCAAGGAAGTGGGACGAAATTTTCAGGAGCTGCAGGATATTATTGCCGGAGTGGAGCAGGGGGAACAGGTAGGTATCTGCTATGATACCTGTCATACCTTCGCTGCCGGCTATGATTGCCGCAGCCTGGGTTCCCTGGATGAGGTAGCCGCCGAGTTGGAAAAGAGTGTGGGTCAGGAAAAAGTTCGCGTCCTGCATGTCAATGACAGTAAATACGACCTGGGTGCGGGACGGGACCGGCATGCCCATATTGGAGAAGGATTCATCGGTATGCAGGGCTTTGCCGCTCTTTTGCAACATCAGTTGTTTGGACAGCTTCCCTGGATCCTGGAAACCCCGGCAGAGAGAATAGGAGAAGACATTGGAAGATTAAAACAGCTAAGAAATACTATTAACTAGGAGGTAGAGGGTTTGCTTCTTTATGGCAAGGGTATTCGTGACGAAATCAAGAGCAGGGTGAGCCAACTGGCCAAGACCGACAAAATGTGCCTGGCAGTTTTGCGAGTGGGAGAAGATGCTGCTTCGGAATCATACCTGCGCGGTATGAGGCGTTTTGCCGATGAAACCGGTGTGCACCTGGAAGTCATTCATCTGGCGGCATCAGTGAGTGAGGGTCAGGTTCTTAGGACAATTGACGATCTTAACCGGGATGACGAGATTACCGGGGTCATGATTCAGACTCCCCTGCCTGCTCACCTGGAGGCTATGCAGCTGGTTAATGCCCTTCGTTTTGATAAAGACGTGGAAGGGGTGCACAACTATAACCTGGGGCGGCTGGTCAGCCGTGAGGCGGGAGTGCGGCCCTCCACCCCCAAGGCCATCCTTTCGCTGCTAAAGGCTTATCAGGTACCCCTGGAAGGGCAAAAAGTGGTCGTCATCGGGAGAAGCACCATTGTGGGCACCCCCCTGGCTCTAATGATGACCAATGAAAATGCGACAGTAACCCTGTGCCATTCCCGTACCCGCAACTTACCGGAGGAAACCCGGGCGGGCGATATCCTGGTAGTAGCTGTGGGCAAAATGGATTTTGTTACTCCGGAAATGGTCAGAGAAGATATGGTGGTAATAGATGCCGGCATTCATTATGGCCCGGATGGCAAGATGCGCGGGGATGTTCATGAGGAAACCCGCCACCTGGTGCGAATGGCCAGTGCTGTTCCCGGCGGGGTAGGAGTGGTAACTGTAGCGGAACTGTTTGATAACCTGACCATTTTAAAACAGCAAAAAACGGCCCCGTAATGGGGCCGCTGGCCATTTTATAAGGTTCTCCAATAGTGCTGGCCTGAAGAAACCCAGCGTTGCCGAATGTCTAATACAGGGACATCCAGCAAACCTGGGGATTGGCTTTCCTTTCTTGCGAGCGCAGGCGGCCTGCCTCAAATTCCTCGCGTTCCAGATCATTTTCCAAGATCAACGAAGGTACCCGGGTGGACCGCATATCTTCCGGATTTAGAGCTACAAAGGTAAAATAGGCGGTCATGCAGCACTGTTTGGTCCCCTGCAAAAGATCCTCAGCGTCAATGCTCACCGCGATTTCCATAGAAGAATTGGAAACATAGGTGAGATTGGCGTGGCCGGAGGCCAAATTGCCCATAAAGACCGGGGCGTGAAAACTGATGTGATCAATGCCGGCGGTAACTACGATAGAGCGGGAGTGCTTGGTGGCGCAGGCCCCGGCACAGTTATCCATCATTTTTAAAAGTTCTCCCCCGTGGGCGGTGCCGGCCGGATTGGTCTGGGACGGAAGTATAATCTGGCTCAGATTGGTTGCCGATTCGGCAATAGTTTTAGCTTGAAGTTCCATCTCTTCCACCTCCTGAATGTATTGTAAATGACCAGCTGCAAGATCTCCAAAGGTTTTCTATAAATATGAGTAAACAGCTGGTGTTAACAAGGGTGGCAGCCGCAGGATTGGAGATTGGCCCGGATGCTAATAAGGAATTTGAGTGTACATAGGGAAGAAACTGCTGTTGCCAAAAGGTTAAAGTGGTATAATTGCGCTGGAATTAAAGAAGTGCAGATTGGTTAAGCCCTTGCCGGGCAGCCGGATTACAGGTATTGATAGACTTGAATTAGAATGATGAGGCTGATTAGTTATGAACCGAAAAAGGATAAGTGGACCCCAGTCCCTGGCACTAAGTTTTTTGGTAATTATCTTCATAGGCAGCCTGCTGCTGAGCATGCCCTGGGCCCAGGAGCATCCTACTTCCTATATTGACGCTCTTTTTGTAGCTACATCGGCTACCTGTGTTACCGGACTGGTACCGGTGGATACGGCTACCAACTGGACCACCGCCGGGCAGGTGATCATCATGCTGCTCATCCAGGTGGGGGGACTGGGTGTGATGGCCTTTGCGACGCTTTTTGCGATGGTATTGGGAAGGAAAATAAGCTTGCGCCAGCGCCTGATTATGCAGCAGGCCATCAACTTGTCAGAGGTGGGGGGCGTGGTGCGGGTTTTCCGCTACCTGCTGGCCTTTACCTTTTCCATTGAAGCTATAGGAGCTGCCATCTTGACACTGCGCTGGGGAACCGGGATGGGATGGGGAAAAGCCCTGTGGATGGGCCTGTTTCATTCCATTTCCGCCTTTAATAATGCCGGTTTTGATCTAATGGGAGGATTCAAGAGCCTGACCGCCTATACCGGGGATGTTACCATCAACCTCGTAATTACTTCCCTGGTTATTCTGGGCGGGTTGGGCTTTATTGTCATCTATGAGCTGCAAAACTACAGGAAAACCCGCACCCTCTCCCTGCATTCCAAAGTAGTTCTGATTACCACGGGCATCTTGATTTTGTCGGGGACACTAGTGCTACTGGGAACGGAGTATAATCATGCTTTAAAAAACTTGCCGCTGGGGACGAAAATCCTGGCGGCCTATTTTCAGGGAGTCATCCCACGTACCGCCGGTTTCAATACCATCGACTTGAACGGTCTTAACCTGTCTTCCCAGTTTTTTATAGTCCTGCTCATGTTTATCGGTGCTTCACCGGGATCCACCGGCGGGGGAATTAAGACTACCACCCTGGCCATCCTCTGGGTGGCGGCTTACAGCCAGCTGCGGGGCAAAAAAGAGAGTGAGGTCTTTGAACGTCATATCGAGACCACTGATGTACTGCAGGCCATGACGGTAGTTCTGCTGTTTACCTTAACCCTGGTAGTAATGACTTTTCTGCTTTCCCTGACCCGCTCGGGCGATCTCATGCCTATAATTTTTGAAGTTGCTTCCGCTTTGGGGACGGTGGGACTCACCCTGGGACTGACCCCACAGCTAACCGCTGTCGCCAAGGTCTGCATCATACTCACCATGTTCCTCGGGCGAGTCGGCCCCCTCACCCTGGGATTTGCCCTGGCCTACAAGGAACGACAAGCCGACCTGCGCTACCCCAAGGGTAAGATAATGATAGGCTAATGTTACACCGGGACGTTCTTTCTGTAACACAACAGGCGTGGGGAAGGCAGGCATGGGATGGTATTCCACATATCCATGTTGGAAAGGCAAGGGTTCATGTTCCAGTTCCACCTGGCTTTATACTCCCAAAGTAATCAAGGAGGCTTGGATGATGAATTATAGAATATTAGGTAGGCAAATGGAATTTGGGAAGCCAAACTACCGAGGATTATTCAGAAAAGAACCGTACTATATTGAAAAAGAAACTGATCCTGAATTGTTTCAGCTATGGAGTTGGTATGCAACGGAGGCCGGAGATGCTGGCTTTATTCATGATATTGAACTTGCTAAAAGGGTAGTAGAAGCATACAGGAAGCGAGGAGAGAGCTTTGAAATAGTGTTGGTCAGTTTCACTCAGTTGACAGAAGATGGCGTGAAATTTCTTGGGATCGATGTGGCTTCTATAGGAGGATATTCCCAATTGTATCACGGGCTAGAATACTCCCTTTTTACCCAAGGGGATTCGCTAAGTTCATCAAGTGGGATTACGGCTATTCTTAAGCTTGTTCAGATGTATTTTACGCCATTACTAAATAAACATTGTTTGTTTGATAACCTGCATGATGCAAGACTATTTTTGAATATTATCAGTGAAATTCGCACGTTTTGTCCGGGTGCATTTGAAGAAGATATTACTATTGACTTGTACTTTCTATACAAGGTTTAGGGCTCTCTGCTGTCCTTTTCTTGAAGGGGACAACCTCCCCCACTTGCATAAGCAATTCCGCATAAAAATCCTTGGGCTTTAAATTCCGAATGCTGATACTAAACGGGGACACGCCTGACCGTATCAATTATAAATAGGCTCATTGGGAAGGAGGATTACTATGCAGTTTGTTGTTTGGGGTTTGATATTTGGTGTGGCATTTGTAATTGGGTATTTCATGGTAAAAAAATCTCGTAGAAGCTGAATTGTTGTGACAAAATAAATTGTATTTCCGCTCCCCTGCTCTGCTAATAAAAAACTGAGCCACTAATGCTAATTTAAAAGTGAGCCACTTTGCTTACTATCCGTGGTTCATAGAAGCGGCGGCTGGATAAGATTGGAATTCACCTGGACGTTAATTAATCAGCGATCTCAAACAACACTTCCGAGCCTACATAGCCAAGAACAAGCAATGCCAATAGCCCTATACTCATATTAATCCAGAGTAATTTGCGATTGCTGTTTAAGACTGTTAATCCCATGAAGATTATCATCAGGGCAAAAACTGAATTTAAAAACGGAGTAGGCAGCATGATTAACATGCTAAAAAACGCTATCACCATTGATGCCAACCGAATCTCTGCTTCGTTGAGCATTTTTGGTTGATTGCTGTTTAAAAATCTCTTTTCTAATCGTTCACACAAAGGCAGCGCTTTGGTTTCAATTTTCGTGATGAATTTCTCGGAAAGCTCCCGTTTGCCAATTGCTTTGGGTAACCACAAAATGGTGCCGCCCAATGCTCTTTGTAAGGCCCAGACGCAAAGAAGAGCCGCAGGGATAAAACCTACGCCCGGGGGTAAGGGGATCGTTAAGGGTAACGCCATTACGATAAAAACCAATCCAAAACTTTGAGAACCAAAGGCATTGATTAAATCCTCTACTTTAAAAGCCTGTTCCTTATTTTTGATAGCTTCGCGGATTAATTGGCTGGGTGGTCTATTTTCTGACTGACAGCTCATAGAGTCCGCTTTCGGCTCCTTTCGAATAATAATATAGTGCTAAACAGGTAAATCTTCATCATCGCACCTATAATTTTCGTCTTCAATATGAGTATATGTACAGAAACATTCTTCCATATTCTATTATACAGGAAATAAATCTTACAACCCAGCGTCTACAGGCATGCAGGCATACCCGTAAACTTGGAGCAGCATCGGTGATTGCCTGGGCCTAATCTAGTAAACGGTTCATGCCAATAATGTTTTTATATTCAGCGGTACGCCTTTTTCTGGTGCCAACTTAAGAAAGATGGCGCTGCAAACACAATGAGAAGCGCACAGGCCACAGCCCATGCACCGGTCCAGGTTGATCAAGGCATGCTCTTCCCCTATTTCAATGGCCTGAAACGGACAAGTCTGCGCGCATACGCCACATACTGAACAGGTATCCTGGTCAACCACCGGCTTATAACCGGAATGAGCCATGCGGGCCACTCCCCGGTTGTAGGAGGCCATCCCCAGGCAGCAACAGGTGCAGCAGTTGCATATTGTGTAAAAGCGGTCGTGCATAACATCCTTAAACCAGGCGGTATGAATGTGCCCCCGTTCTTCCTCGGCCTGAAGAATTGACAAGGCTTCGTCTGCCGTCAACCTCCTTGCCTGGTGGGGATGGTGTTCAAGCACAAATGACGCAAATGGCTCACCTACCACCAAACATACGTCCCGGGGTTCACACGCGTCCTGCTTCTGGGCCCGGCAGGCACAATTCATTACTGCGATGCTGGGCAGGGGGTGCTGCAGGATGATACTGCGAGCTACCGGGTAAGGAATAACGTGTTCCAAATCTGTAATTTCAACTGGTGTGTTCAAGGACACAATCTGGTGAGCATCTGTCATGGTGATTACCTTGCCGTGATACTTGTCACCGGTTTCGTTTTTATTTATGTATTTGAGAAACCAGTCCCAGGTTGCCGGTTTCAGATAAATATCAGGACGGGCAGCATAAAAGTATCCTTCCAAACGTTTGGCCAGCGGCATGGAGCTTAGATTCCAAAAGGCCCGGGTTGAAGGTTGGGGCTTTAGTGATCCTTCCAGCCAGAGATATAGTGCCAATAGCGATAGCACTAATAAAGCGGCTGCCACAGCGATTATAACCACAACGCCTTTCAAAAAAGCCCTCCTTCTCTGGCCCATCTTGATTAAACAAAGCATTACCGGCTAATTATCATTATAAACTTAAACACCAATAAGAACCGTCTGGACCGTCCGAAACCACTGAAAAAACCCTATTTGGATGTATAAATATTCAGGAGTCTTGGCGAAGGAATATTTATACATCCAAACCAGGTCATATTACTTTTTCAGTGATTTCGGATCGTCCCATTCTATTTGTTTATGCACAAGGTCTATGGTTACATTTTTTATCG